>Ga0137375_10001922_pt1 | contig 24292 bp, 26 predicted proteins | sample SagtaG_24_FD_104936 | JGI IMG/M metagenome (GOLD analysis project Ga0137375, IMG submission 104936) | Vadose zone soil microbial communities from Sagehorn Ranch, Mendocino, California, USA - Sage1_R_113_16 metaG | ecosystem: Environmental > Terrestrial > Soil > Vadose zone | place: USA... | reverse complement strand
GATGGTGGCGGTCACATCGAGTGGGTTGGCCGTGAAATCGACGAGCGTGCCGAGCTGCCCTGGCCGCAGGTTGTCGGGCGGGACGAACTCGACCGGGGTCTCCTCGTGGTGGAGCACGGGCACGAGCTCGTCGGCGCCGCTGTCGGTGCCGTAGGCCTGGTCGACCGCGGAGCCGCGGTAGCGCCGGTCGCGCCCGAACCGGTACATGAGGAACGCGAACACGAGGATCACAACGAGAAGGAGCCCGCCGCCGACCCCAACGATCACCGGGGTGATCGCGAACGCCTTCCCGAGATTGAAGCGCTCCTCGAGGATGGGCCGGGGCGGAGGCACCGCGCCCTTCGGGATGGCGACGACGACCGTGAACGCCGCGTTCGGCGGGATGTCGTCCTGCGTGAAGGTCGCCGTCGGGCCGCTGCTCGTGGCGCTCGCGCACGGCAGGTTCGACCGCAGCGGCCCACTGAAGCAGCCGACGCGCGTGATGTCGGCAGGGGCTTCGACGTCGACGGTCGCCTGCCGGATCGGAACCTTCCAGCCCGGACCGATCGCGTTGAGGTACAGCTCGTCGTGGTCTTCGAACCCGTTCAGCACACCTCGGAGCGTGTAAGTGATCTCGTACGTGTGGGGCCCCGTGATCGTGACATCGGGGTCGCCGATCTTGATGCGCTTCAACCCGACGCCGTCGCTGTCGCCGCTCTCGATCGTGTAACCCCCCGGCGTTCCCTCTGACGCCCGCACCGAGAGGACGTCGAGCGGGTACACGCGGTCGTGATCGGCCTTCTGCGGGTAGTCGAACCGGACGGGGATATCCCGAAAGATCCCGTGCTTCTGGTGAACGCCGAAGTCGTAGTCGATCACCTCGTGCACCCGTACCACACCGCTGGGCTCGATGCGGACGTCGACCTCGTAGCTGGAGATCTGCTCGGGCCCGAGCTGGGTTGTGGTCCCCGCCGCCGCCGGACCGCAGAACACGAGCACGAGAATCGCCCCGGCGAGTCCAGCGAAGAAAGCATCCCGGCCCAAACGCACGGCTGGGAATCTAACCGGCCGTGGGCAGGGCTACCGTTCCGCACCGTGCCCGCCGGCGTCGACGACCAGGTACTCGCGGCCGCGGTCGGTCGTCGTGTCGAGGAGCCGGTGACGATCGACGGCCTCCGCCGCCTCTCGGGCGGCGCGTCCCGCGAGACGTGGTCGTTCGACGCCGTGACCGGCGGCGGCGAGCGCCGTCCGCTCGTGCTACGGCGCGACCCGGGCGAGTTCGCGGGGCAGTCGGACCGCAGCGTCGAGTTCTCGCTCTTGGACGCCGCCCGCGCCGGCGGGGTCACGGTCCCCCGCGTGTGGTTCCTCCTGGAGCCCGACGACGCCCTGGGCTCCGGGTTCGTGATGGAGCGGGTCGACGGCGAGACGATTCCGCGCCGCATCCTGCGGGACGACGCGTACGCCGCGGCGCGATCCCAACTCGCGCGGCAGTGCGGCGAACAGGCCGCGCGCATCCACGCGCTCGCCCCGTCATCGCTCCCAAAGCTCCCGATGCAGGGCGCGCGCGACCTGATCGAGCTGTATCGGGAGTACATGGACGGGTTCGGTGAACCGCACCCCGCGTTCGAGCTCGGGTTCCGCTGGCTCGTGGAGCACGCGCCCGCCGATCCGCCCCACCCCGTCCTCGTCCACGGCGACTTCCGCAACGGCAACTTCATCGTCGGTCCCGACGGGCTCCGCGCCGTGCTCGACTGGGAGCTCGCGCACCTCGGCGACCCCGTCGAGGACCTCGGGTGGCTGTGCGTGAAATCGTGGCGCTTCGGCGTGACCGACCAGGCCGTGGGCGGCTTCGGAGGTGTCGAGGAACTGCTGGCCGGGTATCGCGCCGCGGGAGGGCGCGACCTTGACCCGGCCGAGCTCCGTTTCTGGGAGGCCATGGGCACGCTGAAGTGGGGTGTGATCTGCGAGATCCAGGCGTTCACGCACCTGCAGGGCGCGGTGCGGTCGGTCGAGCTGGCGACACTCGGACGCCGCGTCGCCGAGATGGAGTGGGATCTCCTCGAGCTGATCGACGGGGGCGCGTGATGGCCGACATGCAGGACCGACCGACCGCCGTCGAGCTGCTCGAGGCGATCCGCGAGTTCGTCGAGCACGACGTGATGCCGACCGTGGAAGGCAGGGTCCGGTTCCACAGCCGGGTCGCGGTGAATGCGCTCGGGATGCTCGAGCGCGAGCTGGACCTCGGCCCCGAGCTCGACGCCGCCGAGCGGGCGCGGCTCGCCGGGCTGCTCGGCCACGACGACGACGTGCCCGCCCTGACCCGCGACCTGTCACACCGCATTCGCGACGGGTCGCTCGACGACCGCCGCGCCGAGGTGATCGCGGCAGTGCGAGCGTCGGTCCGCGACAAGCTGCTGATCTCGAACCCCGACTACCTCGGGTAGGTTCCGATCACCGTGCGAATCGCGACCTGGAATGTGAACTCGCTGAAGGCCCGGCTCCCACGGGTCGAAGAGTGGCTCCAATACGCGCACCCCGACGTTTTGTGCCTGCAGGAGACCAAGCTCTCCGACGACACGTTCCCGCAGCTGACCTTCTCCGCCCTCGGCTACGACTCGGTGCACCACGGCCCGGGCCAATGGAACGGCGTGGCGATCCTGTCGCGCGTCGGTGTCGGAGACGTCACGTCGGGCTTCGAGGGCACAAAGCTCGTCGACCCCTACGAAGGCGACGCCCGTCTGCTCGCTGCAATGTGCGGAGGTGTCCGCGTGATTTGCGTGTACGTCCCGAACGGGCGGGCGGTCGGGACGGAGTTCTACGAGCGCAAGCTGGCGTGGCTCGAGTGCCTGCACGACTGGATCGCCGCCACCTACAAGGCGAGCGACCCGATCGTCATGCTCGGAGACTTCAACGTCGCGCCCGAGGACCGTGACCTCTGGTCGCCGAAGGCGTTCGAAGGCGACACGCACGTCACCGAGCCCGAGCGAGCCGCCGTCGCCCGACTGCGCGACTGGGGGTTCGTCGACGGCTTCCGCGCCCTGTACGACCAGGAGAAGTTGTTCACATACTGGGACTACCGGCGGGGCGACTTCCATGAGCACCGCGGTATGCGCATCGACCTCGCGTACGTGACCGAGCCGCTGGTGGGGCGCATCCGGTGGGGCCTCGTGGACCGTTTCGCCCGCAAGGGCAAGCTTCCGTCCGATCACGCTCCGCTGTTCCTGGACATCGACGTCGACCCGTCCTGAGCTCGTCGGCCACGGCGGCGCAGCGGGCGTACCGTGGGCGGCATGGGCATGTACAACGACGGGTCGCGTGAGCTCCAGGACCGCTTCGACAGCCGGCGCATCGCCGACCGTCTCGAGCAGATCACGGTTCACGACCGGTTCAGCGACGACGACCGCGCCTTCATCGAACGCGTCCCGATGTTCTTCCTTGCGACCGCAGGCGCCGACGGATGGCCGGACTGCTCGTACAAGGGAGGACAGCCCGGCTTCGTGCGGGTCGTCGACGACAGCACGCTCGCTTTCCCCAGCTACGACGGCAACGGCATGTTCCGCAGCCTCGGCAACGTGCTCGTGAACCCGAAGGTCGGCATGCTGTTCGTCGACTTCGAGCGCCCGAACCGCATGCGCATCAACGGCATCGCGTCGCTGCACGACGACGACGAGCTGCTCAGCTCGTTCGAGGGCGCGCAGCTGATCGTGCGCGTGCGCGCCGAGCGAATCTTCCCCAACTGTCCCCGGTACATCCACAAGATGCAGGTGGTCGAACACTCCGTGTACTCGCCACGCCCCGGCCATGTCCCGCCGGTGCCGGAGTGGAAAGAGATGGACGTCTTCCGGGACTACCTCCCGGGCACAGAGCCGTAACGCCGCGTACGCCCTATCCGACGGCGGGTACGCCGTCGACGAAGGTCAGTCTGACGACGAAGAGATTGCGCGCGCCCTGGGGGTAGCCGACCTTTCCGCGCACCCAGGCGTGCAGCGCCATCCAGAGCTGGCCCTGTTCGTCCACGAACACCTCCTCGCCTCCGGGCCCCTCCGCCTTGCTGGTGGAAGCGAGCCACGGCCCGTCCGCCGGCTTCGTGCACGGCCCCGTCGGTGAGTCGCACACCGCGTACCCGACGGCGTACCCGGCCGTCGACCAGTTGTTCCCCGAGTAGAAGAGGTAGTAGCGGCCCTCGTACCCGACCATGCTCGGTGCCTCGACGACGCCGGCCTCCCAGGGCTGATCCGCTCGAAGGATCGGCTGCGCGTCGCCAACGAGCGTGAGGCCGTCGGGCGCGAGCTCCTGAGCGACGATGCCCGCGGTGGTATCGCTCTTCCACAACAGATACGCGCGGCCGTCAGGGCCGACGAGCGGGCTCGGATCGATTGCTCCCCTGTCGGCGGGACAGACGAGAGGACCGCTCGAGTCGTCGACGAACGGCCCCCCGGGTTCCTTCGAGAACGCGCGCGACAGACACTCCCGGTCGGGATGGTGCGCCAGCGTCGTGTAGTAGAGGACGTACCCACCCGGGCGAGGCAGCACGGCCGGGGCCCAGACGCCGCCGGGCGACGACCATGCCGGAAGCTTCGGAAGCGCCTCGCTGATGTGCGCGGTGCCGAACAGCCCGCTCGAGGTGAGGACCGGGATGTGGTGGTCCTGGTTGTCGGTCGCGTACGCGTAGTAGGTGTTCCCCACCCCGAGGACGAACGGATCGGCGAAGTCGCGGCAGTAGACCGCCGAGTCCTCTCCTCGGAGCGCGGCGCGCACCTTCCCCGCGAGCCCGCCCGTGCCTCCGATCGGAGGTCGATTTGCAGGCTCGCTCGAAGGGCTGGACGCGCCGGCGCGAAACACGATGCCGGAGCACTGGGCCTCCTCGAACAGCGGCACGATGACCGCGACGGAGAGCCACACCAACAGCCAGAGCACGGCGGCCAGCGCGAGGGCGATCCCGACGGTCTTGCGCGACGTCTGGTCCATCACTCGTTCGACCCGTTCGGAGGTTCGGAGGTCGCGTCCTCAGACGCGGTGCAGCTCCGCCTCCAGGTGGACCTGGCGCGGTTGGCCCACCGCGGCCATCTCGACGAGGTAGCGAAGGGTGTCGCCGTCGACGTCGAGGACCCGCCGGATCTCGCTGACCTCCTTCGCCGACGGCGTCCGCGCCACGAGGGTGCTCGTCAGCTCGAGGTGGCCGCCGCGGCTCGTGCCCTCGTCCATCTCGACCTGGCCCGACGGCAGCGCAAGCACGAGCTCGAGACGATCGTCCGGCTGGGGACGGAGGTAGCCGGTCTCCGAGTGCAGCGGGCGGCCGTCGTCCAACGCCCATGTCCGCTGTGTGTAGGAGACGAACGGTTTCCCGACGTGGCCGAACGTCACTTCCTCGCGGTAGGCGAAGTCTTCGATGGTCGGATAGGTGCCGCGCCCCTCGCCGCGCCACTCGCCCAGGAGGAACGCGAGCGCCTCGACGTCGGGATGGAGCGGCGTCGTCATGAGAGCTCCGAGGCTGGTCGTCGTGCGGGCCCGGGCGGCATGGCGCCATTCTCCCTCGTGCCCTGTGACCGACGTCATCTGGCAACTGCGGGGGCGGGAGCCGATGATGGACCGGCGTTGACTTATCGGTGATAACTCAACCCTGCGGGGCCGCCCGTGCTCGCTCGACTCGGTCGCTTCACGGTCGCACATCGCAAGGCGGTGCTCGCCGGCACCGCGCTGTTCTTCGTCCTCGCGGTCACCCTCGGCGGCGGGGTGGCCTCCCGCCTCGTGAGCGGTGGCTTCAACGACCCGGACTCCGAATCGAGCCGGGCCGCCGACGCGATCAAGCACGACTTCGGCAGGCAGCAGCCCGACCTCGTGCTGCTCGTGACGGCCAAGCGCGGCACGGTCGACGACGCCGATGTCGGGACGCCCGCCGACGCCTTGACGTCCGAGCTGGCCGCCGAGCCGAAGGTCGCGCGGGCGGTGTCGTACTGGAGCATCGGGAGTCCGCCGCCGTTGCGCAGCACCGACGGTCGCCAGGCGCTCGTCCTCGCCTCGCTGCGCGGCGACGACGAGCAGGTCCTCGACGCGGCCAAGGAGCTGTCGCCCCGCTATGCCGGCGACCACGGTGCGGTCACCGTGCGCGTCGGCGGCTTCTCCGAGGTGTTCCGGCAAGTCAACCAGCAGGTCGAGCAGGATCTCGTGCGCGCCGAGCTCATCGCGTTCCCCATCACGCTCGTGCTGATGATCCTCGTGTTCGGGAGCGTGGTCGCGGCCGGTCTGCCGCTCCTGGTGGGCGTGCTCGCGATCGTCGGGACGTTCCTCGTGCTGCTCGTCATCGCCTCGCTCACGGACGTGTCGATCTTCGCCCTCAACCTCACGACGGGCATGGGTCTCGGCCTCGCGATCGACTACAGCCTGTTCATCGTGTCGCGCTACCGCGAGGAGCTCCATGCGGGGCGCGCGCCGCACGACGCCGTGGTCCGCACGGTCCAGACCGCGGGGAAGACCGTCGCGTTCAGCGCGTTGACCGTCGCGGTGGCGCTGGCCGCGTTGCTCGTCTTCCCGCTCGCGTTCCTGCGGTCGTTCGCGTACGCCGGCATCGGCGTGGCGCTGCTCGCCGGCATCGCCGCTGTCGTCGCCCTCCCGGCGCTGCTGGCGGTGCTCGGCCACCGGGTCGACTCCCTGCGGCTCTGGCGGCGCGACCCGAAGCCGCCGGGCGAAGGCATCTGGCATCGGATCGCCACGTTCGTCATGCGCCGCCCGGTGCCGATCGCGGTGGTGGTCGTCGCGCTCCTCATCTTTCTCGGGTTGCCGTTCCTGCGGATCCAGTTCGGCCTTCCCGACGACCGCGTGCTGCCCACCAGCGCGTCCAGCCGCCAGGTGCAGGACGACATCCGTTCGCGCTTCGCGTCCAACGAGGCGCGCACGCTCGAGGTGGTGGCGAGCGGCATCGGTGACCCAGGCGCCCGAGCCGACCAGATCGACCGGTACGCCGCCGCGTTGTCGCGACACCGCGGGGCGGCTCGCGTGGACGCCGTCACGGGGAGCTACGTCGACGGGCAGCAAGTCGCCGGGCCGGGAGCGGTGACGGCGCGCTTCCAGGCCAAGGACGCCACGTGGCTGTCCGTCGTCCCCTCGGTCGAGCCGTATTCGGATGCGGGCGAGCGACTCGCCCACGCCGTTCGCGAGACGCCCGCGCCCTTCCCCGTGCTCGTCGGCGGGGCTTCGGCCGAGCTGGTCGACTCCAAGGTGTCGTTGTTCTCGCGGCTGCCGCTCGCCGCCGGGCTCATCGCGCTGGCGACGTTCGTCTTGCTGTTTCTCATGTTCGGCAGCATCCTCGTGCCCATCAAGGCACTCATCCTCAATGTGCTGAGCCTCAGCGCGACGTTCGGGGCGCTGGTGTGGATCTTCCAGGACGGACACTTCTCAGGCGTGCTCGACTTCACCCCGACTGGCACGCTGCCGGCGTCGATCCCGTTGCTCCTGTTCTGCCTCGCGTTCGGCTTGTCGATGGACTACGAGGTCTTCCTGCTCTCGCGCATCAAGGAGGAGCACGACCGCACCGGCGACAACAGGAGCTCGGTCGCGATGGGGCTCGAGCGCACGGGCAGGATCGTGACCGCCTCCGCCGTGCTCATCAGCGTGGTCTTCATCGCGTTCGCGACATCGGGCGTGTCGTTCATCAAGATCTTCGGGGTCGGCCTCGCGATCGCAGTGCTGATGGACGCGTTCGTGATCCGTGCGACGCTCGTGCCGGCGTTCATGCGCATCGCCGGCGAAGCGAACTGGTGGGCGCCGATGTGGATGCGGCGCCTGCACGAGCGGATCGGGATCAGCGAAGAGCCCGAGCCGCCGCCGGAGGCGCTCCCCGACGACCGCATCCCCGAGCCGGTCGGCTCGCCATGACGGCCGCCGGTAGCTCCGCCGTGGGGGTCCGATCCCGTGCGCGCCGCGGGGAGGGCAACAAGCTGCGCGGCGACCTCCTGGAGGCGACCGAGCGGCTGATGATCGAATCGGGCGGCGCCGACGCGGTCTCGATCCGCGCAATCGCCGACGCCGTGGGTGTCACACCGCCGTCGATCTATCTCCACTTCCCCGACAAGGAAGCACTGATCGTCGCGGTGTGCGAGCGGCACTTCGAGGTCTTCGACTCGGTGATCGAACAGGCCGGCGCCACCGCCGACGATCCCGTCGAGAGCCTCAGGCGCCGCGGGCGCGCCTACGTGCAATTCGGGCTCGAGAACCCGGAGCCCTACCGCATCCTCTTCATGTCCCGGACCGGGGGCGACCGCCGGTTCGATGCCATCACCGGCGCCGGCGCGCGTGCGTTCCAGCATCTCGTCGACGCAGTGGAGCGAGCGATGGCCTCCGGCGCGTTCCGGCCCGTCGATCCGTTCCTCGCCGCGACCGCGGTGTGGACCGCGGTGCACGGCATCACATCCCTGCTCATCTCGGTGCCGCAGTTCCCGTGGCCCGACGTCGACGCGCTCGTCAACCACGTGTGTGACGTCCAGATGCGCGGCTTGAGCGAATCCGTTCACGAACCCAAGGAGCAATCATGACCACCGTCGAGAATCGGTACCTGGTCGGGAACTTCGCGCCCGTCAAGGACGAGCTCACCGTCACCGATCTGCCCGTCGACGGCGCTATTCCGCCCGAGATCAGCGGCCGCTACCTGCGCAACGGACCCAATCCCATCGCGCCAGACCCGGCGGCGTACCACTGGTTCACGGGTGACGGCATGCTCCACGCCGTCGAGCTGCGCGACGGGAAGGCCGTCTCCTACCGGAACCGGTGGGTGCGAACCGACCAGGCGCTCGATCTCCTCGGCGAGGACCCGATCCCCGGCCAACCCGACGACGTCTTCCCCGTGGGCTCGAGCTCGGCGAACACACACGTCGTCGCGCACGCGGGGAAGATCTTCGCCCTCGTGGAGGTGTGCCTCCCGACGCAGGTGCGACCCGATCTGTCGACCGTCGGGCGGTACGACTTCGGCGGCAAGCTGCGCTCGGCGATGACCGCGCACCCGAAGATCGACCCCGTCACCGGCGAGATGCTCTTCTTCGGCTACGACCCGTTCGGCCCGCCGTGGCTCCGCTTCCACGCGGTGAACGCCGGCGGCGAGCTCGTCCGCAGCGAGGACATCGATATCCAGGGCCCGTCGATGGTGCACGACTTCGCGATCACCGAACGCAACGTCGTCTTCCTCGACCTGCCCGTGGTGTTCGACTTCGACCTCGTCGGGAAGCGCCCGTTCCCGGCGTCGTGGAAGCCGGACTACGGCGCGCGGGTCGGCGTGATGCCTCGCGACGGCGGGAACGCCGACGTCCGGTGGTTCGACGTCGAGCTCTGCTACGTCTTCCATCCGCTCAACGCGTACGACGAGAACGGCCGGGTGGTCATCGACGTCGCACGGCACCCGAAGATGTTCGCCACCGACATCTACGGACCAGCCGAGCTGCCGCCGACCCTGGACCGGTGGACCATCGACATCGACGCCGGGAAGGTCATCGAGGAACGGCTCGACGACCGGCCCCAGGAGTTCCCACGGGTCGACGACCGGGTCGTCGGCCGGCCGCACCGATTCGGCTACGCGGCCCATTTCGGCCTCGACGACCAGGGCATCCAGTTCGGTGGCTTGCTGAAACACGACCTGCGCACCGGCGGCGTCGACGCAACGACCTTCGGGCCCGGCACCCACGCCGGCGAAGGCGTCTTCGTGGCCGCGTCGCCGGGAGCCGGCGAGGACGAGGGTTGGGTCCTCTCGATCGTCTACGACGACGGCCGCAACGCGAGCGATCTCGTGATCCTGGACGCGCGCGAGTTCGTCGAGGTCGCCCGGGTGCACCTCCCCCAGCGGGTTCCGTTCGGATTCCACGGCTCGTGGATCCCCGACGACGCCGCGTAACAGCTCAGGTGCCGGGCCCGGCCATGAGCTCGAGCTGGATGTTGTCGGGATCGCGGAATACGAGCACCGCGCCGTAGGGGGCGTCGACGATCGGCGTGTACGAAACCCCGTGGTGCTCGAGGTGCTCCTGCCACCGCTCCAACTCGTCGCGGGTCGCGACGAGGAATGACAGATGGTCGAGCCCGGTGCGGAGCTCGTCGAACCGGACGCTGTCACCACTGGTCGGCTGACGCACCGCGAGCTCCGTCGCGAGGTCAGCGTGCCGGAGATCGGCGATGCGGCAGGCATGCTCGTCGGCTCGCCGCACGACCTCGAAGCCGAGCACCTCCGTGTAGAAGCGGGCGCTGCGGTCGACATCGGTGACGGTCAGATCGACGTGCGAGATTCCTGCGAGCTCCGGCACGCGCGCATTTAACCACCCACGCGCTTCTCGTAGCGGCTCTGCGTGTACTCACCGACCGTCACTTCACCGACGTGCCCGTACCCGGCGCACTCGTAGTACGCCCGCAGCGGTTCGTTCCACGAGACGCAGTCGAGGCGCACGAAGCGCTTGCCGGCTTCGACGGCGTGCCGCTCCGCCCAGCGCAGCAATGCGCGGCCGCGCCCGGTGCCGGGACGACGTACCGCCAGCCGGTGCAGGTATCCGGCGTTGGCCCGGTAGCCGGCCCAGAAGATCGGGTCGTCCCACTGCACGACGAGCGTGCCGACGATCTCGCCGTCGACCTCGGCAAGCCACGTCGCGCCCAGCTCGATCGCCGGCATCACCCAGTCGGAGTCGAACCGCTCCGGCCACTGCCGGATGCCCCGCGCCTGCAACCACGCCGCCGCGTCGCCGAGTACGTCGAGGACCACGCCAACGTCGTCAGGCCGCGCCGCGCGGATCTTCATTCCCCCTGCCTCACGCGGCGACAGGTGGACCATGCGCGTGCTGCGGGTGTAACAATCGCGACGAGTCTGATGTGACCAGCGACCAGCCGGACCTACAGCTTCGACTTGGCGATGCAGATCGCCAGGTGCGCGTCCAGCACGGCCGCTCGAGTCCCGTCTGTCACACCGGTGTCCGCTTCGGCCGCGACCTTGGCGCTGTCCCCCGCCTGCTCGAGCTCGATGACGGCTGCTCGCTCGTCGGCGGCGCCCGCCGCCTTCTCGGCCTTGGCGGCGAACTCGCCCATCACCGCGGTCAGGACCGGCGACGCTCCCCGATCGGCACGGACGGCGTCGAACGCGGTGTCGATCTTCGCTCGGACTTCGCGGAGCCGCTCCGCGACGGTCGTCACCCCCGCAGACTACGCCCGCAGCAGACCGGCGGGCCCGGGCGTAGATTCGCTCTCGACGCGAAGAGGAGGGCTGTCATGGTCGCGAACCCGCCCGAAGGTTTCCCCCGCATCACGCCGTACCTCTTGTACGAGGACTGCGCGGCGGCGCTCGAGTTCCTCACCAAGGCGTTCGGCTTCACCGAGGAGGTTCGGATGGCCGGGCCCGACGGCAAGGTCAACCACGCCGAGGTGCGGCTCGGCGACGGCGTCGTCATGATGGGGATGCCCGGGCCCGACTACCAGAATCCCAGCCGGCACGGGCATCACAGTCAGCTCGTGTACGTGTACGTCGACGACGTCGACAAGCACTTCGAGCAGGCGAAAGCCGCGGGCGCCAAGATCGTCATGGAGCTCCAGGACGCGTTCTACGGGGATCGGAACTACGGGGCCGAGGACCCCCAGGGCCACCAGTGGAACTTCGCCACGCACACGCGTGACATCGCCCCGGAGGACATGCACCCGTAGGCGCTAGGTCTTGGCCTTCAGCGCCTCGATGAGCTTGGGCACGACCTTCGACGCATCACCGACGACGCCGAGGTCGGCGACGCCGAAGATCGGCGCCTCCGCGTCCTTGTTGATGGCGATGATGTTGTCGGAGCCCTTCATCCCGACCATGTGCTGCGTGGCGCCCGAGATACCGATGGCGATGTAGACCTTGGGCTTGACGGTCTTGCCGGTCTGGCCGACCTGCTTCGCGTACGGCACCCAGCCGGCGTCGACGATCGCGCGTGACGCGCCTGACGCGCCCTTGAGCAGCTTCGCCAGCTCCTCCACGAGCGGCTCGTAGGCCTCGGCGCTCCCGAGCCCGCGGCCGCCCGACACGACGACCTCGGCGTCCTCCAGCTTGGGGCCCTCTTGCTCTTCGACGTGATGCTCGAGCACCTGCGCCTCGGCGGCGCGCCCGGCGTCGACACCATCGACCTTCTCGACCGCGGCCGCGCCGCCTCCACCCGGCTCGGCCGGGAACGACTTCGGCCGGATCGCCGCGAGGTACGGCTTGTCGCCTTCGAAGGTGGCGGTCACGATCGTGTTGCCGCCGAACACCGCGGTGCTCACCGCGACCTTGTCGCCGTCGATCTCGACGCCGTTGCCGTTGGTGAGCACCGGCCGATCGAGCTTTGCCGAGAGCCGGCCGAGCGCGTCGCGCCCGTCGTAGCTCTGCGCAAACAGAATCAGGTCGGGCTGCTGGTCGGCGACGAGCTTGGCGAGCAGCGCCCCTCCGACCACGCCGCTCAAGGACGAGCCGTGGTCGGCTGCGTAGACCTTGGCCGCGCCGTACTCGCCGAGCTGCGGTGCGATCGTGTCGGCGTCGGCGCCGGCGTACACGGCCTCGACGGTGTCGCCGAGCTCACGCGCCTTGGTGAGCAACTCGAGCGTCGCCGACGTTGCCTTGCCGTCCTCGCCCTCGGAGTAGACCCACACCTTCGGGAGCGTCATCCGCGTGGCCTCCTAGATGACCTTGAGCTGCTCGAGGAAGGCGACGATCCGCTCGTGCGCGTCGCCTTCGTCTTCGATCTTCTCGCCCGCCTGCCGCTCGGGCGCGGCTTCGATCGACGCGATCTGCTGGCGAGCTCCCTTCCAGCCGACCTCGTCGTCGGACAGCCCGAGGTCGGCCGCCTTCGCCTGGTCGACCGGCTTGTTCTTCGCCGCCATGATCCCCTTGAACGACGGGTAGCGCGGCTCGACCACGCCGGCGGTCACGCTGACGACGGCGGGAAGGGGCCCCTCGACCATGTCGTAGCCGGCCTCGGTCTGGCGCTGGATCTTGACCTTGCCGTCGGCGACCTCGATGTGCTTCGCGAACGTCAGCGAGGGCCAGCCGAGGAGCTCGGCGACCTGCGCCGCGATGGTGCCGGTGTAGCCGTCGGTCGACTCGGTTGCGGCGAGCACGAGCTCGATGTCACCGGCGCGCTCGACGGCCTTCGCGATCACCTTGGCCGTGGCGAGCGCATCGGAGCCCTGGAGGGCCGGGTCGGAGACCAGGACGGCCTTCGCCGCGCCCATGGCCAGCGCCGTGCGCAGGCCCGACACCTCGTCGTTGGGGGCCATCGAGATCAGCGTCACGTCTCCGCCACCGGCGGCGTCGGCCAGCTGGAGGGCCATCTCGACGCCGTAGCTGTCGGAGTCGTCGAGGATGAGCTTGCCCTCACGCTTGAGCGTCTTCGTCTCGGGGTCGAGCTCACCCGGGGTGGCCGGGTCGGGGATCTGCTTGACGCAGACGGCGATGTTCATACCACTCCTGTGTGCCCAGATAGGCCGGCGCTGATTCTGGCCCGGCGGGGCCGCCCGAGTCGAAGCGATCGAATCCGACGGGCACGGGGCGGCGGTACCGTCGGTGCCCATGCCGGCGGAGGTCGATGTTCTCGTGGTGGGCGCCGGGCCCGCGGGCGCGGCCGCCGGCCTCGCGGCTCGCCGACGGGGCCTCGACACCCTCGTCGTCGACAAGGCGACCTTCCCGCGCGACAAGACATGCGGCGACGGCCTCACCACCGCCGCGCTACGGATGCTCGAGCACCTCGGCGTCGACCTCCGTGCCCTGCCGGGCTACATGGCCGTGCACGAGACGGTCCTCGTCGGACCGAATGGCCGGCGCGTCTCGCTCCCGCTGGCAGCCGACGGTGACTACGCCGCGGTCGTCCCGCGTATGGAGCTCGACGCCGCCATCGTCGAGACCGCACGCAGCACGGGTGTCGAAGTTCGGGACGGCGCCGCGGTCACGGGAATCGAGGTCAATGGCGACAGCGTGGTGGCGACGATGGCCGGCGGCGAGGACGTGCACGCCCGCTTCCTCGTCGCCGCCGACGGGCACTACTCGTTCGTGCGCCGCTGTCTCCGCCAGGCGACGCCGCCGGAGCTCGGCACGTGGCACGCGTTCCGCCAGTACTTCCGCGGCGTCGACGACCGGCGGCTCTGGGTGCTGTTCGAGCCCGACCTGCTCCCGGGGTACGCGTGGGTGTTCCCGTTGCCGGAGGGACGCGCCAACGTCGGATTCGGGGTGCTGCGCCATCCGGGCATGACGGGCAAGGAGCTCAACGCCCGCTGGCGCGAGGTGCTCGCTCGGCCGAGCGTGCGGACCGTCCTCGGTCCCGACGCCGAGCCGGAGGCGACGCACCGCGCGTGGCCGATCCCGGCGTCGTTCGACTACGACGCCCTCGCCGACGGGCCCGTGCTGTACGTCGGCGACGCCGCCAACGTCGTCGACCCGCTGACCGGCGAGGGCATCGCGCAGGCGATCGAGACGGCCACGCTCGCCGTCGACGCGATCGCGGACGGCGGGGCGGACCGCGTCGGACAGCGGTACCGAGCGGGTGTCCGGCGCGCGCTCGGGCGTGACCTGCGCTTCGCCGCCGCGCTGCAACGGGTGCTGCGCTCGCGCCGAGGCGCAGCCCTCGCGGTGCGAACGGCCGGGTTGACGCCGTGGACACGCCGCCACTTCGCCCGCTGGATGTTCGAGGTATATCCCCGGGCGCTGCTGCTCACACCCGACCGTTGGCGGCGCGGCATGTTCGCCGGGACCGGCGCGTACCGCTCGTAGTCGTGGAGCGTGTCGTCCAGGATCCGCTCGACGGCCTCAAGCGGTGCCCGTGGGGTGTCGAGCCGGCGGAGTATCGCCGGTACCACGACGAGGAGTGGGGCCGGCCGGTCGTCGACGACGCCCGAATCTTCGAGAAGGTGTGCCTCGAAGGGTTCCAGAGCGGGTTGTCGTGGCTCACCATCCTCCGCAAGCGTGACGGCTTCCGCAGCGCCTTTCGCGGTTTCGACATCGAAGCGGTGGCGGCCTTCGACGAGCGTGACGTCAATCGCTTGCTTGGAGACGCCGGCATCGTCCGGCACCGGGGCAAGATCGAGGCGACGATCGCGAACGCGCGAGCCGTCATCGAGTTGCGCGCCACAGGGCTATCCCTCGGCGCGTTGTTCTGGCGCTACGAACCAGCGCCGGCGGGACCGGCCCGCACGCTTGCGAAGTTGCCCGCGTTCCGAGCGGAAGCGAAGGACTTGTCGAAGGAGCTACGACGCCGTGGCTTTCGCTTCGTCGGCCCAACGACCGTCTACGCGGCGATGCAGTCCCTGGGCGTCGTGAACGATCACCTCAAGGACTGCCACTGCCGGGCGCCGGTCGAAGAGGCGCGGGCCACCGTCAAACGGCCCAGCTGACGAGAGCACATCGTCGGTACCGTGTGCGCCGATGAGCCGAACCGAGACCGACACCATCCGCCTGATCGACGAGCTGGCGGCCAACGCCACCGCCGCCACCACGACGCAGCTCGTCGACGGATGGCTCCTGCGTGTCTCGCCGGGGTACCCGTTCCGGCGCTGCAACTCCGCGCTCCCCTACGGCGGTGACAGCATCGGCCTCGAGGCGCGCATCGGCATGGTCGAGGACTTCTACGGGACGCGCGACCTCCCTGCCCGCTTCCAGATGAGCCCGGCCGCGTTCCCCGTCGGCCTTGACGACATGCTCGAGACCCGCGGCTACGAGATCGAGGAGCCCACGCTCGTGCTCGTGGCCGACACCGGCCGCGTGGTCGAGCACACCCTGCGCGACGACATCGGCGCGGTCATGGTCGGCGAGGGGATCGACGAGTACTGGGTGGCCGAGTACGCGTCGGCCTTCGGCCAGGACGAGATGGCGCGTGATCGACTCCGGGCGTACGGACGCATGCTGCGTCACCTCGGGCCTGCCGTCGCCACGGCCGTGCTGCCGGTGGACGCGACGCCGGCGGCGGTCGGGCTCGCGGTGCTCGAACGGGGCTGGGCCGGCGTGTACGCCATGGGCACCAAGCCCGAAGCGCGCCGGCGAGGCGCCGGGACCGCCGTGTTGCAGGCGCTCGCGCGGTGGGCGCACGAGCGTGCGGCCGCGCGCATGTATCTCCAGGTGGAGGTCACGAACGACGGCGCCCGCCAGCTGTATACGCGCGCTGGGTTCGAGACCTCGTACCGGTACCACTACCGCACGTTCGCCTGACCCCTGCTTGACCACGCGGTCAAGCGACGGGAACACTGCTCGGCATGAGCATCGATTTCACCTTGCCGCCCGACGTCGAGGAGACGCGTCGCCGCGTCCGTGAGTTCATGGACGAGGTGGTGCGCCCGGCGGAGGAGAAGGTCTACGCGAACGCGCCGAACGGCGAGCCCGACCGCTCGGACATCGTGCGCATGATCATCGAGCTGCGCCAGAAGGCGCACGAGTGGAACGTGTGGCTGCCGCACATGCCGAAGGAGTGGGGCGGCCTCGGCCTCGGGATCACGGCGATGGCGTTCGTCTCGGCCGAGGCGGCGCGCACGAATTTCGGGCCGTTCATCCTCAACGCCCAGGCACCCGACGAAGGCAACCAGCACACGCTGCTGCATCACGCCAACGACGAGCAGAAGGAGAAGTACCTCCGGCCGCTCCTCGAGGGACGGGTGCGCTCGTGCTTCGCGATGACCGAGCCCGAGGTCGCGGGCTCCGACCCGACGGGCATCCGCACCATGGCCGTCCAGGACGGCGACGAGTGGGTGGTCAACGGCCACAAGTGGTTCATCAGCGGCGCGAAGGGCGCGACCTTCGCCATCCTCATCGCCAAGACCGATCCCGATGCCGATCCGCCGCAGGCGTCGAACACCGCGTTCCTCGTCGACCTCCCCGCCGAGGGCTGGGAGATCGTGCGCGACATCGACACGATGGCCGGCCACGGGAACCACTGCGAGATCCGCATCACGGACCTGCGCGTCCCGGACTCGGCCGTCCTCGGCGGTCGGGGCAACGGTCACCTGCTCGGGCAAGCGCGACTCGGCCCGGCGCGCCTTGCGCACTGCATGCGGTGGATCGGCCAGACCGAGACCGCGCTCGAGATGCTCGTGAAGCGGGCCGAGGAGCGTCAGCTGCACGGCGCGCCGCTGGCGGAGAAGCAGGCGATCCAGTGGATGATGGCCGACTCGGCGATGGAGCTGTACTCCGCCAAGCTGATGGTGCTGCACGCGGCGTACAAGATCGAGAACGAGCAGCCCTTCCGCCAGGAGGTCAGCTTCGCCAAGCACCACGTCGCGAACATGCTCTGGAAGGTCGTCGACCGTGCGATCCAGGTCCACGGCGCGCTCGGCTACTCCACCGACACGCCCCTCGAGCGGATGATGAAGCACGCGCGCTCGGCCCGGCTCGTGGACGGTGCCGACGAGGTGCATCAGGCGCTGATCGCCCGCAACGTGCGCGCCGCCGTCCGGGATACCGGCGACACCCGCACCGCCACCGGCGACTTCGACTTCTAGGTCACCGCCCGATGCGTATCTGGTGCGCAACTATTACGCACCAGGGACGCATCTAGATCGGCGGGGGCGCGGCGACGGAGAAGTGCGGCTCGAGGTGGGTCGTGTCGTTGAAGCGGCGGACCGTGATCCGGTCCTCTTCGACGACGATGTGGCTGATCGACGCGTTGTCGGCGCCGATGAACGCGAACCCGCGGGCGCCGGTCGCGCTGCACAGGACCTGGCCAATGACACCGCCGTGGGTCACGACCACGACGCGCTCGTCGGGGTGCGCGCTCGCGACGCTGGCAATGCCCTCATGCACTCGGTCCCGGAACACGTCCGCAGGCTCCGCGCCGGGGATCAGGTCCCAGCGCTGCTCCTCGATCGCGCGCACGAACGCGGGATCGTGTTCCGCTGCCTTCACACGTAGCAGCCCGCCTTCCCACTCCCCGAGGAACACCTCGCGGAGCTCCGGTACCACGCTCGGCTCAATACCGAGCCGCTTGGCGAGCGGCGCCGCGGTCTCGGCCGTGCGCCGCAGCGTCGTCACGTAGACGGCGGCGATGTCCTCGCCCGCGAGCCGGTTGGCCAGTCGCTCGGCCTGCTCGACGCCCACGGGGTCGAGCGGGGGGTCGCCGTGCCCGTCGACGAGCTCGAACGGGTGGTCCGGATCGACGGGCTGGGACTCGCCGTGCCGCACGAGAAGGATCTCGGTCGCGCCCGGCGGCGGTGTGTACCGATGCTGGCGGTAACGCCTCGGCTCGGTCGGGGGCTCGCTCACGAGGCGCAAGAGTACGGTGCGCGCCAGGTGTACTCGTGACCTGGGATCCCGAGCTCGACGAGCTGCGAAGGCGGACCGAGCTGGCCGCGGCGATGGGCGGCGACGAGAAGGTCGCCCGCCAGCACGACGCCGGCAAGCTCACCGTGCGCGAGCGCATCGACGGCCTCGTCGACCGCGGCTCGTTCCACGAGATCGGGGCCCTGACCGGGCGGGCCGAGTACGACCACGGCCAGATGGCGAGCTTCACGCCCGCGAACTTCGTCATGGGGCGCGCCCGCATCGACGGACGACCGGTCGTCGTCGCCGGCGACGACTTCACGGTCCGGGGCGGGGCGGCCGACGCGTCGATCTTCCAGAAGCAGGTCCACGCCGAGCAGATGGCGAACGAGTTGCGCCTGCCGATCGTGCGGCTGGTCGACGGCTCGGGCGGCGGCGGATCCGTGAAGTCGATCGAGACGATGGCGCGCAGCTTCGTGCCCTTCAATCCCGGCTGGGAGTGGGTGGTCGAGAACCTGGCGACCGTCCCGGTCGTCTCGCTGTGCCTCGGTTCCGTCGCCGGGCTCGGTGCGGCGCGGGTCGTGACGAGCCACTACTCGGTCATGGTGCGAGGAACGTCGCAGTTGTTCGTGGCAGGGCCGCCCGTGGTGGCTCGCCTCGGCGAGCACGTCGACAAGGAGCAGCTCGGCGGCAGCGAGATCCACGGCCGCAACGGCGTCGTCGACGACGTGGTCGACGACGAGCGCGACGCATTCGCGCGGGCGCAGGCGTTCCTGTCGTACTTGCCGCGATCCGTCGACGACCTGGCGCCGCGCGCGGACCCGACCGACGATCCGGAGCGACGCGAGGACTTTCTCGTCGACGCGATCCCGCGTGACGCCCGCCGCGTGTACAAGGTGCGCGACATCGTCGACGCCGTCGTCGACCAAGGCTCGTTCTTCGAGATCGGCCGGGGCTACGGCCGCCCGGCTGTGACCGGCCTCGCTCGCCTGGACGGCTGGCCCGTCGCGGTGCTCGCCGGAGACCCGTACTTCTACGGCGCGGGATGGACCGCTGACGCCTCGCAGAAGGTCATGCGCTTTGTCGACCTCGCCGACACGTTTCACCTGCCCGTGGTGCATCTCGTCGACAACCCCGGGTTCGTGATCGGGGTCGACGCCGAGCGGGCGGCCACGATCCGCCACGGCGCCCGGGCCCTCGCCGCCATCTACCAGGCGGAGGTGCCGTGGTGCTCGGTGATCCTGCGCAAGGTGTACGGAGTCGCCGGCGCTGCACACCAGAACGCCGCCCGCCTCAAATACCGGTTCGCGTGGCCGTCGGGCGACTGGGGCAGCCTGCCGCTGGCCGGCGGCATCGAAGCCGCGTACAAGGCGCAGCTCGAAGCGGCCGACGACCCCGACGCAGCCCGGGCCGAGATCGAACGACGCCTCGACGCGGCGCGCTCGCCGTTCCGCACGGCGGAGGTCTTCATGATCGAGGAGATCATCGACCCGCGCGACACGCGGCCGCTGCTGTGCGAGTTCGCGAACCTCGCGGCGCCGTTGCGCGGGACGGGCCGCACGGAGCGCGGCGCGAGGCCCTAGCCGCGCCGTTCTTGTGCCTCACGTCACGTAGACCGCCCGGAGAACCGGGCATACCGTGACGGAACCGACACCACGGGGGGCTCCGATGGCACAGCCGGTCGAGCAGGCAGTCGACTTCCTCAGCGTCGCGCTCACACCGGAGTTCCGCGACGACCCGTACCAGTTCTTCCACCTCCTGCGGGAGCACGAGCCCGTGCACCACACGCCGTTCGGCGTGTACCTGCTCACCCGGCACGCCGACGCCGCCACGATCGTGCGCGACCCGCGCCTGAGCAACAACCAGGAGCACTCCGACCTGTTCCGCGCCTTCGCCGAGGCCAACCCGCCATCCGACGACGACGCCATGAGCCAGATGAACAGCGTCGTCATGCTCTTCATGGACCCGCCCGATCACACGCGCCTGCGCGGCCTGGTGAGCAAGGCGTTCACGCCGAAGATGGTCGAGCGTCTCCGCGCCCGAGTGCGGGAGATCGTCGACGAGCGGCTCGACGCCGTCGAGGCCCGCGGCGACGGCCGCATGGACGTCGTGACCGAGCTCGCCTACCCGCTTCCGGTCGTGATCATCTGCGAGCTGCTCGGCGTTCCGGCCGAGGATCACGCGACGTTCCAATCGTGGTCGTCGGAGCTGGCGGCGAGCATCGACCCCGACCCACTCATCACGCCTGATCAGCAAGTGCGCATCGAGGCCGCGGGCAACGCCTTCCTCGAGTACTTCACCGACCTGATCGAGCGCCGCCGCCGGTCGCTGCGCGACGACCTGCTGTCGGCGCTCATCGAGGCCGAAGAGGGCGGTGAGCGTCTCACCGAGGAGGAGCTGCTCGGCACGGCGTTGTTCCTGCTCATCGCGGGTCACGAGACCACCGTGAACCTCATCGGCAACGGCACGCTCGCGTTGCTCCGCCACCGCGACCAGCTCGAGCGCCTGCGCGACGATCCCGACCTGGATCGGCAGGCCGTCGAGGAGCTCCTGCGCTTCGACAGCCCGGTGCAGCTGACGCAGCGCATCACCCTCGACGACTACGACGTCGGCGACGTGACGATCCCGAAGGGCCAGAACCTCATCCCGTTGCTCGGCGCGGCCAACCGCGACCCGGCCGAGTTCGACGAGCCCGACCGCCTCGACCTCGGTCGTGCGAATGCCAACCGGCATCTCGCGTTCGGCGGCGGTCACCACTTCTGCCTCGGCGCGTCGCTCGCCCGGCTCGAGGGCGCGGTCGCGATCGGAGCACTCGTGCGCCGGTTCCCCACGATCGAGCTCGCCGGCGAACCGGTCCGGAAAACGACGTTCACGCTGCGGGGCCTCGAGCACCTTCCGGTTGCGATCGGCGGCTGACGCGCGGCGCGTGTGACGCGCGACACCAAGATTTCCGTGAGACTTCGGTAGCCGATCGATCAGCCGCTGTTCGCGTCATGCACGGTTGCGCGTGACGGGCACGACACCTGCCGTCGATACCGTCCTGCCGTGATGTTCGACGATCACGAGCTCGAGGAGGCAGGCATGGAAACACTGCCCGTATGTGGATACCTGTCGCGTGTGGTCGACCTCCCGATCGCCGTGGCGGAGGTCATGTTCGACGACGTGACACGGTTGCTCGGCCCCGATGCGCGGCACGACCCCGCCGTGATCGGAACGGCGATGTTCCCGGCGCGGCGCATCCGCACTCGGCTGCGGGCGCCGATCCTGTGGCGGGATGTCCCGATCGACGTCGAGCTCGCGCCCTGGTCGCGGAGCCGCTCCGAGGTCGCCGTTCGTTTTGCGGGAACTGGGCAACCGCGCGCCGTCGCCCGCCGCGTGTACTCGGCCGCCGCGCCGCGACTCCTCGACGACGTGGCAGACGCGATCGACGAGCGCCTGCCCGGGTCGCGAGTTCGTCGTCGCGCTGCTTGAGCCCGAGGCCTCTCAGAGTCTCCGGCCCATGAAGCCCGCGAGCCGGTCGGCGGGCGACGCTGAGTCAGGCGCATCCACCCTGGGGCCGAACGGCTTCTGACCGTCGGGGCCGCGCATCTCCTCGGGAATGAACTGCACCGAGTCGTAGAGCTGCGTAGCAACAGCGGGGTCGAGGTCGGTGGGCTGACCCGTCGCGGTGGCGAGATCCCAACCGTGCGTGAATGTGTCCGTGGACGCGATCAGGACGAACACGGAGCCTGGGAGCTCACCGAACGGAAGCTTCATCGCCTTGTCCATCGCTCCTTCGGCGCTGAACGCCTTGACCGCGCGCTCCGCCCCCTCCCGGAACGCGGTCTTGAAGTCGCCCGCCGCGTGATCGGCTGTGCTCTGGGGCGGTGCCATTCCGGTCTCGGCGGTGACGGCGAAGTAGGTCGTGCCCCCCACGATGTGGTTGACGAGATCGTGCACCCTCCATGAGACGCAGGGCGTGGGCTGGTCCATCTGGTCCGGGGAGACGTTCGCCAGCACGCCGGCGGTGGAGACGAACGCCTGGCGGAGAATCTCGGCGCTCATGCTTCGCTGACCTCCTCGGGCTTCGGCGGCGGGTAGGCGGTGCGTATCACCCTGTCCCACCCCCGGTCGGTCGTCATCGCTCGGGTGACAAGGATCGCGCGGGCGCCGGCGGTGACCCGGTACCGCGGGCGCGGCGAGCGGCGTCGGATCGCGCGCTCGATCACCCGGGCCACGCGCTCGGGCGGCGCCGACAACATCGCCATCGGCCCCTCGTACGCGCCGGCCGTGCGCGCCGCGACACCGGCGCTGAACTCGGCGTACGGCCCGCCGCTGCCGTGCTCCGTCACCGTCGCCACCACCGTGTCGCCGAACTTCGTCTTGATGATGCCCGGCTCGATCACCGACACGCGGACGCCGAACGGCTTGACCTCGTAGCGCAGCGCGTCGCTCATCGCCTCCACGGCGTGCTTGCTCGCGTGGTACGGGCCGCCGCCGGGAAACGTGAGGCGGCCGCCGACCGAGCTCACGTTCGCGATGCGCCCCCAGCGCTGGCGGCGCATGCCGGGCAGCGCGAGCTGGATCAGGTGCACCATGCCGAACAGGTTCGTCTCGAACTGCCGGCGCCACTCGTCGAGAGGGACCTCCTCGACCGGGCCCTCGAGACCGAAACCGGCGTTGTTCACGAGGGCGCCCACCGCGCCCTCGTTCGCCTCGACGTCCGCGATCGCGGCACGTCGTGACTCCTCGTCGGCGACGTCGAGCGTCAGGAGCTTGCACCCGGCATCGGCGAGGTCCTTGATGGCCTCGGGCCGGCGCGCCGACGCGTAGACGGTCCAGCCTCGGCGGGCGAGCCGTTCGGCGGTGGCGCGCCCGATCCCCGTCGAACAGCCGGTCACGAGCACGGCCTTGGACGCAGCCCCGGACACGTCCGCACGGTAGCCCACCCTCCTAGAATCGGCGTCTGTGCCGCATTGGCTCACGCTCCCCCACTGGTCGTCCGACATCCCGCTCGACACGACCCATCCCCGCCTCGAGGTGCTCCACGAGCACGGCTTCGCCCGTCTGCGCGACCTCGCCGACCCGATCCCCGAGTCCGAGTACCTCACCCTCGAGTACATGGACTGGAAGAGTGGCGGCGACACGAACTTCGCGCCGATCGCGACCGCCGACGGCGAGCTCGACTGCCGGGGGTTCTGGAAACCGGGCGACGAGCATCCCGACAAGGACGGGAAGTTCACGGTCAACGCCGAGCGGTGCCCGGAGATCAAGCGCTACGTCGAATCGGTCGGTGCGAACTTCGGGCGGGTGCGGGTGATCAAGCTCGAGCCGCAGGACTACGAGACCGCACGGCGCCATATGCACCGCGACGACAACAACCGGTTCAACCCGCCCGACCAGGGCTGGGTCGTGCGGTCGTGGCTGGAGCTCACGGACTATCCCGACAGCTTCATGATGCTGATGGAGCAGAACGAGGACGGACTGCCCGACCCCGATACGGAGGTGCGCATCCCGCTCCACCGCGGGTCGCAGTTCCTGCTCGATACTCAGCGGCTCTGGCACGTCGTGTGCCACACGGGTGGCGCCCCCCGCTATGCGCTGATCTCCAGCTTCGAGAGCGGCCCCGCCCTCGACGCCTGGGTCGAGCGCGAGCTCCCGGAGACCCTCAGATCTGAGTAGCGGCTACTCAGGCCGGCCGAGGTCTCTTTGTGGTCCCCTGTCCGTGACGTAGGAGCACGTTGGACTGATCGCGGAGCAAGGGAGCGCGTCATGGGCATGTTCAAGAAGCTCAAGCAGATGGCCGGTTCGGTCGACAAGGATCTCCTCCGAAACGGGCTGCTCGGCCGGGGAGTCATCATGGAGGTCAAGCAGACCAACGTGAGCACTGGCGGCGATGACGCCTTCTCCCGTCCGGTATGCGTGTTCACGGTCGAGGTCACGCTCGACAACGTGCCGGCCTACACGGCCACCTGCCGGCAGTCGGTGCCGATCACTGTTCTGCCCCAGTTCGTTCCCGGGCAGACCGTGGCCGCGGTACGCGTGAACCCCGACAACCACGACGAGATCGCGCTCGACCTCGCCACCGAGCCGCCCGAGGTCACGATCGCCCAGTCCCAGGGCGCCAGCGCGGCCGAG
>Ga0137375_10001918_pt1 | contig 24310 bp, 19 predicted proteins | sample SagtaG_24_FD_104936 | JGI IMG/M metagenome (GOLD analysis project Ga0137375, IMG submission 104936) | Vadose zone soil microbial communities from Sagehorn Ranch, Mendocino, California, USA - Sage1_R_113_16 metaG | ecosystem: Environmental > Terrestrial > Soil > Vadose zone | place: USA... | reverse complement strand
GGGCAGAATCACCTCTGTCAGCGCAATGGTCTTCATGAGCGACTCCCAGCGCGCCGCAGACCTGGCAAAGGAAAATGACGTCGATGTTGGATTGCACCTCAATCTTACCGAAAGATTCACCGCAAGCACTTGTCCACCGCTGCTCCAGGGCTCTCACGAAAGAATATCTCGCTTCCTAAGGGGCGCGAAATATTCGCAACTCCTATACAATCCTTTTCTGAGAAAAGAGATTTCCTGCTTGTACGAGGCACAGGCTGCCGAGTTTGAGCGTTTGTATGGGAAACGTCCTTCCCATATCGACGGTCACCATCACATGCACCTTTGTGGGAACATGCTCTGGAGCTCGGCGATTCCTGCTGGAACGAAAATGAGGCGCAACTTTTCCTTCTGGCCAGGCGAGAAAAGCTGGTTAAATCGGGCCTACCGGGCTGCGATCGATCACCGGCTGGGACGCAAATACAGACTTCCGGATTACTTCTTCTGCCTGTCGCAATCGATCGAAGAAAATAAATTGGGACGAGTCGAAGCCCTGGCACGATCCAGCAACGTTGAGCTGATGACCCATCCTATCGTTCCGATGGAATCGGATTTCCTGATGGGTCATGAGTTTCGTGCCATGTTGCAACGCCTGGAAATCGGCGGTTATGCCCTGGTCTGATGGGAGACGGGCATCTCAAGCTTTTATGGCATATGAACCGCTGTTGCCTTAGTTACAAAATGAAGACTGTTCTATCCAGTAGCCACTGTGTTATACTCGTCGCCGGGCTACTGATCGTTTTAAGCCAAGCTCAGGCGAGCGTTACGATTACGGCCAGCGGGGTTGACTTCACATCGGTGAAGTCCGCCGTCGCCAAGGCCGGTGATGGAGACACGGTCGTTATTCCCGCCGGGACTGCTACCTGGACAAAGACCCTTACCATTAGCAAAAGCATCAGCATCATCGGCGCGGGCATTGACCAAACTATTTTCATCGACCAGACTCCGAAAGGAAAAAGCCAGAATCCTCTGTTTCAGATTGAACCCAAGTCTAAGACGATTCTATCGCGCATTAGTGGATTTACGATTAACGGCAGCACCGGCGGGTCAACCGGAAGCACTATTGATAAAGGGAGTTTGGCCACTATTTCCATAGCTGCTGTCAGCACGACTCCAAATGTGCGGGTCGATCATATCAAATTCTATCAACTCTATCAGCGACCCCTGGTGTTCTTTGGTGGCGCATGGGGTGTGATTGACCATTGTGAGTTCACGATGGGCGAGTGGACAGGTGGCCTTAACATCAGGCACGACGCGTGGAAAGGCCTCGGCAAATACGGTGATAACTCATGGACTGATGATCCACAATGGGGAACGGAACAAGCGATCTTCATTGAAGACTGTGCTTTCAATAATTTCAGCAGCGCGACGTTCATCGACGGCGATGCCGGGATGCGCGTGGTGGTTCGCCGTAATACAATCTACGGGTCAGAGGCCGGCAATCACGGCACGGAAACCGGGCAACGTTTTCGCAGCGGTCGCACGTTTGAGTTTTACCAGAACAAATGCGACGGGGGTCCGTCTACGTTCAAGCATAACTGGATGATCTATTTGAGAGGCGGGAGCGCGTTAGTGTGGGGCAATTACAGCGATCGCTACGACTCGCTGGTGGTGATGTCGGAATACCGCCTTTGGTTCCCGGCTACGCCCTGGGGCCAGGCAAATGGGACGAATCCGTGGGATGCGAATAGTCCGACCATCTACGCGACCGGAAGTCACACGGGGGGCAACGGCTCAAGTACGCTGGTGGATTCAGCCGCGAATTGGCAGGCGAATCAATGGCGCGGGTATTCAATCCGTAACATCACCCGAAGCACCGCAAGTCCCGTTAACTCCAACACGTCGAATAGCATCAAGCCTGATGGCAACCCGCAAGGGCAGGCCATGAGCTTCAACACTGGCGACCAATACGATATTCGGAAGGTCGAGACCGTCTTAGACCAGCCAGGGCGCGGCAAAGGTGACTTAATTTCCGGCGCAAACCCTACGCCGGTTGAGTGGCCACACCAGCAGCAGGAGCCGATCCGCATCTGGGGCAACTCACTGGGGCCGAGTTTCGGAAACCGAAACGGCAGGCCGACGGTTTACTCGCAAGGATACAGCGTGATCGAGAATCGGGATTGGTTTTACAGTAGCGATAACTCGGCGGCATTGCCTGGTTACGTTCCGTACGTCTATCCACATCCGTTAGTGAGCGGCGAGTCATCGTCGGCCGGAAGCCTTCATAATCGGCGATAGTTTTCCTGTCAGCTGAAGACCAACGAGAGAAGATCGACATCACTTCGTTTACGCACATGAATACGCAACGCATTGGTTCAGCTGGTGACATTCCTATGAAGTACGTCCTTATCACTCCCGCCTGCAATGAAGAGGCGTTTATCACTAAAACGCTCGACTCCATGACGGCCCAGACACACCTGCCGGAGCGATGGGTTATTGTTGACGATGGCTCGACCGATCGAACGGCCGAGATCGTGCAAGCCTATGCCGCACGTCTCCCGTGGATCGAGCTGGTCAGGCATACAAAGCGAAAAGACCGAACGTTCGCTGCGAAGGTTCACGCGTTCAATGCCGGCCTCGAGAGAGTTCAGTCACTTGAATTCGAAGTTATCGGCAATCTCGACGCAGACATCTCATTTGGACCCGACTATCTCCAATTTCTGATGCAGAAGTTTTCTGCAGATCAAAGACTCGGTGTTGCCGGCACTCCTTTTGTCGAAGGTGACGGTTACGACTCAGCCCGGGACAGCTTTGAAGGAGAAAATCATGTGGCGGGAGGTTGTCAGCTTTTCCGGCGACAATGTTTTCTAGACATCGGCGGTTATATTCCCAATCCGGCCGGAGGAATTGACTGGATTGCAGTTACCACGGCACGGATGAAAGGATGGAAAACCCGGTCCTTTCCTGAGAAGCGCTTTCATCACTATCGAACACTTGGCACAGCGGAAAAGAGTAGTTGGGCGGCAAGCTTTTCCTACGGCGAAAAGGATTATTATCTGGGCGGTTCCCCTGTTTGGCAGTTATTTCGCGTTGTTTACCGATCAACAAAGCGGCCGCTCGAGGGTGTGGCCTTACTTTCCGGTTACTGTTGCGCCGCTGCCCGGAGGATGAAACGTCCGGTTTCCTGTGAATTAATGCATTTCTACCGCGGCGAGCAGATGAAAAAGCTGAAAGCCATATTTCGCAGTCTTTTGAAATTCGAGAAAGTTGATAGCTTCCGTCTTGGGCAGACCGAGAACTCCACCCAGATCTAAACGCACGCTTTTGTGACAGGCGTGATTTTTCACCAAACAACTAACCTGCCAATATGATATCCAGTATAACTAACGACTCAGCTAAGACAGATCCATTTTTCCGCGAGTACACCTCGCAGGATGCGATCCTGAAATACACCAAAGCCACTGCCGGCTTCGGAATCAGCTATCTGCTCGATCACGATTACAAGACGGTTTACCTTGATGCCCTCCGTCACCTTTCCGTGCCTGCCGGGCCCCATGGGATTCGTATGTTGGAGTTTGGCTGTGGGGGCGGGATGAACTTGCTGCATCTAATGTCAGTTTTGGGCCGCCATGGCTTCAAGATTGAGAGCGCGATCGGCACGGATTTTTCTCCCGTTCTGATTGAGGCCGCCAACAGGGAAACGGAAAGTTACCTTACCTCACAGGACCGAGGTTACGTTCGGTTTTGCGTCGCGAAAAACGAAACGTTGCTTGAAGAGCTTTCTGTCGCTTTGGGACAAGAACCTTCGAAGCTGGAGAACTCATTCCATTTCATTATCGGCGTAAACACGATTCGCTATTGCCATCGTGCCGGGAAGCAATTGGATTGCGCGCGCGATATTTTCCGCCTGTTGGCACCGGGAGGAGTTTGTGTAGTAATTGACATGAATGACCGTTTTCCCGCCTTTCGCAGCGCCTTGAAGAACAAACTTCGTGATAAGAAAGAGCGTGAAGAAGAATGCTACCTGCCGTCGCTCGGGGAGTACACTGCTCCGTTTCAGCAGGCTGGCTTTGAAGTTTTGCGCAGTGAACATTTCTGCTGGATTCCTCATTCCGCCGGCCGCCTGATGACAGGGCTCCTTCGCCCGTTGTCCCCGCTGCTGACCACGATTGCCGGCTCCAGGGCGATGCGATCATTAGTCGTCGCGAAAAAACCGTCCCAGCCGTAGCTCGTTCGTGAGCTACCGAGAATTAACATCGATGCTAGAAAAAGCATTACTCCTAACTGGCGACTCGTCATCAAGTGACGATGAGAGGGCCGGAAGGCTGCTCGAGTTTTTCGGCGTTCCTTTCCAGAGGCAGAGCATAAAGGATTTTAGATTGCCGGTGAACGGCTCTGCTGGCAGCAACGTGAGTTACCGCCTGGTGTGCGCAGCACAAACCTTTGCCTCGGTCATTGGGGAGCTACGGAACGCTGCGCACGGCGCGACTGGATTTGCGCGGCAAATCCATTCCGTTTTCCTGTATTCCAATGGAGATGCTGATGGCACTGCAAGAGTAGTGAGTCAACTCTGTGGAGCAAAGGTCTCTATTGCCAAGGCATCAGGAAACGAGACCGACTGGCGGATCGCAGACGGTTCTGATGCCATGTTTGGCGCGATGCGGGGTCTGTGCGTACGCCCTGCGGCTTGCACACTGAGCAACTGCAGTTTTTTTGTCGCGAACGAAAGCTCTGCGTCTGCACTCATTGGGGCGGCAAGGAATGTGGCGTTTCTAAGCGTCGCTTGGAATGACGTCCCGGTGTTCGTTTCGTCAGAACGGTTGATCGATATTGATGCAAAACTCAAAACTCAAAACTTCGACGTTAGAGATCACTTCTTCTCTGCTGTGCCCGTTGTTTCCTATATCAGATGGGCATTCGCTCACAGTTCGTGGAATGCCCCGGAATCAAGTGCGTGCTTGGTTATCGATGACCCCCTGCTCAGGACTCGATACGGATTTCTTCGTTTCCGCGAGTTACTCGCCGTAATGAAGCAGGCCCGATTTTCGACCAGCATAGCATTCATCCCGTGGAACTGGCGGAGAAGCGATCCGAAAGTAGTCCAACTCTTCAAGGATAACCCCGATAATTACTCTCTCTGTATCCACGGCTGCGATCATACCGGCGGCGAGTTCGGCATTTCCAATCAGCAGCAGCTTCGTGCGATCGCCTTGGAAGCAGGGAGGCGCATGTCTCTGCATGAACAGCGAACGGGGCTGACGCACGATCGCGTGATGGTTTTCCCGCAGGGAATTTTCTCAGAACAGGCAATTATTGAGCTGAAGCACGCTGGCTTCAATGCAGTGGTAAACACGGAGGTACATAGCAATCTGTTGGGAGAGCGTAAACTCAAGATCTCCGACGTCTGGGATGTTGCTGTCATGAGCTATGCCAATTTTCCCGTCTACACCCGTCGTTATCCCGCTCAAGGCATCGAGAATCTCGCCTTCGATCTCCTTCTCGGAAAACCTTGCCTTGTCGTGGTCCATCACGATTTTTTCACTAACGGATATGCCCGGCTGGCGGAATTCATCGACCAAATCAATGCCCTCAAGGTTTCACTCACATGGCGCAGCCTCGGTGATGTCGTCCGGCGAGGTTACCGGCAGAAGGAACTCCCGTCGGATTGTGTTGAGATTGAGATGTATGGAAGCGAACTACTGATCGAGAATGGCTCGGATCGAGCGATGAGTTACTCCGTCGGCCACCGTGAATGGGACCCCCACACCATCGAAAGCGTTTATGCAGGGTCGCGTCGTGTGCAGTGGAATTCTGGTGGAGATCACATCGAATTCAAACTGGATCTGGCCCCCGGTGAGAGCATGTTGTTAAGGCTAGTTTTCAAACCTGCGAAGGATGTGGTGCATGGGCGTCACAATTTTGCCCATAGCGCGAAGACAGTGCTGCGGCGTTATCTTTCAGAAGCGCGCGATAACTACCTCATGCCTGCAAAGGCACGAATGACTGCCTTCTCTCGCTCCTAACAAGATATCAAGTCTAAGGTGACTGCGCTTGCCTTTCCAACCGCATCTTCGGACAACCTGATGGCGACCGACCGAACAAGTGTGCTGAACGATAGCGTCGCACATGTTCTGAGCGATTTCACTCAGTGGCTCGCCCGCTACGGAGAAGTATCGCGCGATCATCAGACGTTTTTTGCAGGAACTACCGGACGAGCTGCGAAGAGGCTCTACTACGATAGCAAGCTACTTGGAACGGCGGCAGTCGCGCCGATGATTTTCCTTGAGGCTTTCTTCCCGTCAGCTCGACGTTTTTTCCATCATCCGACAAGATTTCCGATCGCCGACGCTCATTACGCAATGGGTTTTGCCTTCCTTTACCAGGCGACCGGTGACCCGTCGCAACTGGAAAACGCGATCCATTTTTTAACCGAACTCAAGAAATCGCGCTGCCAGCAATTTAAAGAGTATTCCTGGGGATATCCCTTTGACTGGGTCACTCGCAACGGCGTTCTTAAAGAACAGACGCCGCTGATTACCACGACGCCTTATGCGTACGAAGCGTTCCTCCAGGTTTTTAAACTCGATCGTCGAGACGAATGGAAACCGATCCTCGAATCGATTGCGCGACACGCTTCGGTTGATATTAAGGATTTCAAGACCTCAGAAAAGGCGAGCAGTTGTTCCTATACTCCTTACGATAGGGGCGGCGTTATCAATGCCGCAGCCTATCGCGCTTTCCTCTTGACGAGCGCGTCCCTGCTTTCTTCCAATGACAACTTTTGGAAGATTGCCGAACGAAACTTAAATTTCGTTTTGGAGAATCAGAATCCCGACGGCTCCTGGTTCTATGCTGTCGATGGAGTGCGCGATTTCGTTGATCATTATCACACGTGCTTCGTCATGAAAGCGCTGGCCAAGATCCACGCTCTTACCGGACACCCAGCGACGCTTAAGGCAGTAGGTAAGGGAGTGGATTACTACCTGGGCAATCTCTTCGACGCAGATGGCCTGCCAAAGCCGTTCTCACGGGCCCCCCGGCTGACCGTTTACAAACGTGAGCTCTATGATTGCGCCGAGAGCATCAACCTCTGCCTGCTTTTGCGCGATCGCTTTCCAGTTCTGGGTCCAACATTGGAAAAGGTCGTCACACATGTGTTGCAAGCATGGGTGAAACGAGACGGCTCATTCCGCTCTCGAAAGCTGTACCTGAGTTGGGACAATGTCCCGATGCATCGCTGGGGACAATCGCAGATGTTCCGAAGTCTCGCCTTCTATCTTAGCGAAGCGTCGAAACACAGGGTCAGCAATTAGATGGTCCGGGACGGAATACCGTTGTAACGTTGTAAAGCTTTTAACCATTTAACCTCTTCACCCAATGTGCGGGATTGCAGGCCAATTTAACTTCCAGCGACGCGAACCAGTAGAGCGCGAGACAATCGTGCGAATGGCGCGTTCGATTGCTCATCGCGGACCCGATGATGAAGGTTTCTTCATTGCCGGTCCTGTCGGCTTGGGATTCCGTCGGTTATCGATCATAGACCTTGCCGGCGGTCATCAGCCGATGTCGGATGCAGAAAAGACCGCGTGGGTAATCTTCAACGGCGAGATTTACAATTATAAAGAGCTTCGACGAGAGCTGCAAAGCAAGGGCCATCAGTTCAAAACGAATTGCGACACCGAAGTTATTGTTCACGGCTACAAAGAGTGGGGCACCAAGGTCTTCGATCGTCTTAACGGCATGTTCGGTCTGGCCATTTGGGATGTGCCTAACCAGCGCCTGGTCGTGGCGCGGGACGCCATGGGTATCAAGCTTGTCTACTACAAGATCGACAACGGAACTTTAACTTTCGGATCGGAAATACGGCCGATTCTGGCGGCGGACAGTTCCAAGCCGGCAGTAGATCCGGTCGCTCTCAAGTTGTTTCTCCAGTTTCGCTATACACCTTCGCCTTTGACGATATTCCAAGGCATTCGAAAGCTGGCACCTGGCACGATGCTAGTTGTGGAGAAAGGCCAATGCCGCGAAGAACGCTGGTATAACTTCACGCCCACGCCCTTTCCAAGCCCAAAGAAGGAAAAAGAAGCCATCCACGAATTACTGGACTTATACAGGGGCGCGGTTGGACGACATCTTTTAAGCGATGTTCCGGTTGGAATTCTCCTGAGTGGCGGGCTGGATTCCGGTCTGCTCCTAGCTCTCATGAATGAGTACGGAAGCTCCTGGCCAGCGTACACCATAGGTTATGGCAAAAGCTTTGCAGATGATGAGCTATTCGACGCGGCAGAGACCGCCTCTCTTTTTGGCGCCCGACACGTAACAGTAAAGCTCGATCAGAGCGAATTCGAACGGTCTCTTCCAGGTATCGTGCAATGTTTGGAGGAACCGATTGCAGCTTCATCCATCGTACCGATGTATTTCGTTTCCCAACGCGCGCGCCAGGATGTCAAAGTCGCCCTGATCGGGCAGGGCCCGGACGAATTATTTGGCGGATACAAGCGGCACCTGGGCGTTCATTATGGCGAATTGTGGCGCGGATTGCCAAGCGGTCTTCGCTCGATGATTGGTCTGGCGGTCAATGGGTTGCCACGAAGCGAAATGCTCAAGCGCGGCGTCTATTCGTTGAACAATGAGGATCGCTTAAAGCGTTATCAAGACGTTTTCTCTCTGGCGCCGGGCGAAACGATAGGTGCTCTGTTTCGCGATGGTGTTCTGCCGGAGAAACAGGACGAGCAAGACTTGGTCAAGTATTGGCGGGAGCTAGCACCTCAAATGGAGCGGACTGACGAGCTCGGTGGATTTCAACTTCTGGAAATCCGCTCGTCGCTTCCGGACGAACTGCTCATGTATGCCGATAAGTTATCGATGGCCCATAGTCTCGAAGTGCGTGTGCCCTACCTGGATCGCACAGTCGTAGAGTACGTTCAGCGGCTTAGCGCCAATTTCAAAGTCCGCAATGGTACTCGAAAATGGCTGCATCGACAGGTTTGCCAGAGTTACCTGCCACGACAGATTCTTAAGCGAAAAAAGCGCGGGTTCGCTGTGAATGTGGTGGATGATTGGTTTCGTTCGTCGCTGGGAAGCGAAATCCCTGAGATGCTCCTGGACGAACAGGCTCTCGTGTTCGATTTGCTCAAACCCGAGCCGGTAAGCGAGCTTCTCAAGGCTCATCGCTCGGGGCGCCAGGACAATCATAAGATCCTGTTCAGCCTCGTTATGTTGGAACAATGGTTACGGGGATTAGGATCCGGGATCAGAGAAAAAGATGCGCTGAGTCGAACTTTGACAACTACGGCAACACTTTAGAACGATGAGCAAAGAACAGGCAGAAATCCGCATCCGGGGGCAAAACACGACTGTGCCGTCAACCCGGATTTGCGATCGAACGATCATTGCGACAGGCACGTGGCTCAAGACTGCCAACGTCCAAGATGAGCACTTCGTCGAAGGCGACCTTGTGCCTGATCCGCAACTGGCGATTGCCCATTTAAAACAATGGGATATGAAGCCGGACATTTTTAGTTTTTGCCAAAAGATAACCGACCCGAAACCGCGATATGCTTACCATACCGAATGGGACGACTTCGCCGTGGTTCCAATTACGACTTACGAGGATTGGTTTCGGAACCGAATAAAGAAAGACGCTCGACAAAATTTGCAGCGGGCAACACGGGACGGTGTGGAGGTACGGGCAGTAACTTACAACGACGCATTTGTGGAAGGCATCAAGAAGTTGTATGACGAGACGCCTTTGCGTCAGGGCAAGCGCTTCTGGCATTATGGCAAGTCATTCAATGCGCTGAAGGAATTGCACGGCACCTACTGCGAACGAGCCGAATATCTGGGTGCGTATCTGCAAGACGAGTTGATCGGATTTATTAAAATGGTTTACGTAGATAACTTCGCGAAGACGATGCATGTCTTGGGAAGTAACAAGCACCGTAATAAGCGCCCAACGAATGCTCTGATTGCAAAGGCGGTCGAGATTTGCGCAGAGAAGAAGCTTTCCTTTCTTATTTATGGCGAATACAACTTTCCAGGCAAAAAAGAGACTTCATTGACTGAGTTCAAGGTCCGCAACGGGTTCGAAGAGATGAAGTATCCACGTTATTTCATTCCGTTAACGGCAAAGGGAAGCTTGGCCCTACGGCTGAAGCTCCATCGAGGTTTGCATCGCCACATTCCCGTACAGTTGACTAACACCATCTTGAAGGTCCGCTCAGCTTATTTTCGCAGAAAGTTCGCCAGCCAACTTGCTGTCTCTTCGGCTTAGAAGAACGCCACAAACCTTTCACGAGTAGACCAGCTGAATTATCCACTTAACGCTGTAATGCCCTCGACATCTCACTGGAAGCAATACTGGGACGAAAAGAATGTCTCTACTGCCTCTGACTACGAGGTCGATCGCGGTACCCAGCAACGGGACAAGGAGATCGAACGCCTTTCCCACAACGAACTGCTCGCTTTTATTGGTGCGAACTCTTCCGATCTTGTTTTTGATGCAGGGTGCGGGACTGGGGCCAACATCCTGTTATTGCAGCCGTTCGTCCGGCGAATCCTTGCGATGGACTATTCAGAGGCTGCTGTAGCGCGGTGTCAAAAGCGGGTTTCCCTTGGTGGGATTGGAAACGTGGAAGTTTTTCAGGGGGACATCACTTCCATCCCCCTTCTCGATGGTAGTGTTGACCGCATCCTCTGTATGAGTGTTCTCCAGTACGTCGATGACGCTCAACTGCGGGCGGCATTCCGGGAATTTGCGCGCATCCTGAGGAAAGACGGAGTTCTCATACTTCATGTAAAAAACCTGGCCTCTCTTTACTTATCGACTTTGTGGCTGATAAAACGTCTCCTTCGCGCACTGGGCAGACACACAAAGCTGGAAAATCTTCGGACCTTTCGTTGGTACATTCGCGAACTTCAACGGGCCGGGTTTTGTCCTTCAGATTATCGGTCCTTCAATATTTTCGTGCTCGATCGAATGCCACGTAAACTAGTACTCTGGTTACAGAAGTTCGAACTAAGCCATCAGAATCATTTTCCTTTCTCTTCCAAATTTCTGCGGCGACACGGATCGGACTTGCAGATTCGAGCGACGCTCCAAAAGCACTTACTTCGTAGCTAACCAATCCCTTTCCAAACGCGCGCCTTCTCCAAAAGGTGTCAGCTTTGAACATTTAATCTCACGTTATGCCAGGCCTCGCCGGAATAATTCGCTTCGTAGCTCATGAGTCGACCGAGCGAGATCTCGACTCAATGCTGGGTGCGATGAGATATAACAACCGGTATTTACACGGCCGCTTTGTCGACCGGGAATGCGGACTTCAAGTGAGTTGGACCTACCATCCCGGTTCGTTTTCGGAAAGCATGCCGCTCGTAAGCCAGAGCCGCGACACGATAATGATCTTCAGCGGCGAAAACTTCGAAGAACCGGGACGGGTCGCGCGCTTAAGCCGCGATATTTCCGACAAAAACCCCGCCAGGGCAGCCTATTTGTTGGAGCTATATGCAGAACTCGGCGACAAGTTCTTCAGCCAACTTAATGGCTGGTTTGCCGGCGTGATCATCGATCGCCAATCGAAGCGAGTTACTCTTTTTAACGACAGGTATGGGATGGGACGAATCTACTATCATGCTGGCCATGACGAATTTCTTTTTGCCTCAGAGGCGAAAGCGTTGCTCAAAGTTCGTCCTACGCTACGCGCGATCCAGCCGGAGAGAGTGGCAGAATATCTTCGATATAACTGCGTACTGGGGGACCGAACACTTTTTCGGGGCGTTTCTCTTTTGCCAAAGGCATCGGCATGGTCTTTTGAGCAGAGCACCTCTCCCAAAAAGCGACATTACTTCGACTTCTCTGAGTGGGAAAGCCAGCCACATCTTGAGGACGAAGCCTTTTACACTCAATGGGCAAACACAGTCGCGCGTGTTTTCCCTCGCTATGCTCAGGAGGGTGACAAGGTCGCCCTCTCTTCCACCGCCGGGTTAGACACGCGACTCATCATGGCGGGACTTCGCGACCAAATTAAGCAACATCCCAGTTACACGTTCAACGGTGCCTGGGGCGAGTTACTCGATGTCCGCACCTCTCGAAATATCGCAAGCGTCTATCATCAGGCTCATCAGAGCATCTCAGTCAACGAACGATTCCTACAGAGCTTTGCCGACTACGCACAACGTGCGGTCCACATTTCGGACGGAACGCACGACGCCTTTGGGGCGCATGATGTGTTCCTCAACGAGATCGCGCGCGACATCGCGCCTATTCGCCTCACAGGCAAATTCGGGAGCGAGGTTGTGCGTATCCGGCGCCTGATCCCGTCGAGTACTTACCAGCCCGGGCTTCTGCGGGATGATCTGCGAACACTCGTGGAGCACCTCCCCACATTTGCAGACACCAACCCGCAGGGACACGCCCTCACACGGGTGGTGACAGAAGAGATCCCGTGGCACGAGCATCCGCGAGTGTCCGTGGAACAATCGCAGCTTGTTTTGCGGACACCGTACATGGACAACGAACTAGTAAAGCTAATGTATCAGGCTCCTGCAAGTTCGCGGGCGGCAGGTGATCTTCAAGAGCGTTATGTTCGGGAAAGAGCGCCGGAATTCGCTCGAAACATCACAAACATGGGTCGTTTCTCGAGTTCGAACCCGCTTGTAACGAAGTTTTTTTATTATCTCTTTAGGGCATTTTTCAAGGTCGAATATGTCTATCTGCAAGCGACTCCTCACTGGCTTACCCGGTTCGACCGAAAACTCGAGCATTGGCACCTCGAGCGACTATTCAGCGGCCGGCAGAAATGGGAAGCATACCGGATCTGGATAAGGACGGCTTTTGCGCCTTTCCTGCGAGACACGCTGTGTGACCCGCAAGCCGAATACACGCAATTCTTCAATTATCAGACCGTGCAAAAAATGGTCGACTGTCACATCGCTGGCACGCACAATTACCTTGGGGAAATCAACAAGGCTCTGACGGTTCAGCTGATTTCCTCGTCCTTGCTGAGAGCATGATAACCGCTGAGCAGCAGGACAGAGTGGAAGGTAAATCTGACGTGGTTGCACTTTGGAAGATGGCCGGCCAATCGCGCGCACATCTGGAGGGAGATCGCGCCGCGGAGAAAGGGATCCACGGCACCGTGAATCCAATTGAGGTTTGCCTTCTTACCGGCGGTGACGACAGACCCTACGCCCTGGGTATGGCCTCCACTCTAGCCGGCAGGGCTATCAGCGTGGATTTCATTGGCAGCGATAAGCTAGATGCGCCGGAGTTGCGCCGAACACCGCTGATAGCCTTTCTCAACCTGCGTGGCGATCAGAGCGAGGATGCTCCTTTTCGTCGCAAATTCGTTCGAATCCTGACCTACTACGTTCGCCTCCTAAAATACGTCTTACGATCGCGGCCAAGGATCTTTCATATCCTGTGGAATAATAAATTCGAGCATTTCGATCGAACTCTGTTGATGCTCTATTACCGTCTTTTCGGGAAACGGATTGTCTTTACGGCGCACAACGTCAACATGCGGAAGCGCGATGGGCGCGACAGTTGGTTCAACCGCCTTTCCTTACGCATTCAATATTGGCTCTGTCACCAAATTCTGGTGCACACCGCCGCGATGAAAGATGAACTGGTAACTGACTTTGGGATACCTTCGCCGCGAGTTACCATTATTCCTTTTGGAATTAATAACACCTGCCCGTCTACCGCGCTTGGGTACCGCGAAGCCCGAGAGCGCATCGGTCTTGGCCCGAGCGAGAAGGTCCTCCTTTTCTTTGGCCAGATTGCACCTTACAAGGGCCTTGAATACCTGGTCTCTGCCTTCAGCGAGCTGGCTAAACAAAACGTAGGCTATCGGCTCCTGATCGCCGGCAAAGTCAAGAAGGGTTACTCGGGCTACTGGAACGAGATTCAGAGTAGGATTGGAGCGAGCGAAATTCGCGCACGAGTGTCCACAAGGATCGAGCACATTCCAGACAAGGAAATCGAATGGTACTTCAAGGCGGCTGACGTGGTAGTAATCCCTTACGTCGAGATCTTCCAAAGCGGTGTCCCCTTCTTGAGCTACAGTTTCGGGCTGCCGGTTATCGCTACTGACGTGGGCTCATTGCGAGATGACATAATCGAAGGTGAAACGGGATTTCTTTGCCGGCCGAAGGATTCAGCCGACCTGGCCAGGACAATTACGACTTATTTCGCCAGTAACTTGTATCAAGAGTTGGAGACGCGCCGCGGGCGGATTCAAGCGTTTGCAAATGAGCGCTACTCGTGGACACGCGTGGGAGAAATTCTCGATAGCATCTATAGACAAGTGCTTCCGACGACCTATCCACGCTGACCCATCTGAGCCTTACATGACGACTTGCGATTACGCCGTAATTGGTGGAGGCATCGTAGGCCTTTCCACTGCAGTGCAGCTGGCCCTGCAATATCCTCATGCCCGGATCTTGATGTTGGAAAAGGAAGCGTCGCCGGCGCAGCATCAAACAGGTAGAAATTCGGGTGTTATTCACTCCGGTATTTACTACAAGCCGGGCAGCTACAAGGCGAGATTCGCGGGAGCTGGGTCAAGTTCCATGGTGAACTTCTGTCGAGAACACGACATTCCGCATGAGGTTTGCGGCAAAGTAATCGTCGCAACCCAGGAAAAAGAGCGCCAAGGATTGGATAATCTCTTCCAACGCGGCCGGCAAAATGGTTTGCCGGTTAGAAAAATCTCGCCTCAGGAATTAAACGAAATCGAGCCACACGTTCGTTGTGTTGCCGGCATTCATGTGCCAACAACCGGCATCACAAATTACCGCAAGGTATCACAGAAATACCTGGAGTTATTCCTGGAACGAGGCGGCCAGGTGATGTTCGAAAACGAAGTCCGGCAGATTACAGACCGTGGCCGGACGCATTTGATCGAAACTACAAGGGGCGAATTCGAGGCGAAGTTTCTCATTAATTGCGCTGGCCTTTATAGCGATCGCATAACTCGTCTCGCTGGCAAGGAGCCTGGCGTAAAGATCGTTCCATTCCGTGGTGAATATTACGAGCTGGCTCCGAGCAAACGTCATCTTGTAAAGACATTGATTTATCCGGTCCCGAATCCCGACTTTCCGTTTCTGGGTGTGCACTTTACCAGGATGATCGACGGTTCGGTGCACTGCGGTCCGAACGCGGTGCTGGCTTTCAAGCGAGAGGGCTATAAGAAAACCGATTTTAATTTCCGCGACTTTTGCGAAACCATGTTATACCGCGGTTTCTGGAGGCTTGCCCGCAAGAATTTCAGCGAAGGGATGAAGGAGATCTATCGCTCCGTAAGCAAGGCCGCCTTTGTGCACAGTCTTCAGCAACTCATTCCGGAGGTTCAGGCCGCCGACCTCGTACCGTGCGAGGCCGGCGTGCGCGCCCAGGCACTACTTAACGACGGCAGTCTCGTAGACGATTTCCTCATAATCCGAGGGCAGAATGCGCTCCACGTTTGCAATGCGCCGTCCCCCGGCGCCACCGCTTCGCTGGAGATTGGCAAGGCCATCGTCGCGCAGATTTCACAGCCGTCCCCCAAAGCGATCGCCGTCATGGCTTGACGGATATCCGGAGGCTTACGAGGCCAGTAATTCAGATGATTTCAGCTTTTTTGGAACTTCGCTTCGCTGTTTCCGTAGAAGCAGGCGAGTAATAGACGAACTGTCCGCTTTTAGCTGTGCTATTAGCGTCGTTTCAATAACCTAGTCGCAGATAGAAACCGCATGAAAGTACTTCTCACAGGCCATAGGGGTTATATTGGTGCCGTTGCAGGGTCCATATTCCGTTCTGCCGGTCACGAAGTGGTCGGACTCGATACGGACCTCTATGACGGGGCTGATTTTGGGGTGCCGTTTCCGAAAATCCCGGAAGTTCGCAAGGATATCCGGAACTTGACGGTGACGGACCTCGAGGGCTTCGACGCGGTGTTTCATCTTGCTGCGCTCTCGAACGATCCACTCGGCAACCTGGATTTCGATCTGACCTACAGCATAAATCATCGTGCTTCTGTGCGGCTTGCAGAGTTGGCCAAGCGGGCTGGGGTGAAGCGGTTTGTTTTCTCGTCTTCGTGCAGCACGTACGGTGCGGCTGGAGACGAGTTTCTGGATGAAACGGCCGCGCTGAACCCCGTTACGCCGTACGGTGAATCGAAGGTATTCGCCGAACGCGACATCGCGAAGCTGGTCGATGAGAATTTTTGTCCTACCTATCTTAGAAATGCCACTGCTTACGGCGCGTCGCCACGGTTGCGTCTCGATCTGGTGCTTAACGACTTTGTAGCCGCGGCACACACAACCGGACGCATATACATCAAAAGCGACGGCACGCCGTGGCGCCCGATTGTGCATATCCGCGACATTATTGGAGCTGCCCTCGCCGTGTTGGATGCACCTGCAGACATTGTTCGCAACCAGATCTTCAACGTCGGTAACACAGAAGAAAATTACCGGATTCGCGAGCTAGCCGACATCGTTGCGGAGACTGTTCCTGGTTGCCGAATCGAATACGCCGCTGATGGCGGGCCGGACAAGCGCTGCTATCGCGTGACTTGTAACAAAATCGAACGCGTCCTGGGTTTCAAGACGCAGTGGACAGCGCGTAAAGGCGCGCAGGAATTGTACGACAGTTATCGCCGAGCCGGACTTACGGACCAACAGCGTAGCAGCTATTTGCGCATTGCGACCATTCAAGATCTCTTAAAAGAAGGGAAGTTGGATGCTTCCCTGCACTGGGTCCGCGCAGCGGAAGAAGTGCCGGTCGGCACGCACTAGACGCAAAGAGCATGGAGACTCAGTAGCTATGATTTTTACCGAAACCAAATTGAAGGGCGCGTTCATTATTGACATTCAACGCCACGAGGACCCGCGCGGCTTCTTTGCGCGAGGATTTTGTCAGCGCGAGTTTGAAGAGCACGGGCTGAAGCCGGTCATTGCGCAGGGCAATATCGCACATAATCGCGGGAAGGGTACGATCCGCGGCATGCATTTCCAGTTTCCGCCTGCAGCAGAAACAAAACTGGTGCGCTGCACGCGCGGGGCGATCGTGGACATCATCGTTGATCTGCGTCCCGAAAGCGCAACGTACCTTCAACACATTGCTGTGGAGCTTACCGGAGATAACTATCGTGCTTTGTATGTGCCCGAACGCTTCGCCCATGGTTATCAGACGCTAGAGGATAAGACTGATACCAGCTATTCGGTGGGCGAATTTTATGCTCCAGGCACCGAAGGTGGCGTACTCTACAATGACCCGCGCCTGGGCTTGGAGTGGCCGCTGTCAGTGAGCGTAATTTCGGACAAGGACAAGGTTTGGAAACCTTTGAGCGAACAGGAAACCGAGCTAAAAACGCGGATGAGTCTGGAGCTGGAACCGGCTCGTCGCTAGCTGGACCACGTGGAACATAAGAGCCCTGAACATTTAGTTCCAATCACGAAGACTAGTGCGCCATTCTCGGAACCGATTTGAGGGATACCAATGATCATCGTTGACACTGCTCTAGAAGCCCGCGAAAAAGAGGGCCGCCCCATCCGCGTCGCGTTACTCGGTGCCGGCTTCATGTCGCACGGACTCGCTAATCACATCGTGAATACCACGCCAGGTATGCGGTTGGTGGGCGTGTATAACCGCCGCCCACAGCGGGCATTCGAATTGTACAAGTATGCCGGCGTAAAAGACGTGGTTTCGCCCATGACGCAAAAGGAGGCCGATCTCGCCATGCGAGAAGGAATAGCGGTAGCGACAGACGACGCCTTTTTGCTAGCTCGCTCCCCGGAGGTAGATGTCATCGTAGATGTAACTGGCTCAGTGGAATTCGGAGCACGGGTGGCCCTGGAAGCGTTCCGACACAAAAAAGATGTGGTGCTGATGAACGCAGAAATCGACGCGACGATCGGTCCCATCTTGCAGACTTACGCAGCGAAACACGGCGTGATTCTGTCCGCCTGTGACGGCGACGAGCCAGGCGTGCAGATCAACTTATACCGCTGGGTAAAAGGACTCGGACTCACACCGCGAGTGATCGGCAACATCAAAGGATTGCAAGATCCGTATCGCAACCCTACCACGCAGAAAGGCTTTGCGGAAAAGTGGGGACAGAACCCCGCAATGGTCACGAGCTTCGCCGACGGTTCGAAAATCAGCTTTGAGCAGGCGATCGTTGCGAATGCTACCGGTTTTGTTGTGAGATCGCGCGGAATGTCGCGTGGTATGGAATACAAAGACGACGTCATGAAGATCGGCGGGCTTTACGACATTGAAGAGCTCCGCAAGCTGGGAGGCATCGTCGACTACGTGGTCGGCACGCCGCTTACGAAGGTTTATGTGCTTGCCGAGCATCCCGATCCCAAGCAACAGCATTATCTCAATCTCTATAAGATGGGAGACGGGCCGCTGTATTCTTTCTTCACTCCCTACCACCTAGTCCACTTTGAAGTGCCCGCGGCGATTGCTCGCGTGGTTTTATTTCGCGATCACCTCGCCAAACCCCTCGGTGGCCCAGTGGTCGAAGTTTGCGCCTGTGCCAAGCGCGACTTGACCGCAGGCGAAACGCTCGACGACTACGGCATGTATATGACCTACGGCGAGGCCGTAAACGCCGATGAAATGTGCCGTATGAAGTATCTTCCGGAGGGACTGATCGAAGGTTGTGTTCTGAAGCACGATATTCCGAAGGATGCAGTCATTACGTACGACGATGTTTCGCTTCCTCCGGGACGCCTGGCAGACCAGCTTCGCGCCGAACAGTATCGCATGTTCAAAGGTGAGACCTGGCTGGAAGAGTTAGAACTCGTTCACGCTTAACGAGGTCTCCCTGAACGCCCAGTAACACAGCGTCCTTGCGCCCAATGACAGGGCCGCGGAAATAGCAATCTCCTTAAACTAACAACAAAGAATAAAAACATGAAAGTCGTTCTATTCTGTGGCGGCTTGGGAATGCGCATCCGGGATTCGGAAGACATCCCTAAGCCTATGGTACACATTGGCCAGCGGCCAATCCTGTGGCACGTGATGAAATACTATGCTCACTATGGTCACAAGGATTTTGTCTTGTGCCTGGGTTATAAAGCGGAAGCGATCAAAAATTACTTCCTGAATTACAACGAATGCGCTTCGAACGACTTCGTCTTATCGGGTGGCGGCAAGAATCTGGAACTCATCAACAGCGACATTCACGACTGGCGAATTACGTTTGCCGATACCGGAGTTAGTTCCAATATTGGTATGAGGTTGAAGGCCGTGCAAAAGTACCTTGAAGGCGAAGACGAATTTCTCGCCAACTACAGCGACGGCCTCACCGATCTTCCGCTCGGCCAACAGATTGACCACTTTCGTGAGCAGAACAAGATTGCCAGCTTCTTGTGCGTTCGGCCGAACCTCAGTTATCACACGGTATCCGTTGCCCAGAGCAACGGCAGCCTGGTTAGCGATATTCATCCTATTACCAACGGCGATCTGCGCATCAATGGCGGCTTCTTCATTTTCAAAAAGCAAATCTTCGACTACCTAGGCGAGAAAGAGGAACTTGTCATAGAGCCTTTCCAGCGCCTCGTAAAAGAGAAGCAATTAATCGGCTATACTTATGACGGCTTTTGGGAAAGCATGGATACCTTTAAGGACCGCCAGCACCTTGAAAGCCTGGCCAGCAGCGGACTCGCTCCGTGGGAGGTGTGGAAGAACGGCAAGGCTTAGCCAGCTTCTATGTTGACCCTGAATTTGCTGCCGAACGCAACATCCCGTCTTAAAGTCCTGTGCCTCGGGTGCCACTCGGACGACATCGAGATCGGTTGTGGAGGGACAGTTTTGCAGTGGCTTTCTTCTCATAAAAACCTGGAAATTGCCTGGGTGGTTTTCAGTTCTGGCGGAAGCGAACGTGAGAAGGAAGCCCGAGCCAGCGCGGCGTTGTTTCTGCAACAAGCAAAGAAAAAAGAGGTGATCATCAAGGATTTCCGCGACGGTTTCTTTCCTTTCGATGGGACCAACATCAAGACCGTATTTGAAGACCAATTAAAGAAGACGTCACCGGATGTGATTCTAACTCACAATGGAAAGGATGCTCATCAAGACCATCGCCAGATCGCCGAGCTGACCTGGAATACCTTCCGCGATCATTTGATACTCGAATACGAGGTCCCAAAATACGACGGTGATATGGGACGACCGAATGTCTTTGTGCCTCTCAACGCCAAGGTGAGCAAAAAGAAGGTTAGCCACCTCATGGAGGCCTTTCAATCGCAGCGTAGCAAGCGCTGGTTCCAGGAAGACACGTTTTTATCTTTGATGCGCTTGCGGGGGATGGAATGTAACGCACCCAGCGGCCATGCGGAAGCGTTTTACTGCCGCAAGTTGGTTCTGTAACCATGAAAGATCTGAAGGAAAAGACAATCCGGGGCGGATTGGCGAGAGTCTGCGCTCAAGGAGGGAATTTTCTCATACGAATCGGTTCAGTTATGGTGCTGTCCCGGATGTTGAATCCAACAGACTTCGGACTCGTGGGGATGGTTACGGCCTTCACAGGAATCCTGTTCCTATTCCGAGACTTCGGGCTTTCGAGCGCTACCGTTCAGCGCGAGAAGGTAACCGATGAGCAACGTTCGACGTTATTTTGGATTAACGTTCTGGTCGGTGTGGTTCTGACCGTATTGACGCTCGTGTTCGCGCCGTTTGTGGTGCGGGTTTATCACGAGCCCCGCCTTCTGCAAATCACAATGGTTCTGTCTCTGGGCTTCCTGTTCAACGCACTGGGCGTGCAACATTCAGCTCTCCTGCAACGTGAACTACGCTTCACTGCGCTGGCCACAATCAACATTACTGCTTTGGTAGTAAGCACGCTCGTTGCCATAAGCGTCGCCAGTCTGGGTTTTTCATACTGGGCTTTGGTAGCAATGGCACTTATACTCCCGCTGGCCACGACGGTGGGTGTATGGATCGCAGCCACCTGGATTCCAGGCAGGCCGCGGCATGCTGAAGAAATTCTCTCCATGATGCGCTTTGGCGGTACGCTCACCTTGAACAGCATGGTAACGTACGTGGCTTACAACATGGAAAAAGTTTTGTTAGGCCGTTTTTGGGGGGCCGAGGTCATAGGACTTTATGGCCGCGCCTACCAACTGATCAATATCCCGACTGATAACCTCAATCAATCTGTCGGCGAAGTCGCTTTCTCTGCGCTGTCGCGGATACAAAATGATCGACCGCGTTTTAGGAACTATTTTCTTAAAGGCTACTCGCTCGTGTTGGCGATGACCATTCCCATTACAATCATGTGCGCGTTCTTTGCCGATGACTTGATTCGCATATTGCTCGGGCCACAATGGGGCGCCGCAGCGCCGATTTTCCGTCTGCTGGCGCCGACTATCCTGATTCTCGCCATGATTAATCCTCTGGCGTGGGTGATGTTCGCGTTGGGGCTGGTGCAACGCAGCTTGAAAACGGCCTTAGTCCTGGCGCCCATCGTGATGCTTGGCTATCTGGCTGGACTTCCCTACGGGCCCAAAGGGGTAGCACTTGGCTACTCCACGGCGATGATCTTATGGGCGATTCCCCATACGGCGTGGTGCGTGCATGGCACCGGCATTTCGCTCCGTGACATTTTGGTGACTGTGGGCCGTCCACTGCTTTCAGGTCTGGTGGCTGTTACAATAGCATTCAGTGTACATCACGCTTGCATCCCGCTGATGTCTCCGCTTCCCCGTGTTATCATTGCCGGCGTAGTACTTCTTGTGGTTTACGGCGTAATTCTGTTCTACGTCATGGGACAGAGAGAGCTCTACATGAATGTCTTGCAGGGGCTCAGAAAACGCGCCCTGGTGGAAGAAAAAGCCTTAGTGACAGCCTAGGGAGCGCAGTGTAAGAAAACGCAGATGAATAAGTCGGGTCAACCCTTTGTAAGCGTCGTGACACCTGCGTACAACACTGCAGAATATCTCGCGGAATGCATCGAGAGCGTGCTAAGCCAAACCTATCAAAACTGGGAATACGTTATCGTAGACAACTGTAGCACCGATGGAACTGCGCAGATCGCGCGTCGCTATGCTGAAAAAGATCCGCGCATTCGTGTTCACCAGAACCCGGAGTTTTTATCCGCAATCTCTAATCACAACAACGCACTGCGGCAGATCTCGCCAGCAAGTAAATACTGTAAGGTAGTGTTTGGTGACGACTGGATCTTTCCCGAATGCCTGGAAAAGATGGTAGCAGTTGCGGAGGAGTATCCTACCATCGGTTTGGTCAGCGCCTATGCTTTGAAAGGAAACGAAGTCGCGTGGGACGGGCTGTCCCATGGCAGTCGGTTTGTTCCTGGGCGAGAGATTTGCCGCCGGCATTTTCTCGAAAGACTGTACGTATTCGGCTCGGCTACCACGGTGCTTTATCGCGCTGACCTGATCCGCGACCGCAAATCGTTTTACAACGCGGCCAACATTCACGCCGATACGGAGGTGTGTTTCGATCTTCTGAGGACGAGCGATTTCGGATTCGTCCATCAAGTCTTGACGTTCACCAGAGTTCGCCCCGCGTCCTTGCGTGAAATGTCGAACTACTTGCAGACGGATCTTCCGGGATGGCTGCATACGTTATCTACGTATGGTCGCAGCTTTCTAAACGTGGATGAGTTCGAAGCACTCCTGCGCCAGCATGTCACGAGCTACTACAGATTCCTGGGTAAAAGCTGGTTGTTAGGCCGGGAAAAGAACTTCTGGACTTACCATCGGAAGCAACTTTCGGATTCCCAAGTTGGCTATAGTCCGGTTCGGTTACTTACGGGGATGCTCGCGGTTGTCCTGCATGCTGCGCTCAGTCCTGGTGAGACTTTAAAAAAGCTGTTGAAAGTAAAACGCAAGCAGCAAAACACTCCGCCGGACAGTCGGCCGTATCGCGATAGCAAAGTTGGCCTGCAACTTCACAAAGAGGAATTGTCACTATGAAGCCCCTTGGAGAGACGCGGTCCTGGAAACTAAAACTCAAAGTGGATGAGTGGGTAGAGGTTCGGAGTAAAGAGGAAATTCTCGCGACGCTTGATGACAAAGGACAGCTCGAAGGAATGCCTTTCATGCCTGAGATGTTCCGGTTTTGTGGTCAGCGCTTCCAAGTTTACAAAAGCGCACACAAAACGTGCGACACCGTTTTTCCCGTCCGCGGTCGCCGTGTCCATCGAGCCGTGCACCTCAATACCCGCTGCGACGGCTCCGCGCACGGCGGTTGCCAGGCCGGGTGTCTGATCTTCTGGAAAGAGGCTTGGCTCAAGCCAGCCAATGGCAAGCTGGCCGGGACGGCTTCCGTTTCATCCAGCGGGACCACGCTGGCGAATTCTACCAAATGCACGGAGTCGCATGTCAATGAGGCCACCCAACGTCTCGATCCTGAGACGAACACGCCCGTGTACAGCTGTCAGGCGACGCAATTGCCGTACTTCACAAGCGACCTTAACTGGTGGGACATTCGTCAGTACATCGAAGACTACCGTTCGGGCAACGTCGGTCTGGGGCGCATCATGGCAGGTTTGGCGTATTCGCTATACTACAATCTAAGCGAGGCTGGCATCGGAATCGGGGCGCCTATGCGATGGCTCTACGACAAGCTTGCCCCGCTGTGGACTAAAACTCGTTTTCCAAGGCATTCTGGCCCAATCCCCGTGGGACACACGACGCCCACGGGAACGCGGAACCTCCACCCTGGCGACCTCGTGCACGTGAAACCCCATGAAGAAATCCTCGCTACGCTCAACGAAGAGAGCCGCAATCGTGGGCTGCGCTGGGACGCCGAAATGGTCCCCTATTGTGGCGGTACTTATCGCGTCCTGAAGCGTGTGACAAAGATTATCAATGAAAGAACCGGAAAGATGCAGGAAATCAAGAATCCCTGCATGATTCTCGATTCAGTTGTTTGCCAGTCGCGTTACAGCGCGTGTCGCATGTTTTGCCCGAGGAGCATCTACTCGTACTGGCGAGAAATTTGGCTCGATAGAGTCGAGGAGCGGCCTGCGACAGTTGAGAATGTGGCAAGAACTTCTCCTCCGGTTGCCACGCCGATGGTTGTCGAAAAGTGACGGTGTTCGGCCGTACCTTAAACAATGCTCGAACGGCTTCTCCAAATGAACGGAATTCGCGGAGAAAGGCGAAGATCCCTGATCAAGATTATCGACGCGTACTCGCGAAATAAGTGGCCCGTACAGAGAAATTTGCTTGCCATGGCGACTGATTGCGATACCCCTGACGGACACCACCTCCGTGAAAGCACTAGGGATCCTTCTTTTTACGGTGGCGTTGAGCAGTTTACTGCCACGCCAGGGCAATGCCGCGGTTTACAATTCCAATGGCAGCGCGGCCGACG
>Ga0137375_10001905_pt1 | contig 24405 bp, 20 predicted proteins | sample SagtaG_24_FD_104936 | JGI IMG/M metagenome (GOLD analysis project Ga0137375, IMG submission 104936) | Vadose zone soil microbial communities from Sagehorn Ranch, Mendocino, California, USA - Sage1_R_113_16 metaG | ecosystem: Environmental > Terrestrial > Soil > Vadose zone | place: USA... | reverse complement strand
TGGTGTAGGGTTGTTAGGAGGGACGCACGTCGCGCGGGAACCAGGCCCAACCGTGGTCGCGGGTCAGCACCCAGTCGCCGTAAGGCGACAGCTCGTTGTAGAAGAAGCCAACGTCGACCTGCGGCGAGGATCCGGCATCGTAGCCACGGTCGTCGTCGTAGCCACGTTGGTCATCGTAGCCACGTTGGTCATCGTAGCCGCGTTGGTCGTCGTCACCACGATGGTCGTCGTAGCCCGGCGGCGAACCCGGGGGAGTGCCATAACCCGGAGATTGGCTGTAGAGCGCGCTGGTGACGGCTCCCAGCAAGAGGGCAATGGTTGCCAGTCGAATTGGTTTCATGAGGTACCGTCCTTTCTCGAACGTACCTCCAACCTAGTCTTTTGTCCCCCCACCGGGAAGAGCACTTACTACCCGGAGCAGGACCGCGGCCTAGGTAGAAACCACGCCTTTGGCGACCGCTCTCGATCGCCGGGCTCCCTCATCCCCGCGCCCCGTGCCGCCGCAGCAGCTCGGCCATGTCCCGCTTCTCCGCTTTCAGGGCGGCGGCGAGCGGGGTCAGGTCGCCTTGCGGCGTCTTCGCCGGGATATCTACTCGGGCTCCTCGCGAGAGAAGGAGCTCGGCCATCTCGATCTGGCCGCCGCGGGCCGCCCAGTGGAGCGCCGTCTGGCCGCGCTTGTGGGCGTTCGGATCGGCTCCGGCGTCGAGCAGGAGGCGCGCGATCTCCAGGTGCTCCGGCTCCCCTCCTCCGATCGCCGGGAACCACATCGGCGGCATGTTGTGCGCGCCGCACTCCCAGATGCGCCCCGGGTCCTCGTCCAGGAGCCGTCGCACGTGGGCGGTCATGCCCATCATCGCGGCCGTGGGGAGCGCGGCCGGCGCGCCATGGTCGAGCATGAAACGGACACAGTCCTTGGCGCCCACGTGGGCCCCGGCCTCGACGGCCAGCTCGTTCCACGACGCGTTGGCGTGCAGCAGCTTCGGATAGAGATCGAGCAGCTCCTTCATCCGCGCCAGGTTGCCGTGGGCCACGGCCCCGTACTCGTTGATCACCGGCCAGGGATAGGCCGGCTGCTCCGGGCGCTCGAACCGTCCGCCGTCGACCGTATAGCTGAACCGCGAGGTGCGATGGTTGCGCGGCAGGCGCGGGTCGGCTCCTTCGGCGCCGTTGAAGGCGAGGAGGCGGACGATCTCGGTCCGGCCGGCCGCCGTGGCGGCTTTGAGCGGCGTGACGCCATCCCCCTGGGACACGTTGGGGTCGGCGCCATTGCCGATCATCGCATCGACCAGCTCGTCGGCGAGGGCAGGATCGGGGTGGTCGACGGCCAGGCGCAAGGGGGTGAGGGCCTCGGGAGCGGCGGAGGGGAGGTTGAAGTCCGGACCGGACCGCAGCATGGCGAAGAGGAGGTCGGTCCGGCCACGGCGGACCGCCATGTGCACGGCCGAGCCGCCGGCGGGATGGATCTCGTTGACCAGCCGCGGATGCTCTCCGACGAGCTCCGCCACGCGCTTCGCATCTCCAGCGAGGACGGCCTCCACCAGGTCGAGGCTGCCGAGGAAAGGCTGCAGCGCCTCGGCGATCTCGCTGTGGCCCGCCAGGCTGGCGAGGACGAAGACGGACCGTCCCCGCTCGTCGCGACTCATGGCGAGCGCAGGATCGCGCTCCAGGTAGCTCTTCACCAAAGAGAGGTCGCCCTGTTCCACCGCCCGGCGGAAACGCTGGGAGTCGAGCAGGCCGTCCGGTCCGTCGGGCGGCAGCGGCACTTCTCCCGGTCCGGCCGGCGAAGCGGAGGCTTGCGCGAGGCCGGACTGGGAGAGCGCGACCGCGGTCAGGCCGGCGGCGAGGGAGGAATAGCGGAGGAAGTCGGCGCGGGTCACTGGCATGGGGTCAGCTCCTTTCAAGCGGACCCCAGGATCGCATCCCGCCTCCGCCTTCGGGCCGAGGGATGACCGAGGTTCGCCCGAGGGAGAGTACGGATGGGAGCAAACCGAGCAAAGGGCCGGCGAGACGCCGGCGGTCCCAGGGAGTGGGACTACGGAGCGCCTCTGGTTGTGCGGCCCGGTTTGGGTTAGAATTTCGATGACCTTCTCAAAGCTTGGAGGATGGATGAAGCCGGTCGCTCTGGTGTGGATGATTCTGTTCGTCTTCGTGGGGGCCGCGGTGGCGGCTCCGCCTCCGCCGGACCTGAAGCTCAGTGTGCCTTTCGAGGGTCCCATGGCCCTGGCCGTGCTGGACGCCCGTCCGGACGTCGTCAGTGGGGAGCGGAAGGAAACGTTCATCGGGTTCACCCGGTCTCTCTATGGCGTCCCCTTTTCGTACCACACGCGTTCGAAGAAGCCGTTTGCGCAGGACCTCTCGGATCTCGTCAGCCGCGCGTTGAAGCAGGGGAAGACCCCAGCAGAGGTGATCGTTGTGTCTCCGTTCGGGGGCCGCCAGACGGCGATCGACGCTCTCCGGAAGAGTGGAGCCGAACGCCTGATCTTCCTCGAAATCCGGGACTGGTGGTCGGACACCTTGATCCATACGGATCTGCACTATGACCTCCTGCTCACGATCCTCAACGCGCAAGGCCAGGAGCTCGGCTCGAATGGTGCCACGGGGCATGAGGAGCTCGGGAGGGGCCAGCAGCGCCTGCTCGCCGCTGCGACGAATCGCATCCTCGAGACTCTCTTCACAGGCGAAAAGGTGATTGCGGCCTTCGCACCGGAGGCCGCTTCCGCCACCCAACAGGCGTCCTGTACGGTCGAGCAGGTCCTGAAGATGAAGGAAGCGGGCCTATCGCAGGAGCAGATCGAAGCGGCTTGCGGCTCCGTGAAACCGCCTCGGCGACGATAAACCGGTCGGAAGATTGCGGCGCTTTACTGCTTCACGTTTCGCGGGTCATCGGCGGGATTGACGTAGTTGCTTCAGCAGCCGCACTTGTCGACCTTGACCTTGAGCGGGAGGCGGACGACGTTGTCGTCCTCGTTCCATTCGTCGAATTTGTGGTTCGAATCCACTTCGTGGAACAGGAAGTAGGTTCCCGGGGCCGTGCCGCAGGGGACATCCAGGGTGACGCTCGGAAAAACCGAGTGGTCGTGATTCACCGTGGCGCCGAACCAGGTTCCCAGCGTCACCCCCGTCTGGTCGTGCCCGGTGGAGCTCGGGTGGAGGAAGAACCGGTTGTCGACCGTGGCGTCGACGGTCCCGGCGTTGACCATCGTCCAGTTGAAGGTCACCGCATCCCCCCGGCAGCGCGTCACGGTCTCGGTCTTCGTGTTGTTCACCACGGTCGTGCCATTGTGCCGCTGCGCCGACGCCATCAGGTTGCGCTCTTCGTTGCCGTTCGGATAGAGGTGCCGGAGGCCGTGGGCATCGTCCGGCATCACGCGGGCGTGCTGCTGGCCCAGGCCTCCGGCGAGGGGGGTGGGCGGAGACGCGCGCATGACGGCGAAACCGGTCACGTGAGCGTTGGCGCTCGAGCCCTTGGGCTTGATGGAGAGCCCCAGGCCATGACCGAACTCATGCAGGACCGCGAAACGCCCCGAGGAGCTGCCGAGCCCGACCGCAAAGGATTCATCGGGATTGCCGAAGCTCTGCGTGTCGAGGTTCGCCATCAGGATGTCGATGCTCTGGATCTCGGGGCAGTCCCGCCAGACGAAGGTTGAGCCCAGGGCGCCGTCGATGTCGGCCACATCGACGAGCGCGAAGTCGTTGATGCCGTCGTCCAGGTCGATGAAGCACTGGTCGGGGTCCGTCATGAAGGCGGGCGCGAGCTTGTCGGCCGCGCCGCGGACCTGGTTCCAGCGGTCAATCGCGCTGAAGTACGAGGTCGCCTGAGTGCTGCCGTTGGGGACGCTGCACTTGTTGCGCGTCATCTCCGCGGTGGTACCGCTCTGCCACTTGAGCGTCTGTCCGTCGCAGGTCACAGTCTTGAAGGCATAGGCGCTCGGGGTGCCGAGCAAGGCTCCGGCGGCGATCCCGAGGGCGACGAGGTTCTGGAGCTTCATTGGACACCTCCTTCGTTGTCATCCGGGCACGGGGGGAGGTCGGAACGGTCGCCGCACGCGTTCTGCTCGCGCGCGGGGGAGAAGGGGCGGTCGGTCCGCGGCTCGAACACAGGATCCTTGGGAGGATCTGTCGGGTCCGGCGTCATCCTGGGAAACCGCCAGTTGCCGGTGCGGTACGGCTGGTCGGTGAAGGTCCCGTTGACCGTCACCTCGTTCTGCTTCGCCCAGCTCTGGAGGTCTGCCACCAGCCCCGCAGGGGAGGCGGCGCGGGCGACCAGGTCGGGGGTGACGTCCTTGGCGACCTCGGGAACGAAGTCTTCGTCGATCTCGTCGGGGATGCTATAGACCGGGAACGTGCGGATGGGGCCCGTGACGTCGTCGATCCCGGCGACCGCGAAGCCGTCGGTCGTGACTACGATCTCCTTGTCGTCGACGAGCTCGACGAGGTACGACTGCCGTGCGGTGACCGGGGAGAGCCGCCAGTCGCGGTTGCTGAGGAAGACGAGGTAGGTCTTTCCCTTGACGAACGTCGGGACGTGGACTTCATCGATGCGGCCGGGGCGGCCGGGGACCGGACCTCCGAAGAGCTTTAGGGTGACGCTTTCGGTCCGGAGGTCCCCCCAGAGCACGTTCACCCGCGACAGCGTGACCAGCGTGCGGGGCCCCTCTTCTTCGCTGTAGCTCTCGGCGATCTCGGTGACGGTGCCCTGGACCACGGCGGCGGTCTGATCCACCACGGCCCGGTACGAGCTCTGCCAGGGATAGTGCGGTCGCGCCAGGGCAGGATTCCCGGAAAGGGCGAGGATGGCGAGAGCCACCGTGCTCGCAAAACAACCAACAAATCTTTTCATGGTCGATTCTCCTGGGCCGGGGGTCGCCCGGTCCGGTTGAGCCCTCGGCCGGTGGGCCGGGAGGCTGAGACGGTTCACCAGGAGATGCGGACGGCCGCGCCAAATCGGGACATCACGCCGGGGGACTTGACCCGCTTCGCCCTCGACCGCTCCGAGGGCGCAGGGCTGCGGCCACCTTGGCATGGCCTCTTCCTTTCAGGGTGGTCTCGGACCGTGGAGCTTCGGTTGCTACTTGCCAACCGAGGGAACTAGTCTTATAACTAGTCCGTTGGGTTCATCCGGGAGGTGCCAATGGCCGCAGATCAGTCTGTAAAGCGGTGGCCGGTGCAGGACGCGAAGGCACACTTCAGCGAGTTGCTGGAAGCGAGCCTCAACGAAGGTCCGCAGATCGTCACCCGGCGGGGTGTAGAGACCGCTGTTCTGGTTCCATTCGAAGAGTGGCGCCGGCTCCAGAGCTCGGCGCGGCCAACGCTCAAGGAGCTGCTCCTCGCCGAGACGCCGCGAGTCGAGATCCCAGTCCTCCCGCGCCGCCGGTGGCGCCGACGGGCTCCCACGGCGCTCGAGTAGGGCCTCGTGTATCTCCTCGACACCAACATCATCTCGGAGCTGAGGCGCCCCCGGCCTCACGGAGCCGTGGTCGCCTGGCTTGAAGGAGTTGCCGACCACGACCTTCACCTGTCCGCCGTTACCCTGGGCGAGTTGCAGGCCGGGGTCGAGGTCACCCGCGAACAGGATCCGGAGAAGGCCTCCCAGATCGAGGCGTGGATCGACCAGGTGGCCCAAACCTGGAACGTCCTGCCGCTGGACGGTCGGAGGACCTTCCGCGTCTGGGCGAAGCTGATGCACCGGCGGTCCGACGACCTTCTGGCCGCCTGGCACCTGGCACCTGGCACCGCACCTGGCACCTGGCACCTGGGGATAACGGTTGCCGCGCCTGGATAGCGACTACACGGCCCGGATAATGGCTGCCGCAGCCGCGGCAACGACTACACGGCGGGGATAGCGGCTGCCGCGGTCCGGATAGCGACTACACGGCCCGGATAGTGGCTGCCGCGGTCCGGGTAGCGACTATCCGGTCCGGTTAACGGATCTGATTGCGACCCAGGCCCTGCCCGCTAGCAATTCTGCTTACTGCTTCGCGTTTCGCGGGTCATCGGCGGAATTGACGTAGTTGATGGCGAAGGGGCCTTCGCCGTGAACCTGGACGACCGTGGCGCCCTTCGACCAGGCGAAGTGGGTCATCTGGGCCGGCAGGTAGCCGAAGCTCCCGGCGGGCAGTGTCGTCCCCTTGGCCGCATCGAACGTGTCTCCCATTCCGAGGTGAAACTCGCCGGAGATGACGGTGACGTGCTCGGTCGTGGGATGGGAGTGAGGCGGGATCTTGTAACCGTCGGGCATCGAGAGCCGGATGGCGAAAGGCCCGGCCTGCGAGGGATCCCCCTCCAGGACCGCGAGCTGAACGCCCGGAGGCAGGAAAGGCGGCCCCGGTGCCCAGGCGATGTCCTTGGGAGTGAAAACTCCGGGGTGGGCCATCTCCGCGGCATGGGCGAACCAGGCGACGGACAGGCCGACGAGAGCTGCAAGCGCGATTCTCTTCGTCATGGGATCCTCCGTTGTAGACCTCGGTTTTCCTCGCCGCGAACATAGCATAACCGCCGCATGCCAGAGGGTTCCGTAGAAGCGGGGAACGGGTAGAAGCGCGGCTACCATAGAGAAGGAACGAAGGCCCACGTCCGGACCAAAGGAACGCGCGATGGATCGACTGGAGGCCCACAGGCTGTTTTTTGCCCGTCTGGTGACAGCGAGCGCCGGCGTCCCGGCAACCGAGGAGAGGCTTATCGCGGCGTTCGCCTCCACACCCCGGGAGCGGTTCGTCGGCGATGGCCCCTGGCAGGTGTTCACCCGGATGGGCTACATCCAGACGCCCAGCGACGATCCGGCTTTCCTCTACCAAGACATCACGGTCGCCCTCGAGAAGGAGAAGCAGATCAACAACGGCCAGCCGACGCTGCATGCCGTGTGCCTCGCGGCCCTCGGTGTGAAAGAGGGTGAGTCCGTTGTGCACATCGGAGCAGGAACCGGCTACTACACAGCCCTGCTGGCCCAGCTCACCGGCTCCGCCGGATCCGTTGCCGCCTATGAGATCGACCCGGAGCTCGCCGGACGGGCGATGCGGAACCTGGCGGACCTTTCCCAGGTCACCGTCCATCCCCGGTCGGGGACGGAAGGCCGGCTGCCTGCGTGCGATGCGCTCTATGTCAACGCCGGGACCACGGCTCCCCTGGACGTGTGGCTGGATGCCTTGCGACCCGGTGGACGCCTCCTCTTTCGTCTGACGCCCCCGCAGGCGCCCGGGGCCATGCTTCTCGTGACGCGCAAGGAGGCCGACCGCTTCGCCGCGCGATTCGTCTGCGGCGCCATGTTCATCCCGTGTGCCGGCGCGTGCGACGACGAGACGGCGCAGAAGCTGTCCGTGGCCTTCCGGCGCGGCGATCTGGCTGGGGTGCGGTCGCTGCGCCGCGACGCGTCGCCTGACGAAACCTGCTGGTGCGCGGGCAGTGGATGGTGGCTGTCGGCGGCGGACCCGTAAGGTGCAATGCCTTCATCCTGGCCGTAGATGCCGATCTCGAGCACTTGCCCATCGCCTTGCCACGGGAAGCACGAGGGGCGACGGATCACGATTCTCCGCCGTTGAAGCGTCACCGATCCAGCACCACCTCTGATGGTCACTTCCTGTACGGACGCCGCTCGATTCCCGGCATTTGCAAGAAGTGGCGATCAAAGGCGAAGACGACGGAAATTTTCTCGCGGCGGGCCAAGGCCAGAACTGCACAATCCGTATAGGACCACTCTTTATCCGTGAAACGCTGGAAGACGGCCCAAGTGTCGCGCTCTCCCTCGTCGCCGACGGGCAGCCACGCATAGGCGGTATTCTGACGAAGCTCTCGGCCGACTCGTATCGCAGACTCCGGACCCAGGCGCGCCTTGAGGAGGGTCATGGTCTCCGCGAACACTACGTCGAGCAGGACAAAAATCCCTTCCTGATCCAGCCACTCCCGGACGAAGCGCTTCGCCGCTTCATGGTGGGCGTCGGTGCGCGTCACGAAAGCGAAGATCGCCCCGGTGTCGATCAGGATCCGTGGCGGCCCCATCGTCGGTCACCATCGGCCTACTCGCGGCTCCGTAGACCGATCAGATAAAGCTCCGGGGCCTCGCTGACCGGCACATCATTGATCAGGGGGCCATGATCCTCCGCAATACCCGCAATCTCCCACAGAGACGCGGCTCCCCTCTTTTCGCTCGCTGTCTCGACCTCACGTTGAATCAACTGCCGAACAACCTCGGCCATGCTTACACCGTGACTACGTGCCTGTTCGGCGAGAAACTCGGCCTGCGATTCCGGCAAAGAAATTTGAAGACGATGCATTGTCGTGGCCATGGTCTTGCCCTCTGCAACATCACAAAGTTACATCACTCGTCCACGCCCGTCAACCTGCTTCTGCCCCCTACCCCTCCTTCCGGATCAACCGCCCCAACGCCTGCCGTTCGGGCGCCAGCAGCTCGGCGTCTTGCGCCTTGGCCTTCAACGCCGCGGAACGTAGAGCTGGATCGGGAGATGTGGAGCGAACAGGGGGAAGTCCCCGTCCGTGGCCAAAATTGCCATACCGTACCGGTTGGCGATCGCGCAAATCACGAAGTCGGTGTTCGAGCCTTGGACTCCCCGCGAGCGGCATATGTTGAAGAACTCAGCCGCGCGCTCATGATCAGCCGTCTGGACCGGCAGGTCAGGGAACTCTCGGAGGTGGGCTCGGAGCCGGTCGAATTGCGCCTTCTCTCGAATCCCCAAAAGCACCTCCTGGCGAATGGGGCCGATGAGATGAGCTCGACCCTCGCGGATGAGCTCGCGGAGCTCCAGCACAGAAGGGTCCTGAGAGATCTGCCGCCGGCGCAGAGCCAAGGACCAGACGCCGGTGTCGACCAGGACGTTCATTCCCGCCTCCGCTGCTCCTTGTAGTCATAGTCCGGGTCGTAGTCGATCTGGCCGAACAGGTCCAGGATTTTGAGCTGCCCCCATCTCTATCTACTTGTAGGGAAGGGCTTCGAGATCCACGGCACCGTTCAAGGCTTCAAACTCAGGATCCTTGTGGACCAGAACTGCGCCCAACCGGCTGGCGATCCCGGCGATCAACGCATCGGCCAGAGAAAGGCGGTTCTGTGCTTTGAACCGCGAGGCTTGCAGAAGGGCTGGCTCGTCGTGCTGCCAGATGATCTCGGCGGGTAGCTTCTTGAGGGAACGGCCTACGATCCACGCTGCCGATCCTCTTGGCGCTGCTTGAGAAGGCGCTCCAGGAGTCGCTCTCCTTTGGCCGAGCCGCGAAGGGCGGCAACAGGATCTGCCGGCACGGGGATCACGCGGATGACCTCCCCTTCATCGATCCACACAAGACGGTCTCCCTCGTGGATCTGATACCGCTTGCGGATCGCCGCCGGAATATTCGTCTGACCTTTCTTGGTGACAGCGGTTTCCATCGCCTCCTCCCCCCGCCCAGCGGATCGGCGAAACCTACCCCTCCTTCCGGATCAACCTCCCCAGCGCCTGCCGGTCGGGCGCCAGCAGCTCGGCGATCCGCGCGCGGTTGACGTCGGCGACGATGATCTGGCCGACCTCGGTCTGGACGTCGCTGAAGATGCCGTGGGACTTCATCTTCTCGGTCTGGTACTGGTTGTCCTCGGTGGGGGTGACGTAGTGCACCGAGTCGGCCTTGAAGCGGTGGACCAGCCAGAGGTGGATGAGGGTCATCAGGCGCTTCTGGCGCAACGCTTCCGCGTAGGTGTTCTGGTCGCGCACCGAGAGGATGCTCCGGCCGCGACGGTCGTGGATCGGCGCGAAGACGACGTTGGCGAGCTTCTCTTCGGCCTCGTCGTAGATGCCCAGCTCGAGAACCTCCGAGCCGGCCCGGCTCGGCCGCAGCTGGACGCGCAACCCGCCGGGGAGCCCATGGTGCTCGCTCCAGACCGCCAGCCACTCTTCGAGGAGCTTCCTCGGCACTTCGGTCTGCACCAGGTGCTGATGCTGGGTGGAGCCCTTGCCCATCGCTTTGGTGGTCGCCGTACGCCCTGAGGAGGCGAGGAGGGCGGCGTCGCTGCGCGGGCCGCCGACGAGCGTCTGCGGCGTGCGGTAGGGGGACTCGACCAGACGCAGCTTGCGCTGCAGGCGGGCCAGCGCCAGCATGCCGTCCTGCTTCAAGGCGGTGGCGAGCTCCTCGGCGGCGAGGCCGTCGATCTGGTGGCCGCCGTAGGTGATGAAGTTGAAGACGAAGCCCATTTGCCCGAGCTCCTCGGGGAAGCGCTTCATCTCGTCGTCACTCATCCCCGTGGTGTCCCAGTTGAAGGAGGGCGAGAGGTTGTAGGCGAGCATCTTGTCGGGAAACTCGGCGTGGATCGCGTCGGCGAATTGCCGCGCGTCGGCCAGGTCTGCGGTCTTGGTCTCCATCCAGAGGACGTCGGCGAACGGCGCCGCGGCGAGCGATTTGGCGATCGCGTACGGAATGCCGCCGCGGATCTGGTAGTACCCCTCCGGAGTCTTGGCCAGCTCGCAGTCCCAGTCGACGGTCGCGACCAGCTCCCGCGCCTTCTCCTGCGCGGCATAGAGCGAGGCGCGCGCGGCGAAGCGCCGCCACTCCTCCAGGCTCATCTCCGCCGGATCTCCCTCGCTTTCGCGGAAGGCGAGAACCTCGGCCACCGCGTCGCCGTAGGTCTGGAGGTCGGCGTCCTCCTGCCAGGCATCGACGAAGCGCGACTCGATCTTGTCGAACAGGGGATCGATCGAGGTCTCCTTGCCCGCGCGGAAGGCTGCAGCAGCCTCGGCGACCAGGTCCAGGATGCCCTGGCGCTCGAGCCAGCCGGCTGCGGCGGCGTGCTCGCCGTCGGAGAGGGCATAGAGGAGATGGCCGTTGATCTCCCGGACGCCCAGCTCGTAGAAGCGCCGCATCAGCGCCAGGTAGCAAGCCTTGTAGGAGGGGATGTCGAGGTTGGTGGCGCCCAGGAGGAACGGCTGGTCGCGCTCGTCGGCGCGGCTGTCGATCAGGTTGGCGGCCTCGGCGTCGGTGCGGGCGACGATGATGCCGGGAACCCGCATGACGTCGAGCTGGAAGCGGGCGGCATTGAGGCGCTTGATCTGCTCGTCCGAGGGGACCAGCACCTTGCCGCCCTGGTGGCCGCACTTCTTGGTTCCCGGACGCTGGTCCTCGATGTGGTACCCCGGAACGCCGGCCTCGACGAAGCGGCGGATCAGGTTGCGCACGTGGGGGTCGCCGCCGTGGCCGGTGTCGGCGTCGGCAATGATGAAGGGGCGGAAGTCGTAGGCCTGAGTCGCGGCGCGCTGCGCCTCGGTCATCCGCAGGCGCAGGAACTGCTGGTTGCGGTCGGCGGTGAGCAGGGCGCGCACGAGCACCGCGGCCTCGTCCGGCACCTGGCTCAAGGGGTAGCTCGCGAGGTCGGGTCCCGGGTCCTCCGTGGTGGAGCCCTTGGCGGAGGTCGCCCAGCCGCCGAGATAGATCCCCTCGATTCCCATCCGTTTCATGGCCACCGCCTGCCCCGGCGAGTAAGGACCGAAGGTGGTGATGCTCTTCTGCTGGACAAAGAGCTCGCGCAGGCGCTCGTGGAACGCCGCTGCGGCGTCGCGCGCCACGGTGTAGTCGACGGCGATCGTGCCCCGCTGCTCGACCACCTGGCGGGCCGTATAGAGACGAAGAATCCCCGCGAAGCGGGGGCTGTCGAGGTATTCCTGGGTGGCGGCGACGTCCTGCTCGAACGGAGTGGTGCTCTCGACGTCGACATCCACTTCGATGATGGCCATGGGTTCCCCTTCTCTATCAGGCGCCGAGGCGAGGAGCTCGCTGGCAGCGCAAGCTTACCCCGCCGGGCGCTGCTTCGTCATGACAAGCTGACCACGATCCCGGACGTCTTCCCAGACGCTGCCAGGTAGGGTGACAGCTACCCTGCCGCACGGGCGCCCTCCTTGCCTGCGCTCTCGCGCAGAGGCGCTCATATGATAGAGTGCAACTAAGTGAATATTTAGCTCTCCCTAAATGGGGGAGGGGCTCCGATCCCCGGAGCCCCATCCATCGCCAAAGGAGGCGCCGGATGAGGATGAGATGGGCCGTTGCAGGGTTCCTGAGTCTCCTGATCCTCGGGGCGGGTCTGTCTCCCGCTGGAGCGGGAGACTCGCTCTATGGGAAGGTGACCGCGGTGAAGAGCGGGAAGGTGGTGACGCTCGACTACGGCGCCGGACAGTACGTCGTCCGGCTGATCGGGATCGAGCTGGCGCAGAACAAGCGCCTCGGCGACCGGGCGGCCGCCATGGTCCGCAAGATGGTGCTGGGGAAGCACGCGCGCATGCGCTTCGAAGGTCTGGGGGAGGACGGCCTGATGCAGGCACGGCTGTACACCGATGATCCCATCCTCGGGATCCGGGAAGTGGCTCCGGCTCTGGTGCGGGCGGGTCTCGCCACGCGCCAGAAGGGCTTCGACTTCACATACGGGGAGCTGTCCGCGGCCGAGAGCGAGGCCCGGAGTGCCCATCGCGGCATCTGGGCCGCGGACCAACGGTGACAGCGAAGAAGAGAGACAATCCCATGTGCAATGATTTCCTTCCCTTCCAGGCCATCCGGCGGCTCGCCTTTGCCGCTTCCCTTCTGCTCCTCCCGCACGCCGCGGCGCATGCGCAGATCACGAGCAGCCCCGACGTCAACGTCTCCAAGATGCCGAACTACCAGAACGAGTGCGCGATCATCAAGAAGCCGACGCTCGGCTCCCAAACGCTCTTCGCCGCCTGCAACAACTCGACCGGCGGGCTCTTCGTGGCTCGAAGCACCGACCACGGCGTCACCTGGACCTATCCGGACGCGGACAAGACGATCGCCGACGGCGATCCGGGGCAAGGTCCTACCGCCTGCTGCGATCCGACCCTGGCGTGGGATTCCTTCGGCAACCTCTACATCGGCTACATCGACAGCGCGGTGGCCAACATCGTGATCCTGCTCAGCACGGATGACGGGCTCACCTTCAGCACCCTCGCCACCTTCCCCGGCAGCGTCGACCAGCCGACGGTCGTGGCGGCCGACACCACCGCCCCCGGCGCACCGGTGGCGCTCTGGGTGGTGTGGAACCAGAGCGGCACGATGCGGGCGCGCGGCGCCGCGGTGACCGGCCTGGGAGCGGTCGGCGCCTTCGGCGCGCTGCAGACGATCCCCGGAACGAGCAACTGCAGCTTCGGCGACGTGGCCATCGCACCGTCCGGCGTGGTGGTGCAGGCCTGCGAGACCCCGACCGGCGGCCAGGGTCCCGCGTCGATCCTGGTCAACACCGACGCCGACGGCCTCGGCGCCGGCAACTTCGGGGCCGCGGTCGTCGCCACCTCGACCAACGTCGGCGGCTTCGACTTCATCCCGGCCCAGAACGTGCGGTCCGTGGATGCGGAAGCCGGACTGGCCTATGACCGGTTCACGACGAGCCCCCGCTTCGGCAGGCTCTATCTCGCCTATACCGAGGAGCCGGTCAACGAGAACAACGACACCAACATCCTGGTGCGGTTCTCGGACGACAACGGCGCGACCTGGAGCGCGCCGACCCAGGCCAACGACGACGCGACGACCCGCAGCCAGTTCCTGCCACGGGTCGCGACCAACCCTCTTTCGGGCAACGTCGGCGTCTGCTGGCACGACGCGCGCAACTCGGGAACCAACACCACGATGGAGGAGTTCTGCACCCTGTCGACGCCGGCCACGGCATCGCCGTCCTTCCTGGCCAACGGCCAGGTCGGCGATGCGCTGACGAGCGGCAACGGCTCCAACCCGCCGGTCGCCGGCCAGGCGAACATCCAGTTCGGCGACTACTCCGGCATGAGCTACTACCAGGGCCGGATGCACCCGATCTGGGCCGACGTGTCCAACAGCACCGGCGACAACCCCGACGGCACGGTACGGTTCGACGCCTATACGGACCGGGTGCTCGGAGGGCCGGCTGCGATGGAGGGAGACCCGCACATCGCCACGGTTGACGGGATCTACTACGACTTCCAGGGCGGCGGTGAGTATACGGTGCTGCTCGACTCCGACGAGTCGGAGATCCAGGCGCGCCACACGCCGATCGCGACGTCGTTCACCGTGGGGCCGAACGGCCATACGGGGCTCACGAGCTGCGTGAGCCTGACCACGGCCGTCGCCGCCCGCGTGGGCTCCCACCGGGTCACCTACCAGCCGAACCTGAGCGGCATCCCCGACCCCAGCGGCCTCCAGCTGCGGGTGGACGGCATCCTCACCACCCTGCCCATCTCGGGCCTCACCCTGAGCGGCGGCGGCCGCATCAGCAAGACGGCGGCCCCGGGCGGCATCGAGGTCGAGCTCCCCAACGGCACCCATCTGATCGTGACGCCGGGCTGGTGGGCGTCGCAGAGCAAGTGGTACCTCAACCTGAACATCTCCCAGACGTCGGCCCTCGAGGGGATCATGGGCGACGTGCAGGACGGCTGGCTGCCGCGCCTTCCGGACGGCACCTCCCTCGGACCCCGGCCGGCGGCGCTGGCCGACCGCTACACCGACCTGTACACGACCTTCGGCGACGACTGGCGCGTCACCACCGTGTCGAGCCTCTTCGACTATGCGCCCGGCACCTCGACCCGGACCTTCACCTATCCCGGCTGGCCGCCGCTGACGGCGCCGTGCGTGGTCCCCGAGCAGAAACCCATCGAGGTGCTCTACGACCAGGCGAAAGCCGAGGACGCCTGCCGTCCGGTCCGCGACCGGAACCGCAAGGACAACTGCGTGTTCGACGTGATGGTGACGAACGACCCGGAGGTCTCGAAGACCTATCAGGCGACCGAAGTGGTCCTGGCCGGAGCCACCGTCACGACGGTGAGCGCAGACCGGGATCCCTCGACGATCGATGATGCGGTGACGTTCAGCGCCGTCGTCGAGTTGGCGGTGCCCGATCCCAAGGGCGGTATCCCGGCCGGCACCATCCAGCTCGCCATCGACGACATCACAGTCGGGGAAGCCCAGCTCAATGGCAAAGGCCAGGCGAGCTTCACGGTGAAGGCCCTGGAATTCGGTGAGCACCGGGTCTCGGCGGTCTACACCCCCGCCGAGAAGAGCACCTTCCTGCCGAGCAGCGGTGAGACGACCCACACGGTCGGAGCCCCGGTGGAAAAGGAAGAATCCTTCTAAGCATCACCTCCGGGAGAGGGGGCTGGCTGTCGCCCCCCTCTCCCGGGTCTTTCCTACCGCCCTCCCCCACCCGTACCCGTCGAGCCGCCGGCCGCCGGCGCCGCGCAGAGCGCGGGGTTGGTCTTGGCGTCTTCCACCCGGAAGATCCCCCAGGGACCCAGGGCGAAGTGCATCGCGGGGTACGAGCGGTAGAGGTAGTCGCCCGTCACGGCGTTTCTGCCGCCGGCCTTCTCGATCAGGATGTCGAAGTGGTTCGACGGGCCGTGGCCGAGATGGAAGCCCTGCCATTCGGAGAGGGTGTCCTGCCGCGGACCGTAGAGCGGCAACGGGCCGCCCTTGCCGAGGCTGGCGAACGTGCAGCCGCGGTCGTCCGAGATGATCGAGGAGCTGTACAGGTTCGTGTGGGTGGTGGGGGGCGTACAGCCCAGGAGCCCCTGGCTCATGTAGGGCGTCTCCGTCCAGACGTGCCCGAAGAGCTCGAACGTGTTGTCGGTGTTGATCCCTCCCGGATGCACGACGCGGAGCCGCACCTGCTCGCCGGCGCAGGCTTCGAGGATCGGCGTCTGGGGGTCGCCGCACGGCCCGCTCTGCTTGCAGACACCCTTCGCATTGAATCGCTCACAGCAGAGCGCCGTCTTGGACGAGAGGACGCACGCGACCTCGGTGGGGTTCTTGGGGTCCGCGCAGCTGCGGTTTTTGAGCGGCTCGCTCCGGTAGTTGAAGGCGTCCAGCGGATCGTTCCCGATTCCGAGCGTCGACGTCGAGACGCCGTCCTCCATCGCCAGCACGAATTCGCGGAAGCTGAACGCTCCCTTGGCGTCGCGGACGACCGCCGTGGTCCCGCCCTCCGGCTGCCAGCCGGTCGCCCCCTGGGGCTCGATGACCAGCGCGCCGAACAGCCCCAGCTGATAGTGGTTGATCACGTCGGACGGCAGCAGGTTGGCCGCGCCGAATTCGATCGGGATGTAGCGCGGCGGATCGACCGAGGTGTCGACGTTGCCGGCGTACCAGGTGTAGGTGCGGGGCTCGCCGAGCTTCGCCACGGTCTGCTGCGGGTTGTTGCCGGCGTTGAAGGCGTTCCCCTTGGTCACGTCGAAGGAGACGAGCTGGGGGTGGAGCCCCACCTCGGTGGAGATCTGGGAGCCCAGGCACGCCGGCTCGCCGGTGCCGCCGCAGGCCACGCCGGCGAACGTCGGCGGATTGGTCTGCGCCACGGGCAGGAGGTTGGGCGCATTGGCTCCCGCGGTCCCCGCGATCACGCTCTTGTCGATCGCGTTGTAAAGCGTCACCTCGATGCAGTCGCCGGCGTTGGCGCGCAGGACCAGCGGCTCGGGATGCTTCGGATCGACCGCTGTGCACTTGAGGTCCGGCTTGTTGCCCGGGCAGCTCAAATCCGAGAGCTTGAAGTAGAGGATGGCCGCGGCTTGTGAAGCGCCTCCCGCCCGCGCGTTGAAGACCAGCGATCCGCCGAGCGCCTGCTTCGCCGTGGTGGCGACCACGGTGTAGCGGCGGAGCTTCGTCGCCGGGCCGGAGGGACAGACCGGCGCCTGGGCATTGCGCTCCGGCTGATGGTTCTGCGGCAGGGGACGCAGGTCGTCGCGGGCCCTTCCATAGGCCCGCAGGAGGCCCCAGTTGCCCCCCGCCTGCTCGATGGCCGCGGCGCCGCCCATGTAGAGGTAGTCGGCGCTCCTCCCCGAGACCCAGGACGGGACGCGGAAGATCTGCTCGAAGTGCTCGGAGATGCCCATCGTCTGGCTGGCGCGCCAGCCGGAATCGGGGAACGACCCCTCGGCCAGCCACTTGAGGTCGTGGAGGGTGAAGTTGTGCGGATTGATGTGGGCGCCGGTGAGCGTGCGGATCTGCACGTCGTCGCCGGCATAGGCGCGCAGGAGGGGCGTGAACGGATCGCCCGGTCCCACGTCGCGGGTGAGCGGCGCATACGGCGCCTGGGTGATCAGCTGGCAGGTCGCCCCGGAGGAGCACTGCGAGCTGTTGGTGCAGAACTGGGAGGTGCCGGTGCAGAGCCCGCCCAGGGGACCCCGGTCGAGCGACTGGTACGCCCAGGAGAGATCGCCAAGCCGTTCGTCCCCCGAGCCGGCTCCCTTCTGCGAGTTGATGCGCGGATAGAGCGGCTCGCTCCGGTAGTTCATCGAGAAGCTGTTGGTGCCGCCCGCGAGCGTGATCACCTCGGCCGCGCTCTTGTTGGGCGGATCGATCGGCAGCGTCCCCCAGGCATAGACGCCGGAATCCACGATGACGCCGGTGCCGGGAGCGAAGGGGGCGTAGGCCACCACCTGGCCGGGCACCCCCGCCACCAGGTTGCACGTCGCCTGCGCGTTGCCGCACTTGGAGATGTCCGCATCGGCCAGCCAGGTGGCGGGCTTGCAGGAGAGCTTCGGATTGTTCGAGCAGAAGCCGAGCGCGAAGCAGATGGCTTCGGCCGAGCACCCCTTCTGCCTGCTCGTCACGGTCGCCGGTGTGCAGGAGGCGCCGTTGTCCGAGCAGGTCCCCTGATTCGCGAACTGGCTCACCGCCGAGGCCGGGAAGGGCGAATAGGTGAGCGTCGTGTCCTGCATCTCGAGCAGGAACTCGCGGAAGCTGTCCATGCGGGTGCTCTGGCCGGGGATGTTCGGCGTCTCGATCACCGCCTGCCAGGTGGTCGGACCGCCGTCCATCGTCGAGAGGCCATTCGGGCCGGCCGCCCGGCGTCCGGGCAGCGGCTGGTGGGTCGCGGGATCGGTGCCTCCGAAGGGAGGCGCGCTCGGCTTCTCGTTGTCGTACCAGAGCGACCCCGGCGGCTCGATGACCAGCCCGGCATAGAGACCGGCCTGCTGGTGGGTGGACGGGCCGAAATGGTCGTGCGTGAACACGGTGCGCAGGGTCCGGTCGCGGGCGCCGGGCTGGACTGGGTCGTGGCAGCAGCCGTCGAAGAGCGGATCGGCGAACCAGCGCTGGATCGTCGCCTGCGCGCCGAGCCAACGGCCGCCGGGGCCGGGGCCGAAGAACGGGATTTCCTTGGGCGTGAGCTTCCGCTGCGGGCTCCCCGGAGCGGCGTTCGCCGCGAGGCCTCCCGCCGCGTTGATCGCCCGGATGCGCTCGGAGACCTCGTCGGGCGAGAAGGTGCCGTCCTCGTAGTTGAAGCCGTTCGTCGCGCCGTCCGACGAGGTCACGTCGAACTTCACCAGATGGATGTGCTGGCCCAGGATGTCGGTCGGCGTGCGCACCTGGAAGTCGTCGAGCTCATAGACGTTGGGCACCAGGTTGGCGTGGGTGTACTCGATGCACTCGCCCGAGTTGGAGCGGAAGAAGAGAGGCTCGGGCGGCCGCTCGTTGGCGATCGTGTCGGCCACGTCGCCCCACAGGGCGAGCATCCGCTGCTGCGGGAAATGCCAGCCCTCCTTGTTGAACACCGTGTCGAGCTGGAAGTCGGCCGCCTTGTAGCGGCGCATGGTCATTCCCTTCGGCCGTCCTCCTTCACGGCGGAAATCGATGCACGGATCGGCGTACGGCGCTCCGGGCACCGGCGGCAGGCCGTTCAGGATGAACTGCCCCTTCCGGTTCTCCGGCGTGAAGGAGAGATGGAAGCGCTCGGCGTGGGTCGCCATCGCCAGCTGCTCGACGCCGGTGCCGTTTTCCGGCAGCTGGAACGCCTGAACCTTCTCCAGCGTCTTGCTGAAGTCGACCGCGCTCAGCGGGTTCGGGGTTTCGGCGCACGTCGCGCCCGGCGGGCAGGCACGGATCAGATGGCGCGGCAGGCCGCCGTCCAGATCGGCGGACTTGGGATCGTCCGGGTTCTCCTTGGCGAAGTCGAGCGGCGGATGCGGAGCGCGCTGTCCACCGAGGCCCGGGATGAAGAACGGATATCCCGGATTCCTGTACCTCGCCGGATCGAGATGGGCGGTGCTGAACGCCGAGACGCAGTTGCCGCCCTGGTTGTCGCAGATCTCGACCTGTTTGCCGTCCGCGGTCAGGCGGACCTTGCCGGGCATCGGCGCCATGGCCAGGGTCGGGAGCGGCACCACGGCCGGGATGGGAGTACCGGTGGTGATCTCGCCATCGGGAAGCACCCGCGAGCCGTCCTCGAAGACGTCGTGAACCCGCCAGAGCGCCCACATGCCGCCGGCGAAGTGCGGATAGAAGTGGCAATGGAAGATCGAATCCCCCACCGTCTGGTTCACGTTGCCCGAGCCGTTGTAGACCATCTCCAGGGTGAAGCCCGAGCCGGGTCCGAGCGACTGGCTGTCCGTGTAGTCGCCATTCGGGGAGTCCGGTGTGTGCAGCCACTGGTGGGCGTGCTGGTGATGGAGATGGTGAAGGTCGGGACCGGCGTGGAGGATGCGGAACTTGGCGTGGTCCGAGATATAGCTGTGATAGACGTTCGACGGGTCGTTCGGATAGAACGCCCGGGTCGCCTTGATCTTCGGATCGCAGGTGTAGCCGGTGAACTGGCACGTGCTGCCGTTGCCGCAGGTCGCGACCGTATCGGGATCGCAGGACGGGCCTCCCGTGCCGCAGATCCCGCTGGCCGTGCAGGCGTCGGTCGACGGCGTGTCGACGACCATGGCCGGATCGCCGACCGCCCAGGAGGTCAGGAAGAACTCCTCGTACTTGCAGCTCGGGCAGTTGCCCATCGGTCCCACGCCCAGGCGGTTGGCGAGGATCTCCGAGCCGATGCCGCCGGAGCCGTAGTTGAAGGCGTAGTTGTCGGCGCCGTTGCCGTCGAAGTTGAGGCTCGCGCCGTACATGTCGGGAAACGCCTGCACCGCCTGCTGGATCTCGTGATAGATGATCGTGACCTCGCGGTACGGCTCGAGGCGGTCCGGCAGGGCGTAGGCCGGATTGAACACCGGGGCGAGGACGTCGCGTACCGGGAAGCGCCCCGGCCTGCCGTCCTTCTCGCGCCCGGTGATCACGGCCGTCAGGTCGCCGTGGACGATCTCGCCGCCCGAGGGGCACCCCTGCCGCGCCTCGTCCGGGCAATTCAGCATGTTGAGAACGGGCAGGCCGGCCCGCGGATGCCCCTGCGGGTAGACCTTCCGGTAGTCGAGGACCGGCTGCCCCGCGGGCGTGCGGCCGGTCGTCGCCAGCGCCAGGTCCTCCCGCGTCACCTGGCTGCGGTACCACTCGGCGCCCTTCGGCTCGACGTGCACTGCGCCGAAGAGGCCATAGGGGATCTGCCCGCCGTCGGCGGCGCCGGCCGGCGTCGTGAAGTTGTCTCCGGTGCTATAGAGAAGGAACGTCCCTTCGTGGGCCGCGTAGAGCGTATAGATATGGTTGCCGCCCGGCGCCACCAGGCTGCTCGTGTTCTTCCCCACCCAGGAGCCGTCATCCTCGCTGCTCCTCACCCACTCCACCCCCTGGAGGTGGAGCGAGGCCGCCCGGGTGGCGGGCTGGTTCTCGGCGGAGAGGAGCGGGTTCGTGACATTGACGGCGGTCGGAGAGAGCCAGTTGGTGAAGGTGATCTCCAGGCACTGGTCCTGGTTGACGCGCAGCACCAGAGGCCGCGGGCGCCTCTCCGGGCGAAGGATGGCGTTGCCCGCGCTCGGAGCACCGGCGCCGCACCCGCCCTTGCCGTCCGGAGCGCAGACGTCGCGCTCCAGGGCGAACATCATGCCGTTGGGTAGGTTCGCACCGAGCCGGTTGAACCACAGAGGCTCGTCGATGGCGACCACCCGGGCCTTGACCAGCCCTCCCTTGCCCGGGCAGGCCGGCTCGCCCGGCGCCTGCGCAAAGGGAGACTGCTGACCGTGCGCCGCCACGCCCTGAGAGGACAGCGCCGACAACACGACGACGGAGACGAGGGACAGCTTCCGGTTCATCGCGAAACCCTCCTGGACCGCGCTTTTTTTGTGCAGCTGGGCTACCCGCGGAGACTATGCCGAAGCGCGAGCTTTTCCAAGCCTCCGGATCAAGGATCGTGCCCGCCCGCTCAAAGGGGGAGGATGCGTGCCGGCCCTGCGGCCGACGTGTCGGCGACGTGTCGGAGGGAGCTTGCGACGTGTCTTGGACCTGCCCCCTGGCCAGGGATTGAAATCCTTGGCTACCATGGGAAAGCCGCCCCCTGAAGAGGGTGGTGCGGGGTGTCGTCCCCTCGGGGAACGATCTTTTTCACGGTAGCCAGGGGTTTGAACCCCTGGTGGAGGCGCCGCGAGGGAACGACGTCGGCCGTGACCACCCCGGAGAGCCCTGTGGCCGCCATTGCGAGCGCGATGACAGCGCTCGCGAGGGGCGGTGACCGCGGTCTCAGGACTTGGAGGCGGCGCTCTCCCTGAACTTCCGCTCCATTCGTGCAGCCGCATCGGCCCGCGCTCGGGCGTTCTCCAGGGCCTCGGTGAGGTCCCCGCCGGCGGAGTCGGGGCAGGCGTGGCCGTCGATGTGGCAGCCGAGGGCACAGGTTCTTGCACCGCCGGCTTGCCCTGCGCCGTCGGCTTGCCCGACTCGGCTAACCAAAAAACACCGCTCAGGAACTTTCAAATTAGACGAAGGGACGACCCGCGGTGGGGCTCATAGTCCTCTGGAGGTTTGCCGGCGCCCGCTTCGGCTACCAACCCGTCCCTCGCAAGGAGAAAAATCTATGCGAAGCTTCAAAGAACTCAAGTGCCTCGCCCTGTTAGAAGGTGGAACTCGGCACCACGGATTGTGCCAACCAAGAACCAAGATCAATGGAGGCAATATGGAACACCTGAAATCGCTACTTGTCGGTGTACTCGCATGGGTCTGCTTAACTTCGTTCGCTGTTCCCCCTGTGATTGCTCAAGGAGGCGGGGTACCCGGGCAAATTGCCACCCTTCAGGCACGGATGACCACCGTCGAAACGCTCGTGACCGCGCTCACAGGGGAAAACGGAACCCAGGCCGCACAGATCGGAAGCCTGTCCGCGCAGATTGGAAGCCAGGCCGCGCAGATCGCGGCGTTGCACGCGGAGGTCGTACCGGTCGGCACGATCATCGCCTACTCGGCCGAGACGCCGCCGCCGGGCTACCTCGAATGCGATGGAACCTCCCTGTCGCGCGCAGACTATTCCAGGCTGTTCGCGGCGATCGGCACCGCGTTCGGCGAGGGAGACGGATCCACCACCTTCCACCTTCCAGACTTGCGTGGACAGTTCCTAAGAGGGTGGTCCCATAGCAGTCCACTCGGGTTTGATCCCGATCGTAACGCGCGCTTTCGGCTCTATCCAGGCGGAGCTTCCGGCGACCATGTCGGTTCGCTTCAACCACAGGAGTTTCAGGCACACACCCATGCTGTGAATTCCGCAGGGCTCTGGATTGGTGGTCTGGGTAGCGACGGCTGGTCGCCGGTTGTCGGCTCGTTTTATAAAGACCCCGCTTTCTTCGGATCTACTACGGTTAGTGGCGGCAGCGAAACACGGCCTTGGAACGTGGCGGTTATGTACGCCATCAAGTACTAGCACTACAGGTGCTTGCCGGCGAGGTGCCCGGCGCTTCGCGCGGGCACCTCGCGCGGCGGCGCCGCACTCGCAGCCACTGATCCAGGATCGCTGGCGCTCTTCTCGTTCAACGTCGGGATCGAGCTGGGCCAGCTCGCCTTCGTCGGCGCCGTGCTCCTCGTCATCGCAGCCCTCCGCAGAGTCCCGTCGCCTGGCCGCAATGGGCCAAGGCCGTACCTGCCTACGGAATCGGCACGATGGCCGCTTTCTGGTTCCTGCAGCGAGCCGTCTCCCTGATGTGATCAGCACTGGCTGCGCGGCTGCTGCTGTTCCCCCTCTCCCCGTGGGGAGAGGGGGACGAAGCCTGCTTTTCTCAGGACTTGGCGGCGGCACTTTCCCTGAACTTCCGCTCGGCCTCGAAAACCTCGGGCACCTTCTCCTGCAGGTCGCCGAAGTCCTCCGCCTCGAACAACGGACGGATCTCGACCTCGGTCCCTCCATCGAAGGGAGCCTTCTTGAGCCATTCGACGGCCTCGTCCATCGACTTCACCTGCCAGAGCCAGAAGCCGGCCACCAGCTCCTTGGTCTCGGCGAAGGGGCCATCGATCACGGTCCGCTGCGAGCCGGAGAACCGGACCCGCTTGCCCTTGGAGGTCGGGTGGAGCCCCTCGCCCGCCTGCATCACGCCCGCCTTGATCAGCTCTTCGTTGTACTTGTTCATGTCGGTCAGGAGCTCCGCACTCGGAAGAACACCCGCCTCGGAATCCTTATCGGCTTTGACCAGGACCATCACTCGCATCGTCGTATCTCCTTTGGGCTGGTTGCATGGTTCGGAGCCGGCGTTCAAGTCCCGACTCTACTACCTGGTCGATCGGGGGTCCGCGAAATCGACACGAGGGATCCGGTTCATCTTGCCTTCCTCTCCCTCGCGCCCCGCGGGGCACGCTTCAATCCCCACGGGAAGAGTCCTCTTCCTCATGTTGGGTGACTTGTTCATCACGAAGCGCGCCTCATGCACCACGGGGAACGCCTCCTTCCCCACGTGAGATGCCTTGCTCATGACGGGGCACGCCTCGATCCCGCGCTCCGCGAGGCGTTCCCCCGGTAACTCGGCGTGTTCCCCATGGGGAATGTCTCAATCCCCATGGGGAATCAGGCGTGCACCGTGGGGAACGGCCGTTTCCCCGCTTCGCACGAGAGAAGTACATCGGGCACGTGCCGATCCCCAGGGGATCGAGGCATGCCCCGTCTCCCATGAGCCGATCCCCATGGGGCATGAGGCATCGAAGCTGGGGAACGAGGCATCGCACGTCTTCCCTGAGGCGTTCCCCACGGGGCTCGTGGCGATTCTCACGAGACCTGAGCCGATTCACGAGGGACCGGAGGCAGGGGAGCCGGGGAAGAGGGCACCGCCTTCAAGGACCCTTGTGTGGGAGACGCCCAATCCGCCACCTGGTAGGCGATCTGTCTCTTATGCTCCGCCGCCGCCTCCGGTCTGTTGGCCGGCGAAAAGGTCTGTTGGTCGCGCGAGTGAGTCACTCAGGAGAGAAACAGACTTTTTCGGCCGTTGAGAGGGTCTATTGCCGGACCTACTGGTCTTTTCACTCAGGGTATAGGGCTTTTCGTTGCCGCTTCAGCCCAGTTCCCTCGCCTGCTACTACGACGACCCCTCTCGACAAACGCAGACAGTATTCGCAAACTACAGGGGAATCAAGGCCTGGGTTTCAGGTCGTTGACGCCGGCCCTCAGGGGCGGGGATTTGGGAGCCGGCAGCCGATTCCGCGCCCCGTGTAGACTCTCCCCCCATGCGCCGTCCGTCCTTCCTGCCGCTGCTCCCCTTCCTGCTCGCCTGCCTCGGCTGCGCCTCGCTCCGGCCGTTCGCGGAGATCCGTCACCAGGAGCCCGAGGACCGCTTCCTCAAGATCGGCGATCAGCTCGTCCACGTGGAG
>Ga0137375_10001904_pt1 | contig 24424 bp, 21 predicted proteins | sample SagtaG_24_FD_104936 | JGI IMG/M metagenome (GOLD analysis project Ga0137375, IMG submission 104936) | Vadose zone soil microbial communities from Sagehorn Ranch, Mendocino, California, USA - Sage1_R_113_16 metaG | ecosystem: Environmental > Terrestrial > Soil > Vadose zone | place: USA... | reverse complement strand
GTGTCGCTCGGGAAGTCAGTGCCCATGTCGTCGTCTCCTTGCTTCTCCCGGTCTCCGCCGGGCCGCACCACCAGCATGGCCCAACTCACGCGATCTTGCACCCATCTCTTGCCAAGTTCCGCACCCAGATCTCGTATCCACCGGTCCCTCCGCTAGGTTTGACCGGTCGGATACGTAGTTCTACCAGTCTTGGCAGTCCTTGGTTGCCCCGCCAGCGGGCACGGCAACCAGCGCTTCTCCATCCCTCGAGAGCATGGTGCGGTGGGGTGCCCGTCGTTAGGATGCATCCATGGTAGGGCTGAGCAAGGACGCCGGGCTCGAGCGGGTCGTGCTGACGGGCGGCCCGCTGCGGATCGACGAGGTGGTCGAGGTCGCCCGCGGTCGGGTGGCGGTCGAACTGGGAGACGCCGGACGCAAGCGCATGGCCGCCGCCCGCGAGGTCGTCGAGCGCCTGGTGACCGAGGGAAAGCGCGCCTACGGCGTGTCGACCGGGTTCGGCCTGCTCGCCAACACCCCCATCGCGCCATCCGACCTGCGCGAGCTGCAACGACGGATCGTGCTCTCGCATGCCGCCGGTAGCGGCGATCCCCTGGAGGCCGAGGTCGTCCGTGCGATGCAGCTCCTCCGTGCCCGTACGCTCGTCCAGGGGTACTCGGGCGTGCGCCCGGTGGTCGTCCAGGCCTTGCTCGCCCTGCTGGATGCGGGCATCACACCGGTCATCCCCGAGCACGGCTCGGTCGGCGCGTCGGGTGATCTGGCCCAGCTCGCCCATCTTGCCCTGCCGCTGATCGGTGAGGGCGAGGTCGAGGTGGACGGCCAGCGCCTTCCCGCCGCCGAGGGCCTGCGCCGCGCCGGGCTCGAGCCGCTGGAGCTCTCCTACAAGGAGGGCCTGTCGCTGGTCAACGGGACCGAGGGAATGCTGGCGCTCGCCTGCCTGGCCGTGACCGATGCCGAGGCACTGGCTACCATGGCGGACGTGGCCTGCGCCATGTCGATCGAGGGGCTCTTGGGGACCGACCGGCCCTTCCAGCGGCGGCTCCACGAGCTGCGACCGCACCCCGGCCAGCTTGCCAGCGCCGACAACCTGCGCGAACTGCTGGCGGGCTCCCCGCTGCTGGCCAGCCACCGCCACTCCGACCACGCCATCCAGGACGCCTACTCGCTGCGCTGCGCCCCCCAGGTGCACGGTGCCTGCCGGGACGTGATCGCGTTCGCCCGGCAGGTGGTCGAGCGCGAGCTCGGCTCGGTGACCGACAACCCGGTCGTGTTTGCCGACTCGGGCGACGTGGTCAGCGTCGGCAACTTCCACGGCGAGCCCCTGGCCTTCGCGCTGGACTTCCTGGCCATCGCGCTCGCCGAGCTGGCCGATGTGGCCGAGCGCCGGGTCGACCGGCTCCTCGACCCCGCCCTGAACCACGACCTCCCCCCGTTCCTGGCCGAGGACCCCGGGCTCAACTCCGGGCTGATGCTCACCCAGTACACCGCCGCCGCCCTGGTGAGCGACTGCAAGGTCCTCGCGCACCCGGCGTCGGTCGACTCCATCCCCACCTCGGGCAACCAGGAGGACCACGTGTCGATGGGCTGGACGGCCGGGCTCAAGCTGCGGAGAGTGGTGGCCAACGTGCGCCGGACGATCGCCATCGAGGCCCTGTGCGCCGCCCAGGCGGTGGACATGCGGTCGCCGCTTCGGCCCGGGCGTGCCGTGGCCGCCGTGATGGAGCGGTTGCGCCGAGAGGTGCCCCGCCTGGAGCACGACCGCTACCTCGCCCCCGACATGGCCGCGGTCGAGCGCCTGGTGGCCGGCGGTGAACTGGTCGCGGCGGCCGAGAACGTGGTCGGCACGCTCGCGTGAGCGGGCCGGCCGGGCCGCGATGAGAAGGGAGCCGGTATGGAAGGTGCCCGACCCGTGCGCGCTCCACGAGGGCCACGGATCTCCTGCCTGGGGTGGCAGCAGGAGGCGGCCCTGCGGATGCTCTGCAACAACCTCGACCCGGAGGTCGCCGAGCGGCCCGATGACCTGGTCGTCTACGGGGGGACCGGGAGGGCGGCGCGCGACTGGGCCAGTTTCGACCGGATCCTGGAGACGCTGCGCCGGCTGCGGGACGACGAGACTCTGCTGGTCCAGTCTGGCAAGCCGGTCGGCGTCTTCCGCACCCACTCGTTCGCGCCCCGGGTCCTGATCGCCAACTCGCTACTGGTTCCCGCCTGGGCCACCTGGGAGCAGTTCCGCGAGCTGGAGGCCGCCGGGCTGACCATGTACGGCCAGATGACCGCTGGCTCGTGGATCTACATCGGCACCCAGGGCATCCTCCAGGGCACCTACGAGACGTTCGCCGCGGTTGCCGAGGCCAACGGATGGCCGAGCCTGGCCGGCAGGATCGTCCTCACCGCCGGCCTCGGCGGCATGGGCGGCGCCCAGCCCCTGGCGGTCACCATGAACGGTGGCGTCGCGCTGTGCGTCGAGGTCGACCCCGACCGGATCGAGCGGCGCCTGGCCACCGGCTACCTGGACGAGCGGGCCGAGGACCCGCGCGACGCCGTCGAGCGTGCCGAGGCCGCGGCGCGAGCGCGCCGGCCACTCTCGATCGGTCTGCTGGGCAACGCCGCGGAGATCCTGCCGGAGCTGCTGGCGGCCGGCTTCCGGCCCGACGTGGTGACCGACCAGACCTCCGCCCACGATCCCCTCGCCGGCTACGTTCCAGCGGGGATGGAGGTCGCGGACGCGCCGGCGGCTCGCGCCGGCGACCCCGACGGCTACGTCAAGCAGGCGCGAGAGTCGATGGCCAGCCACTGCGAGGCCATGGTCGGCTTCCAGCGGGGGGGCGCCGAGGTGTTCGACTACGGCAACAACCTTCGGGGGGAGGCCAGCACCGCCGGGTTCGCCGACGCCTTCGCCTACCCGGGCTTCGTTCCCGCTTACATCCGCCCGCTGTTCTGCCAGGGCAAGGGCCCCTTCCGGTGGGTGGCGCTGTCTGGCGAGGAGGCGGACATCCTCCGGACCGACCAGGCGGTGATCGACCTGTTCCGTGAGGACGAGCACCTTGTCCGCTGGCTGCGCCTGGCGGAGGAGCGCGTTCGCTTCCAGGGGCTTCCGGCCCGCATCTGCTGGCTCGGCCACGGCGAGCGCCACCTGGCCGGGCTCGCCTTCAACGAGCTGGTCGCCCGGGGCGACGTCGGCGCGCCCATCGTCATCGGTCGCGATCATCTCGACGCGGGCTCGGTCGCCTCTCCCTACCGCGAGACCGAGTCGATGGCCGACGGGTCGGACGCGATCGCCGACTGGCCGATCCTGAACGCGCTGCTCAACACCGCCTCCGGTGGTTCGTGGGTGAGCGTGCACCACGGTGGCGGCGTGGGCATCGGCCGCTCGATCCACGCCGGCGTCGTGGTGGTGGCCGACGGCACCGACGAGGGCCGCCGGCGCCTGGAGCTGGTGCTGACCAACGACCCGGGTACCGGCGTGATGCGCCACGCCGATGCCGGCTACCCGAGAGCCGCCGAGACCGCACGTGCCAGAGGCCTGGACCTCCCCATGCTCGCCGAGGCACCACCCGCGCCGGCGGATCGGCAAGAGGTCTCGGCGGGCCCCCGGACCGGCGTGGATGAGACCCGCGTGGACGAGACCGGCGGCGGAGGGGGCGCCATGTGAGCCAGCAGGTCGATTTCATCCTGACCGGAGCCGGGCAGCTGGTCACCGCCGATCCGGGTCTGGGCAGCGGGCCGCTCGGGCTGGTGGAGCGAGGGGCGGTCGCCGCCTCGCGCGGCAGGGTGGTGTTCGCCGGGCCGGAGGCGGCGATGCCCGATCTCCCGGTCGCTCCAGGCTGCGACCGGATCGACGCCGGTGGGCGGTCGGTGGTGCCGGGCTTCGTCGACGCGCACACCCACCTGGTCTTCGCCGGGGACCGGGCCGACGAGTTCGCCGCGCGCCTGCGCGGGGTCGGTTACGAGCAGGCGCTGGCGGCCGGGGGCGGGATCCACCGGACGGTGCGTGACACCCGAGCCGCCACGGACGCCGAGCTCGAACGCGCCACGATGGAGCGGCTCGTCCAGGCCGGCCTGCACGGGACCACCACCATCGAGGTCAAGTCCGGCTACGGCCTCAACCTGGACGACGAGCGGCGCTCGCTCGAAGTGCTGGCGCGGCTGAAGGCCCGGACGCCCATCGAGGTGGTCCCGACCTTCCTCGGCGCCCACCTGATCCCCGCTGAGTTCGCCGACGACCGCGCCGGCTACCTCGACCTCCTCGTGCGGGAGATGCTCCCCGCCTGCGCGCCGCTGGCCGAGTTCGTCGACGCGTTCTGCGACCGCGGAGCCCTGACGGTGGCCGAGTCACGGCGAGTGCTGGCCGCGGGCCGCCGTCATGGCCTCAAGACCAAGCTGCACGCCAACGAGCTGGGCCCGACCGGTGGCGCCTGGCTGGCCGCCGAGCAGGGCTGCGTGTCAGCCGATCACCTGCTGTTCCTCGACCACGCCGAGGCGGCGGCCCTCGCCAGGGCCGGGACCGTAGCGGTGCTGCTGCCCGGGACCAGCTTCCTGCTCCGCACCGGTGACGTGGCCCCCGTGCGGGTGCTGCGCGAGGCCCGGGTGACGCTCGCGCTCGGGACCGACTGCAACCCCGGGACCTGCTACTGCGAGTCGATGCAGTTGGTGATCGCGCTGGCGTGCATCCACGGCGGCCTGACTCCTGAGGAGGCGCTGCTCGGCGCCACCAGCGGAGCGGCGCGCGCGGTCGGCCGCGCGGCCGGGCGGCTGGCACCAGGGTCCGGGTGCGATCTCGTGGTCCTGAGCGGGCGCTCCTACCTCGACCTCGCCTACCACCTCGGGGTGAACCTGGCGCACCTGGTCGTCAAGGGCGGCCGTGTCGTCGCCCGGGACGGCGTCCCGCTCGGCCTCGTGTACGAGCCCGCGGAGCGGCCGGATGCCTGATGGCGGTGAGCGGTCCGGCCCGCGGGAAGCCGCTGCGGGGGCGCCGGCCGCCCGCGGCCTGGTCGAGAGCGTGCCGAACTTCTCGGAGGGCCGGCGCGGCGAGGTCGTGGAGGAGATCGTCGCGGCGTTCACCAGCGCGCATCCCGATGTGCTGCTGCTGGATCGCGCCAGCGACCCGGACCACAACCGCTCGGTGGTCACCCTGGCCGGGCCTGGGCCGGCACTGGTAAAGGCGGCGGTCGGCGGGGCGGCCGCCTGCGCCCGCCTGATCGACCTCACCCGCCACCAAGGTGTGCACCCGCGCATGGGAGCGCTCGACGTGCTGCCGTTCGTGCCGCTGGACCCCGACCGCGATTGCGTGCCGCTGGCGCTGGAGGCGGGGCGCCGGCTGGTCGAGGAAGTCGGCATTCCGGTCTACTTCTACGGCGCCGCCGCGCGCGTGCCCTGGCGCGCGGAGCTGCCGAGCGTGCGGGCGGGAGGCTTCGAGGAGCTTGTCCTTGCGGCCGAGCGCGACCCGACGGGTGCGCCCGATCTCGGAGGTCCGGGGCTGCACCCCACCGCCGGGGCGACGGCGGTCGGCGTGCGGCCCTTCCTGATCGCCTACAACGTGAACCTGGCGACCCAGGACGTCTCCCTGGCCAAGCGCATCGCGCGCGCCGTGCGGGCACGCGACGGCGGACTGCCGGCCGTGCGGGCGCTCGGCCTGCCGCTGGAGCGCCGGCGGTTGACCCAGGTCTCCATGAACCTCCTCGACTTCCGGGTGACCGGGCTGGCTACCGTCTTTGGCGCCGTGGCCGGCCTCGCCGCCCGCGCCGGCGTCGAGGTGGTCGAGTCCGAGATCGTGGGCCTCGTCCCGGAGGCCGCGCTGGCCGGCGTCCACCCGGAGCGCCTGAAACTGCGCGGGTTCTCGCGGGGCCTGGTGGTCGAGGAACGCGTCCGCCGGGCACTGGCCGCCAAGACTCCACGCGCGCCTCAGCAGGGCGGTTTTTCCAAGTCGGCGCTCCGGGCGGATACTCCCAACTCATCGACTAGGAGAGGAGACAGGTGAGGCGGGAGCAGGACTGGCCAGAGCGGTACCACCACCAAGGCGGGCACCAGGCGACCTCGGCGACCACGCCCGGGCCGCCCATCGACGACCCCGACGGCATGGGTAACCCCGAGGCGACCGGCGTGTCGCCGGCGACACGCCGGTTGCAGGAAGGAGACGAGTACCTCGACCAGTGGCCGACGGGGATTCCCCGGAAGCGGGAGGGCAATGGTGCCTACTGGACGGGACTGGTCATCCTCGTCGCCGGGCTGATCGCCACCGTCGCCGGTCTGGCCACCCACGTCACCTCCATCGTGCAGACGATCCTGCTGGCGATCCCGATGGTGGCGATCGGAATCGGGCTCGAGCGGGTGGGGCGCGGCGTGCAACGTGGATCGCTGCGGGCGATCGGCGGGATCCTGATCCTGCTCGCCGTTGCCAGCCCGGTCGTGCTGTCGGTTTCCTCGCCGGGCGCCGGCTTCATCTCGACCAGGAGCGCCCCGGTCCCAGCCAAGGCGGACTCGGCGGTCCTCCGCACCAGCCAGGGAGGCGGGCAGCTGCGGATCGACGCAGGGGCGGTCGGCCTCTATCAGGCCGAGCTCCGCAGCCCGGCCGCGCCGGCGGCCGGCGTGTCGACCAGCGGCAAGCTCGCCGTGGTGGACCTGCGCGGGCCAGCCCAGCATGGCCTGCTCGCCCGGAACCGGGGCAGCGATTGGGGCATCCGCCTGAATTCGGGCCTGCCGTGGCGGGTCCAGGCCGAGGCCGGGGCGCTGACCGGCGATCTGGACCTTCGCGAGCTGGACGTCCGCGGCGTCGACGTCGAGGCGGGCATCTCCCGGCTCGCCGTGCGACTGAACCAGCCGAGCACGCAGGTGCCCGTGAACCTCCAGATCTCCACCGGGTTGATCGACGTCTACCTGCCGCGATCGGCGGCCTGCGAGGTCCGGGTGGACGGCCAGGCCCTCAACAACTTCCCGTCGCAGGGCCTGGTCAACCGCGACGGGGCCTGGCGCTCAGACGGGGCGGGCGGGAAGGGCAGCTTCAGGATCAGCGTCCGGCTGACCGCTGGCCGCGTGCGCGTCCACCGAACCTGATCCAGCCAGGCGCCGACTGGTCCGGGCGGAACGTCCGCATCGCCAGGTCGATCCAGGGATAGGTCGCTGTCTGCCTTGTTGCGCGGTTGTCATAGCCGTTGCTACGTTGCCCGGGAGGTCGGTCCGTGCGGTTCACGTGTGCCGGTCCTGTCTCGACACCGGCTGCCGCCCCAGGCGAACCCCCAGCGCCGGTGTCGAGATCACCACTTTCCCCACCTCTTGCGCATGGCTCCCCGGGCGGTCCCCATCCGCTGGTGAGTCAGCGGTCCTGCCCGGTCCCGCCATGGTCCGTTTGCCATGCCGGCCGGTCCGCTGGGGCAACTGGCTCCAACTCACTTCGACACAGCCTTAGTCGATGAGCTTGTCGAGCAGGTCGAAGGTCTCGTACGGCTGGTCGTGGTCGCAGAAGTGCCCGTCGTCGCGGACGATCTGCGTGCCGCCCAGTCGCTCGAACATGGCGCGCCCCTGCCTGTCGTCACAGCCATACGGGTCGTGGCGGGAATTGATGAAGTACAGGTCGCGGGCATGGCCTTTGATCGCTGCCCAGTCGTAGCCGGGCTGCAGGACCGGTTCGTCCTCGGTGTTGGGCTGGGTGGAGTACCCGGCGACGAGGATGGCCTGGGACACCGTCGCGCCGATGTGCTCGAGGACCGCAAGGAGCAGCGCGGCGCCCCCCGAGTGACCTACCAACACCGTGTGCTCGTCGAAGCCGTGGTTGGCCAGCACCTTCGGCAGGAACGTGGCGATGGGCTCTATGTTGAGGCCGGGGTAGTGCGGTATCTCGACGGCGTACCCCCGCTCGGCCAGTCGCCAGCCCAGCCACGGATACCAGCAGATCTCAGGGTTCCCGCCCGTTCCGTGGAAGATGATGGCGTTTCGCTGCACGGGACTGTCCTTCCCACAGTTGGCGATGTCACATGCAGACCGCGGCGAGGTGTCCGTCTACGGGGTGAGGGGCCGGGGGTGCCGGTCGGCACAGCAACGGTCGCGTCCCCCACCGGGTGTCCGTCGACCACCGCCCCACTACGGTATCCGAGCCGCGCCCGTCGTAGTCGATCGGACCGACGAACACCCGCGGCGACCCTGAGCGGGCGTTCGCGGCTGTGCGCGCCGAGCAGCAGAGAGATCGCCACGGCCAGCAGCGCCGGCCAACCCACCGTGACCGCCAACCACACCGCCCGGCCGACCGGGCCGGCAACGACCGCCAGCGGGTGACGGACCCGTGGCCAGCCGAGCTGCTGGGCGGCCATGACCAGGGCTGCCACGGCGAGCAGCCATGCGGTCCTCCAGATGACCGCGCGGGAGAGCCGATGCCTCATGGTGGATCGGGCACGGCGGCCTGACACGCTCTTACCAGCACCCCGGGCGGGGTCTTCAAGGCCGTTTGCCGCCCCGTGACAGACTTGGCGCCGCATGGATGGAAGTTGCAATTGGCATTTCCGCTGGTGAGACACAACGAGACCCCCGGCAATTCGCGGGCTCGCGCTCTGCCTTCCCCTTACAGAGCGAGGGCCGTTGTCCTGCTGGGGGCCTCGTCGCCAGCACGATCGCATGCTCCCCGCAAGGCGTCAACGCGCCTGTGCGCAAACCTGTGGAAAACCCTGGGGACAACTCGCGAGTGCTGTTGACTACGGCGTCGGCGGCTGTGGACAACCAGCCCGCCGCTGGGGACAGGCGGTGGAATCAGAGAATTCGATCATGCCGGTGACCAGCCTGTCGGATGCGACCAGCTTGTGGATAAAGAAAAACTTCCGCGTCGAATGCCTCAGGACGCGCCGAAGCCCGGAACAGTGCCGTTCGGCCACCCGAGCGCTGCCGTCCCAGGGGTCGTCCACTGGGAGGGTGGCGAACGGCTCGGGTGCGGTCGCGGGACCATGGGATACTCGTGGCCACGATGCCGAGATCCACCCCACGTCCAGAGCTTCCTGCGGCCGCTTCCGCAAAGCCGCTGGTCAGGGTCGTGCGTAGCCCGCGGCGACGCAAGACGGTCACTGCCTACCGTGACGGCGACACCGTGGTCGTGCTGCTGCCGAGCAGGATGACCAAGCGCGAGGAGGCGCATTGGGTCACGACCATGCTCGAGCGGCTCGACCAGCGCGAACGTCGGCGGCAGCCCCCCGGCGATGAGGAACTGGAGCGGCGCGCCCGGGTGCTCGCCGCCCGCTACCTCGAGGGCGCGGTCGAGCCTCGCTCTGTGAGGTGGGTGAGCAACATGCGGAGCCGGTACGGCTCGTGCACGCCGGACGACGGCGCGATCCGCCTGTCCGACCGCATCGCCCCGTATCCGGCCTGGGTGCGGGACTACGTCCTCATCCACGAGCTGGTCCATCTGGCGATCCCGAACCACTCGGCGGCCTTCTGGCAACTCGTGGCGCGCTACCCGCTGGCCGAGCGCGCGAGGGGCTACCTGATCGCCAAGGGCATGGACGACGAGGACGGGTCGGTGGAGCCTCGCGGGCCGCAGCGCGGCTCCTAGGGCCGCTGCTGCCCCGGGTCCTCGGGCCGCTCCGGCCCATCGGATCCCCGCTCGGTGGGCCCCGCCGGCCCATCGGATCCCCGCTCGGTGGGCCCCGCCGGCCCATCGGATCCCCGCTCGGTGGGCCCCGCCGGCCCACGGGGCCCCGGCTCGGTGGGCCCTTCCGGCCCGCCGACCTCGCCCTCGAGCAGCGTGCGGAGGCCCTCGTCGAGGCTTACCTCCTCGCCGCCGACCAGGCCGGTACGCTCCAGCCAGCGCCCGGGCGAGCTGAGCTCCTCCGGCCTCGGCAGGAAATCGGGGTGTGCCCAGATCCGGTCGAGGCCGTCCACGTCGGTGGCGGCCAGGACCTCGCGGCAGAACCGCTCGCCCCGACCGGCTCCGGCCCGCTCCGGGTCGGCGCGCAGGAGCTGAGCGAACAGCGCGTGCGGGCCCTCCTCGTCGACCATCCGCGCGCGGACCGCGGCCTGGATCGAATGCAGTGCCGGCAACCGCCCGGACAGCACGCGCTCGCTCAGGACCAGGGCGTAGCCGTCAGCCAGCGCCAGCAGGACCTCCAGCCGGCCTGTGGCCGCCTGGAGGGCGGGACTCGGGGGACCGCTCAGCCCCTCGCCGCCCTCCAGCAGCTCCTGGATGCTCTCGGGACGGCTCATGTCGAGCGTCTGCAACCGGTCCATGAGCCCGGAGGGGTCCGGCTCCGTCAGCGCGGCCATCTCGTTGACCAGCCGGTACAGGTGGTCCTCGAACCAGGGCACGCCGGTGAGCAGGCGCTGCCGGATGACCTCGTTACAGGCGAGCCAGAGGCGGAGCTGGTCGCGGGGGAGCCCGCTGGCCTGCTCGAAGGCCTCCACGTTCTCGCTGAGGAAGACCATCCGGCCGCGGTCCCTGGCGGGCATGGTGAGGTCGTACTTGCTCAGGACCAGGTGCGAGAGCTGGCCTACCACGGTCCCGACCTGGAGACCGACGATCAGGCCGCCGAGCCGTCCGACCATCTGGCTCATCTCGGGCGGCAGCCCAGCGCCGGCGCTCGGGCCGAGGGAGTCGGCCATGCGGCTGGCGCCCGGCTCGATCAGGGGAGGGAAGCTCCGCAGCGCCGTCTCGGCCCAGTCGGCGCGGCTGGTCGGCTGGGCCACCAGCGGTCGGTCGGGGCTCGGCAGGCTGCTCACCGGGTCGACCCACAGCTCCGCGAGGCGGAGGTTGTCGTCCCAGGCGCGCTGCTCGCCCGGCTCCGGCGAGAACCTGGGGACCGGCAGGGCGGGCGTCGCGCCGAGCGTGTCAGCCCCGATCGCGGTCGCGACCGCGACCTGGCGGGCGAGTTCCCAGTTGACCGGTCCTGGTTCGCCGGAAAGCAACCGAGCGAACTCACGGAAGAGGGGTATCCGGCTGAAGAAGTCGCCGCCTTCCCCCGGTTGATCGCTCATGATCCCCAATCCTACTCGCCAACCGGGATCATCTTTGGCTGCCGCGGGGTAGCCTGGAACGTGGTGGTGGCCGGTCGGTAGCCGCCTCTCACGCAGGCTTCGAGCAAGGGGCGAATGGTTGGTGGCACGGACGATTGCCCTTGTTGGGGCGCTTCACCCTGGCGCGGCGCAGCTCGCCCTCGCGCTGGAGGACGAACCGGGGGTCGAGCGGATCCTCGGCCTGCAACCCGCGCCCGCCCCGCTGCTCGGCCCGAAGTTCGAGCACGTCGAGGCTGAGCCCGGCGACCAGCGCTTCGACGCCGCCCTGGCCCACGCTGACGTGCTGGTGGTGTTCCCGGTGCTCCAGGCGGGCGACCGCGAGGGCAGAGCTGCCCGCGAGCGGCTGGTCGCCACCGTGCGGCGTTCCCTGGACGCGGCCCACCAGGCCAGCGCGGTGGTGCTGTGGTCGAGCGGCATCGTCTACGGCGCGCATCCGGACAATCCCGTGCCGCTGGACGAGGACGCGCCGCTGCGGCCGAACTTCGACTTCCCCCCCGCGCGCACGCTCGCCGAGGTGGAGCAGCTGGTGCTCGACGCCTCCAACGGCCGGCGCGAGGCGAACCGCGTGGTGCTCCGCGGCGCGGCGATCTGGTCGCCGACGTGGGGGTCCTTCCCGTCCCGCATGCTGGTCGGTCCCGCGATCATCGGCGTACGGGGCTACGACCCGCCGGTGCAGAGCCTGGATCCCGACGATGCGGTTCGCGCGCTGGTGCTCGCGGCGAGCGGAGGGCTGGCCGGTGGCGTCTACAACGTTGCTCCGGACGACTCGGTCACGGCTGTCCAGGCTGGTCGCCTGGCGGGCAAGCGGCGCGTGGAGGTGCCGGAGGGCGCCGCTTTCGCCGTGGGCGAGCGGCTCGCCCCGCTCGGCGTCGCCATCAGCGGCCCGGGCGAGCTGCACTTCCACATGCATCCCTGGGTGCTGTCCAACGGCCGGCTGCGCGAGGCCGGTTGGGCGCCGAGGTGGACGACCGCGGAGGCCATGACCTCCGCGGGTCATGCCGTGCCAGCGGGCGTGCGGGTCGGCCGGATGCAGGTCCGCCGCAGCGACGTCATCCGCGGCGCCGCGGCGGCCGCGGCCTTCCTCGCCGCGCTGGCGGCGCTCGCCCGCCGATCCAGGGGCGGCCGGGCATGAGCCGGGCCCTTGCCATCGACCTCGGCACGGCCAACACGCTGGTCTACGTTCGCGGCAGGGGCATCCAGCTCCGGCAGCCGACGGTGATCGCCCTCAACGAGGGCACCGGCGAGATCCTGGCCCTCGGGGACGAGGCGTACGCCATGATCGGCCGCACGCCCGGGCACATCGTGGCGGTGCGGCCGCTGCGCGGCGGGGCCATCTCTGACTTCGAGACCACGGCCCGGCTCATCCGCATGCTGCTGCAGCGGGCCTGTCGCGGCCGGGTGGGCAAGCCTCGGGTGGTCGTCTGCGTGCCCTCGGCCATCACCCAGGTGGAGCGCAAGGCCGTCCAGGAGGCCGCGCTGCAGGCCGGCGCCAGGACCGCCTATCTCATGGAGGAGCCGATGGCGGCCGCGATCGGCGCCGGCCTGCCCGTGCAGGAGCCGGCGGGCAGCCTGATCGTCGACGTCGGCGGCGGCACCACCGAGGTCGCCTGCATCTCGCTGGGTGGGATCGTCGCCTCCAAGGCGCTGCGCATCGCCGGCTTCGACCTCGACGGCGCGATCATCCAGCACGTCCGCCGCGAGTACGCCATCGCCATCGGCGAGCGCACCGCCGAGAACGCCAAGATCGCCATCGGCTCTGCCGTCCCCGTGCCGGGCGACGAGGACAAGCTCGAAGTGCGCGGCCGCGAGCTGGCCACCGGGCTGCCCAAGACGATCGTGCTGAGCGCCGGCGAGGTCAGGGAGGCGCTGGAGGACCCTATCTCCCAGATCGTGCAGGCGGTGCTGGACACCCTGGCCGGCTCCCCGCCGGAGCTGGCCAACGACGTGCTCGACAAGGGCATCTTCATGACCGGCGGGTCGAGCATGCTCCCCGGGCTCGGCGACCGCATCGCCCAGGAGGCTGAGGTCGCGGTGCATCTGGTCGACACTCCGCTGGAGTGCGTGGCGCTCGGGGCGGGTCGCGTCATCGAGTCGTTCGACGACCTCGGTCCGATCTTCGTCGATTCCGCGCGCTATCTGTAAGAAGATGGACGAGGGCGTTCCAGCGCCCGCGGAGGTCCGGCCAGGTTGCCGACAGCACGGAGTGGAGGAGGTCGCGTGCGGCAGCGAATGACCGCGGGCGTCGGAGCCGTCGTGCTGGTCGTGGTGGTCCTCGCGCTGAACTTGTATCAGCTCCCGGTCGTGGCGCTGTCTCCCGGTCCGGCTGAGGACGTCCTCAGCCGCGTCAATGTCCAGGGCGGGACGCGGCTCTACGACTCCAAGGGCAGGTTCTACCTCACCTCGGTCGGGATCGACGACGACGTGCGCTTCTTCGAGGCCCTCCTCGACCTGGCCAACCGCGATGTGCAGCTGCGGCCGCGCAGCGAGATCTACCCACTGGGCGAGAGCACCCAGCAGGTGAACCAGCAGAACGCCGACGACATGGACGAGTCCAAGGTGCTGGCGGCGGTAGTGGCGCTGCGCAAGCTCGGCTACAGAGTCGATCCCAGCGCGGTAGAGGTCACCGAGGTGCGGTCCGGCGCGCCGGCGGACGGCAGGCTACGGCCCGGCGACCGCCTGGTCCGGGTCGACGGGCGACCCGTCGCCAGCATCCAGCAGCTCCAGGGCGTCATCAAGCGCCACCACCCTGGCGAGACGCTGGCGTTGACGGTCAAGCGCGGCGACGACGAGCTGGCGGCGCGGGTCCCCGTCGCCCTGGACGGGGGGCAGCCGCGCATCGGTGTGGTCCTCCGTGAGGAGTACGGCAAGCTGCCCGTGCCGGTCTCCATCAACACCGAGAACATCGGCGGGCCTTCGGCGGGACTGATGTTCGCCCTGTCGATCTACGACCGGCTCACACCGGGGGACCTCACCGGCGGCCGGCGCATCGCCGGCACCGGCCAGATCACCGAGGACGGCTCGGTGGTCCCGATCGGCGGCATCGGCGAGAAGATCGTCGGGGCAAAGCGGCAGGGCGCGACCGTGTTCCTGCTCCCGCGCGGCAACTGCGACGAGGCCAAGGCGCACCCGCCGGGCCTGCGCCTGGTGCCGGTTTCCAAGGTGGACGACGCGATCGCCTTCCTCGAGTCCAAGCCCGGCGCCCCGGCGCCACGCTGTTGAGCCCGGCCGCGAGGCCGCCACCCCGCCCGGCCTTTCAGCAGGCGACGTGCTAGGGTCTGTCCAGATGGCCAGTCGTCGGCGAAGCGGCTGGTCAGAGGCGGTTTGCATGGAGGCAGCCGAACCCGAGTGAAAGGCCCTGCAGTGGTAGCAGCTCGCCGCCCTCCGCGCCGCTGGACCCTTGCGGTCCTGCTGCTGGCGTTCGTTCTGCTGGCTGCGATCGGCAGCCTCTCCAGCTTCTACACTGACCTGCTCTGGTTCCGCGAGGTCGACAAGACCGGCGTCTTCTGGGGGCAGATCAGCGCCAAGGTCACGCTCGGCCTGCTGGTGGGGCTGGCGAGCGGGCTGATCGTCGGCGTCAACCTGTGGCTGGTCGAGCGGCTCGCCCCCCGCTACAGCGTCAACGTGGCCGGCCGGCCGCAGGTCGAGCGGATCCAGCAGGTCCTCGGGCCGTACCTGCGCCCGTTGCGGATCGGCGTGGCCGCCTTCCTCGGCCTGGTCGTGGGGCTTCAGGCGTCCGGGTCGTGGCAGACGTTCCTTCTGTGGCGCAACGCGGCCTCCTTCAACGAGAAGGACCCGCAGTTCCACAAGGACATCAGCTTCTACGTCTTCCGGCTCCCCTTCATGCAGGCCGTGTTCGGCTGGCTGTTCACCACCCTGGTGCTCGCCCTGCTGCTGTCCGCGGCCGGCCACTACCTGCTCGGTGGCATCCGGCCGCAGGTCGCCTCCGACCGCATCGCCGGGCCGACGCAGTCCCACCTGACGATCCTGCTGGGGCTGATCGTGGCGCTGAAGGCGTGGGGCTACTGGCTCAACAAGTACCAGCTCGTGTACTCGACCCGCGGCGCGGTCACGGGCGCGACCTACACCGACGTCAAAGCGCAGATCCCCGCCTTCGAGGTGCTCTTCTGGTTGGCGCTGATCTGCGCCCTGCTGTTCTTCTGGGGTATCCGCAGCAGGGGCATCGCCGTGCCGCTGTTCAGCATCGTGCTGCTCGCCGGGGTCTCGATCATCATCGGCGGGATCACGCCAGCGGTGTTCCAGCGCTTCCGCGTCGCTCCGCAGGAGCTCCAGCGGGAACGGCCCTACATCCAGCGCAACATCGACGCCACCCGCAGGGCCTTCGACCTCGACCGGATCCAGACGCGACCCTTCGAGGACGGCGCCGCCTTGAGCGCTCAGGACGTCAGCGCCAACCGCGCCACTGTCGACAACATCCGGCTATGGGACCCCGCGGTCCTCAAGCCCTCCATCAAGAACCTCCAGGCGATCGCGCAGTACTACTCGTTCAGCGACGTCGACGTCGACCGGTACCAGGTGGACGGGCAGCTCCGCCAGGTGATGATCTCGGTCCGCGAGGTCGATCCGAGCCTGCTCTCCAGCGGCGCCAAGACCTGGCAGAACCTGCACCTGGCCTACACCCACGGCTACGGCGTGGTGGCCACCCAGGTGAACACCGCCGCCAAACAGGGCCAGCCCGATTTCATCGTGTCCGACTTCGACCAGGCCAAGGCCAAGATCCCGGTGACCCAGCCGCGGGTGTACTTCGGCGAGCCGCCGCAGGCGGGCCCGGACTACGTGGTGGTGGACACCAGGCAGCCCGAGGTGGACCGCCCCACTCCGACCGGTGAGACGCAGACGTCGAGCTATGAGGGCGACGGCGGCGTGCAGCTCTCCAGCGCCGCGCGGCGGCTGGCATTCGCCCTGCGGTTCCGCGACATCAACTTGCTGATCTCGGGCAACATCACCTCGCAGTCACGGCTGATGTTCAACCGCGACATCCGCGAGCGGGTCGAGAAGGTGGCGCCCTTCCTCCAGTGGGACGGCGACCCCTACGCAGTGGTGGTCGACGGCCGCATCATGTTCGTGCGCGACGGCTACACCACCACCAACGACTACCCGTACGTGCAGCGGGTCAATTTGGGGGACGCCGCGCGGCACGACGAGGCCAGCACCGGCGGCGTGAGCGGCTCGGGCAACTACATCCGCAACTCCGTGAAGGCCGTGGTCGACGCCTATACCGGCAAGGTCACCCTGTACGCCTTCGACGAGTCCGACCCGATCCTTCAGACCTGGCGCAAGGCGTTCCCGAACCTGTTCGCTCCCAAGGCGAGCATGCCGGCGGGGTTGCTGCCGCACCTCCGCTATCCCGAGGATCTGTTCTCGATCCAGACCGACCGCTACACCCTCTACCACCTGAGCAAAGCCGAAGAGCTGTACTCGCGCAAGGATATGTGGGCGCTGCCAGAGGACCGCTCCGGCGAGATCCAGCAGCAGCAACAGCAGCCGCAGGCCCAGAGCCCGGTGGCCGCGATCGCTCCGCCGACCAACGCCGGCAAGATGCGGCCGTACTACCTGCTGACTCGGCTGCCCGGTGAGAGCGAGCCGAAATTCTCGCTGGTGATGCCGTTCACACCGAACAACAAACAGAACATGGTCGCCTACATGGCGGTCGGCTCCGACCATGACAACTACGGCAACATGACGCTGTTCAGTCTCGACCCGTCCCGCACCATCGACGGGCCCACTCAGGTGAATTCGAGAATCCTGGCCAATCCCACGGTGGCGTCCCAGCTGTCACTGCTGAACCAGCAGGGCTCCAAGGTGATCCTGGGCAACTTGCTGATCGTGCCGGTGAAGGACTCGCTGCTGTACGTGCAGCCGATCTTCGTGCAGAGCGCCGGAGCGAGCCAGAGCGCCGCCATCAACACGATCCCGCTGCTGGAGAAGGTCGCGGTGGTGCTCAACACCGACGTCGGCTACGCGGACACGCTGTCGCAGGCCATCGGCCAGGTGGTCACGGGACAGGCGCTGCCGCCGACACCCCAGACGCCCACCACATCGCAGCCGCCGCCCCCCGGAGCGTCGGCGACCGTGCAGCAGCTCCTGCGGCGCGCGACCCAGGAGTACGACGCGGCGCAGCAGGCGCTCCAGAAGGGGGATCTGGCCAAGTACCAGCAGCACGTCGACGCCATGGCCCGGCTGCTGGATCAGGCGCTGGGCTCCAGCCAGGGTAAGAAGCCGCCCTCCACGACTCCTGGCTCGTAAGGCATTCAGCGCGCGGCCTTTGCGCGCACGGCGCTCGCTGTGCTACCTTGCGCCCGCAACGGCGCGGGGTGGAGCAGTCTGGTAGCTCGCTGGGCTCATAACCCAGAGGTCGAGGGTTCAAATCCCTCCCCCGCCACCAAGTTCAGGGTCATCCTGGGCAGGGCTGGAGCCCTTCACCTCGTCTGGGGTGAAGGGGTCGAACAGCTTCCTGTCAACGGCTTGTCAACGGAGGGGTCCGCGGGAGCGCTCGCGGGCCCCTTCGTCGTTCCGAGGATCACGCTTGCCACGGCGTTGGTCGCGTCGCGGTCCATGCCCGGCATGACATGCGCGTAGATCTTGAGCGTCACCGCGATGGAGGCGTGGCCGAGGCGTTCGCTGACCACCTTGACCGGCACGTCGGCCTGTAAGGCGACGGTGGCGTAGGTGTGGCGCACGTCATGGAGCCGGATCGGCGGCAGGCCCACCCTGCGAGCGCCGTCCTGCTCCCACTCGACCTTGGCCGCGAGGCGCTTGAGGCGGTTCCGGAAGCGGTCCGGGTGCAGGGCCGTGCCGTCGATCTCGGTGAACAAGCAGGCCGGATGCCTCGACCTGGACGCCCCACCCGGCGAGCTGGGCGCGCTCGGCTCTGCGAGGTCCAGGTGCTCGCGGAGCGCCGCGGCGGTGGCGGGGTCGAGGGCAAGCAGGCGCCGGCCGGCGACGGTCTTCGGGTCGGAGACGTGGACCTGGTGGTTGACCACCACGCGCGGGCGGCGCGGCGCCACCCAGCCGGCGGCGAGGTCGAGGTCGAGGTCTCGCAGCCCGGCGACCTCGCCGCGGCGCATGCCGGTGGTGGCGAAGAGCATCCAGGCGGCGAACAGCCGGTCACGGCGCGTGCGCTAGGAAGGCGCGAAGTTGCCCGGCGGTCCAGGCGTGCATCTCGGCGGACAGGCCGTTGGGGCGTCGACCGCGTCAGCGACGTTGCGCGTGACCAGGCCCCAGCGGAGCGCGTCCTTCAGGGCCTTGTGCAGCATTGCGTGAACGTTGCGGACGCTCTTCGGCGCGAGCGGCTGACCGTCGCGCCGGTGGTCGGCCTGGAGCCTGGCGTAGAAGGCGTTGAGCTGGACTGGGGTCAGCGCCTGGAGCCTGACATCACCCGGTGTCCGCCTCGAGCTCGGACTGCTCGACGAGCGTCGCTTCCGCAACGGGGGGTCGCCTTCCTCCGCTACCGGACCAAGGGCTGATCAGGTTCGTCCCCGTTCTGTCGCCGCGGACGAGATCGCGTCGCCACAGGCACCATGACGCTCCCGGTCAGTAGGGCCACAACCAGGCACACCCACAGCGACAGCCGCAGGACCACTGCCAACGCGAGAAACATCAGCGGCACCACCATGGAGCTGTCGAGGATGGGATGCCGCCGCCACCAGACCTGGACGCGCCGCGGCGCCAACGCCGACACGCCAAGCAGGGTGAACACCAGCAGCGCAATGCCGCCGACCAGTGGCCCTCGCACCCGCCACGCTTCGAGCACGACGGTCAACGTCAAGAGTGCCGCCAGCCCGACCCGTGGCAACCACGGAAGGTCGGCCCAGGACTCCCATGACCGACGCAACAAATCAGCGACGCACTTCACGAGTTGGCTGTCAGCGTCCTTGGCGGCTCACGATCATGACGGCGCCGACCAGAACGACCATCGAAAGACCAAGCAGGAAGAAGCCCAACTTGAAGGCGCGCAGCTCCAGGCTCGCAAACTGGCTCGCCACGATGAGCAGGAGGGAGAGCGCAAATCCGCGGGTCCGCAGCGGGTGCTCCTGGCGCCGCCAAGGCACCAGGGATCGACCGCGCACCAAGTCAATCACGGCGAAGATCGCCAGGGCGGCCCACAGCACCCTCCACCACGTCGGCATCGTCGGCATCGTCTGCTTCCTGTTCGGACGAGTTCCGAGCCGGTCGCCGCCCACAGATGTCTTTGCGCACGCCAGCATCAAGGCGTTTCAATGCACGTTCCGCTTGGCGACCCACCGGGATCTCGGCCTTGGTTACGGATTGGTTGCCTCACCTGGTCCAATGCAGGACGTCCTGAACGTGATGCTCGGGTTCGGGAACATACCGTGCAGGTCGCTCGCCGAGCCAGGACGCCAGCTCCGGAGCCATCCGTACAGCCAAAGCCGCCAGCCCAAAGGGCCGCACTGGTGCCGCGTGCAGGAGTGCCCGCATAGCAGAACACCCCGGGATCGTTCCAGGGGCGTTCTCATTGGATAACGTGACTGTTTGAGAGGGCCGGTCAGTGGTGGCGCTTCGCGCCGGCTGATCCGGCGCCACGTGGCGCCGTTGCTGGCGGAGAGCCGGCCGTTGCGGCGAGGACCTGGACTCCCCCTGGCCAGCCCCACCCCCCGGGTCCGCCGCTAGACCTCGATGCCGTCGCGGTGCGCGCACAGTACGTGCAGGGCGCGGCCGTCCGGGGCGCGGTTGGTGGTGCCGGTGCCGCAGACCGCGCAGGCGGTCATGGGCTGTTGGAACCGCCAGCCGTCGTTGGTGGGAGTGTCGCCCGCGCCTCTCCTCTCCGCAACAGGCGCAACATCCGCAACATCGCTGGTAGAGCCGTTGCGGATGGAATTTTCGTGGTGCAACACATCCGCAACACGCGCGCGTGTTGCGGATGTGTTGCGGCTGTCCTCGGGGGCTCCGCAACGGTCCTGACCTGCGGGTTCGCCATCCTGTTGCTCATGTTGCGGCTGTTGCGGGAGGTAGCGTCGCCAGGCGTCGGCGAAGTCGGCGCGCTCGTAGCCTCGCGGGGTGGCCTCGCCGAAGCGGATCACCTTGGGCTTGATCCCGTACGGGCGTAGCAGCTTGGACAGCCTGCGGGCGTCGAGGCGCTTGCCGCGCAGGTCATCCCAGGGCGATTCCTCCAGCCGGCACAGCCGATCCAGCGCGGTCTTGCTGTCGAGCCGGTCATCGTCGGCGAAGATGGCGCGCAGGTCGACCAGCAGTCGCAGCCCAAGCGATGAGTCGGTGTCCTGCTCGGCGGCGTCGGCGGCCAGGGCGCCGGCGGCGGCACGGGCACGCTTCGGCCACTCTCCTCCGGCTAGGTCCGCGACCGCGATCAGGGGCTCCCAGGTGTCGGCGGCCCGGTCCTCCAGCGGCATGGTGGGGACGGCTTGTTCGAGCTCGGCGAGGTGACCGCGTGCCCAGCCGGTCAGCCGCTCCCGTAGCGCGTGCAGCGCTGGCGTGTCGCGGCGGGTGCGGTAGGGCGCGACCTGCTCGCCGGGGCCGCGACGGCGCATCCGCACCACCACGGCGCGGTCCATGATCGTGTCGGGCAGGTCGCCGATCGAGGCGAGCATGGCCATCGCGAAGGTGTCGAGCCGGTCCAGGGTCCTAGTGGTGATGTCCCACCTGAGCATGGGCCGGTTGCGCTGGTGGCCGGCGTTGAGCAGGCCCCGGAGGTCCTCATTGTTGTCGGCCTGCTTGCGGGACCCCCACAGGGCGTCGGCCTCGTCCACCAGCAGGGTTGGCGGGTCTTCGCCGATGGCGCGGACGATCGCGGCGATGGTGGCGTTGACGGTGATCAGTGGCTCGTGGCAGGTCTCGGCGACGATGTCGACCAGGCGGCTCTTGCCGCAGCGCTTGAGCGGGCTGACCACCGCGAGGCGCGGGGCGTGCTCCCACGCGGGTTGGGCGTGGGTGGCGACCACCCAGAGGCAGACGGCGTCGGCAGCCTCGGCCGAGGGGAAGACCACGTAGCGGCACAGCGCGGCGTGCAGCTCGGCCAGCAACGGCGCACCGACGTCGACGCGGCCGCGTCGATCGGGCCCCGAGGCGCGGCGCGGGAGCCGACGCACGTTGCCGTTGCCGGCGGGTTCGGCGGCCGTGCGCGGGTCGCGGCTCACCGCGCTCCTCCACCCTGACGCCGGGCGAGGGCCTGGTGGCGGGTGGGGTCCTGCCCGGCGGCCAGCCCGGAGGCGATCGCATGGGCAGCCTCGACCTTGCCGAGTCCGGCCGTGGCGGCGGCCTCGGCAAGCGCCGCAGTGATCTCGACCTCGGCGAGCGCGCCGGTCACCATCAGGCGGGCGAGCTTGAACGCGGCCCGGTTGACCGCGTGATTGCGCCCACCGGGCGCCGTGGTCCGGACCTTGGCGCACTCGCCCGCCAGGGCCGCGGCGGCGTAGGCGCCCGCCCGCCGGATCGGCTCGGCGCCGTCGTGGGGTGGTTGGCTGGCAGACGGCGCCGGTGCAAGGAGGCGCCGCAGCGCCGCCGGCACCTCGGGCAGCTCCCCCGCCGGCGGCAGCGGCCGGACCCAGGTGTAGCGGTGGCCGCTGGCATGCAGGCTCGGCCAGACCACGATCAGCCCGCCGGCGCCGCGCCAGTCCACACCGGGCAGCACGCGGACCCGGTTGCCGAGGCCAGTCGGGCGAAACGGCAGGTGCCAGCCGCCGCCAGTGCGCGCCAACGGCCCCGGCCGCGTGTCTGCGCCCCCGCGTTGGAGGATGGCGCGAAGCGCCTCCACACCGGCTTGGCTGTCGACGTCGGCCACGTCGAGCGCGTCGGGGCCGGTGCGCAGTCCGACGCCGGCGTCCGGGCAGGTGCGCCACCAGCCGCGCACCAGCGCGGGGCTGGTGGTCGCCTGGCGCACGCCGTGCGGCACGAGCTTGCCGAGCGGATGTTTGCCTGGCCAGGGACACGCGCTCCCCCGCGGGCAGGCGCAGCCGGCGTCGTGCCGCGGTGGCCAGATCGGTAGCACCGCATAGCCCATCGCCACATACGCCAGGGCCGCCGCGCCGACGTCGCCGGCGTGCTCAAGCGCTTCCGTAGCCGTGCCAGGGTCGATTACCATGACCACCTCCAGCGATACACTCGGTTGACCAACAGCCCGGCGGGGCAACGCCGGGCTGTGGCATGTCTGGCTAGGCGTTTCCGTTCCGAGCGGCCTTCCATTCGTCCAGGACGCGGCGCGCTTCTCGCTCGCTGACGTTGATGTGCATCGCCTTCATGGCGGCCTTGATGCTGCTGCCGGTCACTCGTCCGGACTCGTCCGGACCTAGCGAGGCGAGGTAGGTCCGCATCAGCGCACGCTTGACGCCGTCCCCGCCCTCGATCGCTTCCACCGCCTGTCCGATTTGAGGATTAGCGGACGTTGTTGAGCTGGATGCGGACGTCTCCGGGCGCTCGATCTCGCCATGGAGGACGTCGGCGCGGCGGACGATGCGGTTGGGCTCCGAGGGTGGGGGAGCGATGTGGGCGACCTCGGCGCCAGAGATCGCGCCGAGCATCTTCAACAGGTATGCCAACCCGAGGGTCACCAGGATCGAGGCGACCGGCACGGCCAGGGCGATCGGCCGGACCTCCTTGGGGACGCGGGTGGCGTTGAAGTACAGCGTGCCCGCGGCGGCGACCACCACGAGCATGAAGGGGATCGCGCGGGGGTATTGCACCGCCCGGCCGTGCTCTTGGACGCGGACCATCGAGGCGGCGATCAGCAGCACCTCGAAGAACAGCAGCGCCATGTCCACGCCGATGGGGAACAGCCAGGCATGCCCGGCGCCGAACTTCAGCTCCGGGTTCTCCGCGGCCTCCTTGAGCGCGAAGAAGGACAGCGTGAACGCCGCGGCGGCAACGCCGATGCCAAGCACGAGGGCCGTGCCGAGCACGGTGCGCAGGTTGGAGGGGAGTGAGGACCACATCAGGGCATGACCTCCAGGTTGGACGGGCAGGGATCTGAGGCGGGGTCGAACAGGCTCGGCTGGGCAAGGCTGGCCGCCGCCAGCGCCGGCGCGGGCCTGCGGGCGGGCGGGGTCGGGCGGAGTGCGGCGGCCACGGGGTGGAGCCGGCTCCTAGGCTGGCTCATCCCCACTTGGACCCGAGCGGCCGGGCAGGGGAGGGGCCCATCGCATGCCCCTTCCGGGGCCGGGTGGTGGTGGGCGGGGCGTTGCGGCTCGCCTCCTGCCCGGTGTGCCAGAGGCAGGCGAGCCAGGCGGGGAACTGCGCGACCGATGGGCAGGTGTCGCCGGCGACCTCCGCCGCGGCCCTGGGGCGCGCCGCGGGCTGCCGAGACGCCGGCGCGGGCCGCACGCCCGCGGGCGTGACTAGCAGTACGGCCAGCAGCGCCACCGCGGCGTACTCGGCCAGCATCCGCACGAGGCGCCAGGTCGAGTCGGAGCGGTGCAGCGACAGCAGCAGGACCAGCAGGCCGGCCAAGCTGATCTGGAGCCAGCCGCGGTTGGACGGCGCCAGGCCCGGAGCGGGGTCGTGGGCGAGCACCCAGCCGAGCACGGTCAGGAAGCCGGTCGCCAGCGGCACCGTCCAGAACCAGCGGGTACGCCGGACGGCCGGGTGCGGGCGCAGGTGCCCATGGCCTCGCCGGCCGAAGGGCGCGGTGTCGTAGTCATCCTCGAAGCGCTCGACCGCGCGAGGGAACAGGCGGCGCAGCATCAGCGGTCACCTCCCGGGGGGGGAGCTGGACGGCGGGCCAGCGGGGGTGGGGATGTACTCGTTGGGCGCCGGCGCGGGTGCCGTTGTGGTGGGCGCCGGTGTCGAACCGGCCCGGCCGGCAACGCTGATGACCGTGACGGCGAAGGCGAGGACGGCCAGCAGCAGCACGGCCACGACGGCGGTCAGGCGCTGCCGTCTCCTGGTGGTGCGATCGGGTCTCACGTGAGGTACCTCCGGTGGTTGGGGCGGGGGCGCGCCCGGGGAGCCGGGCCGGGTTGGCGCCCCCGGCAGGGGTGGGGCGTTAGCGGAGCGAGCGGCGGCGGTCGCGGATGTAGCCGGCGATGGCGCAGATCACCACGAGCGCGACGCAGGCCACGGGGCCGTAGTGGTTGATGAAGGAGCCGATGCGGATCACCTCCTCAAGGCAGGGGAGCGCGGGCGTGGTCGGGTGGGCGGATGGCTAGGGACGGTGGGTGAGCTGGCGGGCCAGCCGCTCGACCATCTCGGGGTCGTAGCGGCGGTGGCCGCCGAGGGTGCGCAGGTGCGGTAGGCGGCCCTGCTTGGCCCAGCGGGTGATCGTCTTGGGCGAGACGGCCAGCCGCTCGGCGGCCTGGTGGGCGCTGAGGTACTTGCGGCGCAACGGGTTCACCTCCTCTCACGCGGACTGGGACGGGCAGGCTTGCGAAGGGGCGCGGCGCAGCCGGGGCACAGCCACACGACTCGGTCAGCGGACAGCCACCAGCCGGGCCGGGTGCTCTGGCCGGCGCGCAGGTGC
>Ga0137375_10001890_pt1 | contig 24487 bp, 2 predicted proteins | sample SagtaG_24_FD_104936 | JGI IMG/M metagenome (GOLD analysis project Ga0137375, IMG submission 104936) | Vadose zone soil microbial communities from Sagehorn Ranch, Mendocino, California, USA - Sage1_R_113_16 metaG | ecosystem: Environmental > Terrestrial > Soil > Vadose zone | place: USA... | reverse complement strand
GGCTTCATACCCCCAGAGGTTTAACAGGACCGCCACGCTCTCCGCGGTTTGCTGGTCGTTGTCGATGGCGAGCACGCGCAGGGGCGAGCAATGCGGGCTGATGGTTCCGGCAATTCCCGCTGTCTCCTCCTGGTGGACCGGGCTGGGCAGGCGCACGCGAAACTCGCTCCCTCTGCCCGGGCCTTGGCTGTGAACCTCCACCTCGCCGCCTTGCTGCTCGACGAGTTTTTGCACCACCGTCAGGCCGACGCCCAACCCGTCACTGTGCGTCCGCTCGCCCGACGCCTCCTTGCGCATGAAGAGCTTGAAAATCCGCGGCAACAACTCTGCGGTGATGCCGGCGCCGTCATCGCGCACGGACAGCTCCACGGCGTCGCCACGCCGCGCGGCGCTCACCTGGATCTGTCCTCCAGGAGCTGTAAACTGGATCGCATTGTCGAGCAGCTGAGCGAAGATCTCCTGCGTCAACTGCGGATCTGCCAGAACCTCCAGGGGCTCGGAAGGGAAAGTCACCGTCACGCTGCGGCCCCGTCCCTCCCCAGAAGCCAGGGCGGTGTTCAAGGTGCGAGCGATCACCTTCGCCAGATCAAATCGTTCCTTGCGCGGTCGCAGTTTCCCGGAAGTAACCTGGGACACGCGCAGCAAACTGTCCACGAAGCCGGAAAGGGACTGCACCTCCCGCTCACCGAGGGCGGCGACATGGACGAGGTCACTCTCGGCTTCGGGGTGGTCGCTCATCAAGTGAAGGGCGTTGCGGATCGGCACCAGGGCATTGCGGAGCCGATGCGCCAGGCGGACCAGAAACTCGTTCTTGCCCCTTTCCACCTCTCCCAACTCCTCGGCGTGCTGGCGCGCCACCCGTTCCAGCTGAACGCGGCTGGTGATGTCTTGAAGAAAGAACGGTTTTGCATCCTGACCCAGGGGGGCACGAAGGGCGAACCAGCGGCCCAGAGCGGGATAATAGACCTCCAGTTCAAAGTCGCGCTGTTCGGCCGTTGCTCGTGCGTACTCCCGGGCGAACGAGCTGTCAGCGATTTCCGGACAGGTTTCCCAGAACGACTTGCCGACCAACTGCTCGCGTTTGCGGTTGGCCACCTGCGCGAAGAATCGTTCTGCGAAAGCGTTGAGGTAGGTCAAGCGCCCATCGCGGTCGAGCACAAACAGGCCCAAGGGCAGGCTCGCCAGGATGGCCGCCTCTTGCCCCTCGTCCCGCCGTGCGGGGGTCGCGGACGCCGGGCGCTGCGGTTGCTCGAACGGGACTTCAGGAAATGGAGTCAGCGAGTCCAAGACGCACCGCGCTTCGGTTAGGTTGTTCATGTGCCGAGGAGTGAGGGACAGAGTGGGGTGTTCTGGTCCGCACTATGCTCCTTGTTTGGTGGTCCACAGTCCCGCCCCACAAAGGGGACGGTTCCCCGTTGGGGATGGAAGAGATCGCGTGAGCAACGAGCGGGGCGAGGAGTCGCGAACTGAGCGAACAGGGGAGGGATGCCCTGCGCCGAGGGGTGGGCGCGAACCCTGACGGCGGATTGGGGGGGCGTCGCTACAAGGGGATGAACGATACTCTGGCACATCCCTTTCGGGTGAGGGATGGAGGGCCAGCGCTCAGCACTAACACCTACGAAAACTGGGGTTTCTTTCCACCTGGCAACCGACGACCCTGTAATTGAAGTAAATGAACTATATCCCTCCCGAACCCCTCCGTCAACGGTGAATGTCACCCGAATTCCTGATCTCAGAGGGCCTCGCCAGCGAGGGCGTGTCGCGGGAATGTGACAGCAATATTGATGCCAAGACGCCGCGAGGCATCGATGTCGTCATTCTGTTGCATAAGCTCTTGGACAGGGACCATTTGTGAGATCAGAGGGCCAGGGCCTGGCTATTCGTGCCAGCAAGCGCCGGCGGGTGGTGTGCGGATTTGGCCGTGGGCAATCGAGAGGGTGCGGGAACGGAGAGGGATTTTCTGGCCCAGAGAGGTGCCGGAGAAGGCAATGGCAGGGATAGGAAAGGTCGGTCGGGGCGGAAAACTGGGAAAGCCGGCTTCTCGCGCCCCGCCCGCGCGTGGGGGTTGAGGTCTGGAACAGCGAGGCGAGCCAGGATCACGCTCCCGGCTCGCCATCTTGCGAGTGTCTCTTACTCTCGTTCCCGGGGCAACAATGGACAATCAAAGGGGTGCATTGCCCCGCGCTCACTTCGCGAGTGCGCGCCATGAGCTGCCCTGTCCTCAATGATTGGCTTCTTCCTCTCTTTGCATGTTGTTAATAAACGCTTGAAACGAGTCGGCGATTTTGTGAACCGTTTGGTAGCGAATATCGGGCGGAACCGGCTCACCCCGCTTCAGGTAGCTTTCCGCATCCGCGTGCCAACCGATGTTTTCGTTGTGACAGTACACCTTTCCCGCATCCGCACCCTTCACCCCTAAGCAGAACACCATATCAGCACCATCATCTCCTATCGGAATGATGGTTTCTGGCAACGTTTCCGCGAGCCCATTGATCGCAGTGAGCAATTCCGTGAAGCCAAAAAAACAGCCAAAATACAGGGGTTCCGCCGAGGGTGTGCAGTTTACTTCTCCCGAAAACATGGAGCGGCCAAATGCTAACAAGAACTGCCTGTAATCCTCAGGCAGTCGCACCCCCAGGGCTTTTTCCAGTCTGGCAATTTCCGCCTCTGAGAATGGCTGAAGTGCCGTTCCGTCTACTGGTCGAATGCCGAGTTTCGCGAGCTTTTCAGCAAGAGCAATCATCCCGATGTCCTCCTGGAAGAGGTTGTCCCCTCTGCGGGCAGGCGTTGATAGGGAAACCTCTGATCGAGAGCCCGAAATGCGGCCTTTCTCGATGTCATAAGTTTGTCACTTCTGAACACCCGCCCGCACAGGGGAGAGCCTCTGTGAGTCGACTAGAGCGGTTCGCCCTGGCGTGGCATACACTAACCCGAAGCGTGAGCGAGGATCCGGCCAGCTTCCTCGCTGACGCTTCGGGTTAGTGTGCGCAAGGCAACTACGAACCGCTCTAGGTGCAGGGGAACGTGCGCGGCGAGGACAAACCTCGCGAGGATCAACCCGGCGGGTCGCTCCCCAGTTCCCCTTTTCCCTGGACTGAGTTAGTGGCTAAGGTCCGTATGCTGAACTCCACCGTATCTCGTTAGGTGTAGCGCCCTCGGCAGCAGAATCACGGTCTCGTCGCCAGCGTGGTGCGGGCTGAGCGGAGGATTTTGGGCGCCCAGCCACGCCCTCGCGGCGGTGACACCAGGCAGGCCCTCTCGTGCGGCAATCGCCTGCATGATCAATCTCATATCTGCATTGGAGTTATTGCTCGTGCCGACCAGGCCGGGGACCGTGAGCGCTTCGCCGACTTGCCAGGGCGAAAAATCGACGCGACCTCGGTAGAAGATAATGGGATTCGCTTCACCAGTCGCTGGATTGATGCCGACAACGTCAATGACCGCTTGGCTATCAGAAATCCACAAGGAGTTGTTGGGATGGCCTGGGCTCCCGTCCGGCGCGACCCACCGACCGTGATTCACAGGTCCGTTATACCTTGAACCCGGTTCAGGCGTCCAGGGCTCATTCCAACCCGGCCTCTCAACCCTTGGATAATTGGGGATCTCGGGAATTTGCGAGTTCGGAGCCTGGGGAGTGGCCGGGGCGGGGGGAGCGACGGCCTCCGGGACTGGGGGAGCGGTAACTTCCGGGGCCGCCCCGCGGCCACCAAACCAGCCTCTTACGGTCGTGACCGCCTCGCCGGCCCACCCCGAGAGCCGCGACAGGCTCGCTCCGCCGGCCCTGTTCCCCGCGACGAACCAGTTCTGCAGGAGAGCGTTGTACCCTGGCGACAGCTTGGCCGCTCCCCACGGCGCGATCCACGTGGCCGCCAGCGACCCGTACGCGCCCACCCACCGGGCCGCGGACCAGCCCTCGGCCGTCCCGCGCTGGTAGATATCGATGGCGCTCCACGCCGTCAGGCCGATCCCAACCCCCAGCCCGATGTAAGCCGTCGTCGCGGCCGACAGGCCCAGCAGGCCCCCCGCGAACCCCACGCCCGCCATGATCACCGGCGCCACGGCGATGGCGAACCCACCCGCCATCATGATATCGCCGACGGCGTGCGTCCACTCGGCGATGTTCGCCGGCAGGTAGGCGTCGCCCAACTTCTGGATCGTGAACCCCAGGGCCACGATGCCCAGGCCGATCAGCAGCGGCGCAAGGAAGCTGAGATTATGCACCAGCACGGCAGTGCCGGTCTGCGGCAGCACGACGAAGTAGGTGTGGTGGCCGTCCACCTGCAAGTTGTAGACCGGCTCCGTCTCGCCGTTGTCGAAGCGATCGGTGACCACCGCCCAGTCGCCCGCAGCCGTCCGCAACTCGTCGCCGACACGCAGCTCGCCCGCCAGCACCCAGCCGTGGCTGCGGGTGTAGAACGGGTGCCCGTGCGTCGTCCGCACCACGTCGGCGCCGACATGCAGCGTTAGCAGCGACGCCGGTGCGTTATGGTACGCCCGCAACACACAACGCGGCTCCGGAGTGGCCAGCGGTTCGCCGTCCGGCACCGCCAGCACCACGTCCCCGGCCTGCACTTCCTCGATCCGCTTCGCCGTCCCGTCGGCCAGCAACACCAGTGTGCCGGCGGCGAAACAGTACTCGTGGACCACCTGGTCTCCCTGCGACGCCAGCGCCATTCGGTCCGAGGCACCGGACACCTCGTAGCCGCGTCCCAGCGAAGCCAGGGCGGCGGCTTCCAGATTGCGCGGTATCGCATGGGCCAGTGACCCGGAGCCAGGCTGATACTGCGCAAAGACCGCATCGATCGCCGCCGTGCCCAGCGACGCCACACCTCCGCCCGTCGGCACCATCGGCCCCCGGCCCAGGAACAAGGGCGCCCCAACCGGAGCGAAGTCAACGCTTCCCGGCGTACCTGTGCCGTGGTTGCTCGTCTCGGCGTAGTGCATCAGCTGGGCATAGCGCGTCGAGCCGGTCCCCGACTGGCTCAGGTGGCCGTCCAGGTAGTTCCCGGCCTGCGAGAGCGTGTAGGCGTGCGTGCCCGAGGCACTTGCCTCGATCCCACTGGACGTCTGGGTCACGTCGTAGTCGCCCGTCAGGGACGTGGTCCGCGCGAACCCGCCTGTCTGCGAGTCACTTGTCTCCGAAATCCCGTAGGTGTCGGTCCCGGTCAGCACGACCGAGTAGTCGCCGGTCGCGTCGGTCCCCGTCTGATTCAGGAAGTAGTTGTCGGTGCCGTCCGTCAACTGGGCGTACTCGCCGGTGATGGTGTCCTGCGACTCGCTGCGGCTGTACACCTTGGTGCCGTGCCCGGTCAGGTGGTACACGGCGAGGCCCGAGACGACATCCTGCGTGAACGTGTAGGTTTCCACACCATTTGTGATGACGATACGCGTCCCCTCGACGGTGTTCCCCGTCGCCGTCGCGTGGGCGATATCCGTCGAGTTGCTCTCATAGTGGAAGGTGCCGGCCGGGGTCGTACCGTCCTGGGTCAGCGTGACCGTCGTGGTGCTGTCCGTCGTGTCCGCGATGTCGCCGGTGACCGTGTTGCCGCTCGAAGTCGTCTCACGGTGGACCGTGGTCACGCCGTGCGCCGTGAACGCGGTCGTCCCATCGGCGCTGGCCGAGGACTCGTCAGTGGTCACGGTCGAATCCCCAGTCGAAGTGCCCGTGAACAGGCCGGTCAGGCGGTTGCCGGAACTGGATACGTCGCTCGTGGCGTGCGTCACCTCGGTAACCTGGAAGTGGCCCGACGGGGTGCCCGTGACCGTGCGCGTCGTTGTTTGGTCGTCGGTGGTTAGCGTGTGCGTCGTGTAGTCGCCGGTGACATCGTTGCCGGAGCCGTCAGCGAGGAAGGAGATCGTCTCCCGCGAGGTCAGGGTGTAAGGGTTGCCACGATTGCCGGACTCGTTGACTATCGTCGTGGTGCTGCCGCTGCCCGAGTCGGTGTAGTTGCCCGTGACCGTGTTCGCGAGGCGATGCGTACTCGTGCCGCCGTCGCGCGTCACCGTCTTGGTGTCGCTGCCGTCGTCGTAGGTCGTGTCCTTCGTCGAGAAGTCGTGCTGGGTCACCGTCGTCGTGTCGTCCAGCGCCCCGCTCAGGGTGTTGCCGGATGCCTGGGTTCGCGTAACTGTCGTCTCTGTCTGGTTGCCGTTGTACGTGCGCGTGCCGACCGTGCCCGTCTGGGTGTGGACTGTGACCTGCGTGTAGGTCGTGTCCCGGTTGAAGTCGTCCGTGATCTCGTTCCCGAAATCCCGCCCCGATGACATGCCCGTCACGGTGTTGGTGTCGCTGATGTCCTCGCTGGTGTTGGTCTCCTGTTGTGTGGACGTCAGGCTGTCACTGCGGCCCGACGTCGTCTGGTCGTAGTCACCCGTGACGCTGTTCCCTGTGCGCGACGAATCCGAGTGCGACGTCTCCGTGTAGGTGTCGCCGGCGGTGTGCGTCAGGTTCGTCGTCGTGCTGCCAACGTCGAGGGTCATGTCGGAGGTGTTCGCCTCCGTGTACAGCCCACTGACGACGTTGCCGCTCCGGTGCGTCTGCGAGGTTGTCGTCGCGGTGCGCGACGCGCTGACCACAAGTGTCTGGTTCGTCGTCGTCTGCTGGGTCGTCAGCGCCCGGACCGTCGTCACCGTCCGGTCGAAGTCGCGGTAGCGGTCGCTGCCGGTTTCGTGAGTGTTGACGGTCGTGGTTCCGTCCTGCGTCGTCACCACCGTCTGCGGCCCGTCGGTCACCGTCTCATGGAGTGGCACCAAGAGCACTGTTGTCGCGCCAGATGTCGTCTCGTAGGCCCCCGTCACAGTGTTGCCCGAGCGGGTGCTGTGCGACTCGGTCGAGGTCGTCTGAGTCAACGTGCGCGACTGGCTCTGGTTCGTCTCGGTCTCCGTGAGGGAGGCCTGCGACGTGCCCGACGCCGACGAACTGTAAACCCCGGTGATCGCGTTCGTTGTCTGCGTCCCGAGCGAGGATCCGGTCGTGACCTCGTCGGAGGTGACCGTGTCCGTCTGGTTCGTGTCCGTCTGGTGACGGTGGGTCACCGAGGAGGTGGTGGTGTGCGGCGACGACGAGGCACCCGTGATGGAGTTCCCCGTAGTCGTATCGTCGGTGTGCGAATCAACGGTCGTGAAGATGTGTACTGTCAGCGAGTGGTTGATGTCGGTTTCGTCGATGGTGGCATGGGTGTCGGTCGTGCTCGTCCTCGTGTACAGACCAGTGAGCATGTTCCCCGACGAACCTGTCGTCCCGGTCTCGTCCTGGGAGCGGATGATCGTCACCCCGAGCGTCTGGTTGTGGCTCACTTCCGTCTGTCCGGAGTGCCCCGTGTTGTGTTGCGTCGCGGTGAAGGCGCCCGTGATCGAGTTCTCCGTGCGGTGCGCCGTGACCGTATTACTGCCCGACGACATGATCTGTACATTGACGCCCTGGTTCGTCTCGGTATGCAGCCCGGTTGTCGAGGTCGTCGTGGAGGAGTCCGTGGTCGTCGTGCCAAGCAGGTCGTTGCCCGAGCCGAGCGTGGTGATACCGTCTGTCGTGACCGTGTTGTGCAGCGTGACCGTCTGCGACAGATAGGTAAACGTCTGGTCCTGGGTGGACTGGGAGTGGTTCGTGCCCGTGAACGTGAAGCCGCCGTCGGTGCGGTTGCCCGTGCGATCCGACGTGCTCGAACTGGTTGATGTCACCGTGATCGTGCTGGTCGGGCCGACGGTGTCCACCTCGGTCTTCAACTCCGAGTTCGAGCTGATCTCCACCGTGTGGTAGTCGCCACTGACACTGTTCCCTGTCTCGGTCGAGGAGTCGTGGGCCGACTCCGTGCCGGTGACGGTGACCGTGTCGATCTGGTTATGGTCGGTCTGCGACAGGGCGTTCGACAGGTCGCTGGTGACGATCGTGGTGTAGATGCCCGTGAAGCGGTTGCCCGACTGGTCGACCTGTACCGTGCTGTGCCCGTTCGTGAGGTGACCCACACTGGCGAGCGTCTGGTTGTTCAGAGTCCGGTCGCTGCTGAAGGTGCTGACGGTCGTTGCGAACGTGGTGTAGTCGCCGGTGATCGAGTCGTCTGTCCGCCCGGTGATTGTCATGCCGGCCGTCGTGCCGCCGTCCGTCGCTGTCTCTGTCTGGTTCGTGCGCGTCGCGGCGGAGACGGTCGTGAAGAGGTACGTTTCCGTCTCGCTGTGCTCGCCGGTGATGCTGTTGCCCGACCCGATCACGTCGCGCGTGTAATTGGTCGTCGTGTGCGCGGTGCCCCTCTCCCCGTTGTCTGTGTAGTTGTCGTCCACGACGGTCAGGCCGCCGCCGCTCTTGGTGACCGAGTCCTCCCCGGTATAGGCGTTCGAGATCGTGTGCGAGGTGACACTGCCGGAGTCCGTCTGTGTCCGCAGATCGTCGAGCGTCTGGTTGGTCGAATGGTTGCTGAGCGTCGAGAGCGTCGTCGTCACAGTGATAGTGCGGTCGTCCTCGCCGGTAACGGTGTTCCCGCTCGCCGTACCCTCCGAAGTCGTGTGGGACGAGGCGATGGTGACGACGGTCAGAGTGCGGTCCGTCATGGTCTGCGTCAGTGAGTCGTCCGTGGAACCACTCACGTCGTCGTCGAAGTCCCCCACGATACTGTCGCCGGTGCGGGTGGTGTCGCTCGTCTCCGTGGTCGAGCGAGTGTAGATGGAGGTGAGCAGCGCGTTGGTGTCGGTGCCCGAGACGGTCGTCGTCTGCGTCGTCACACTGTGGTCGGTGTAGTCGCCAGTCACCGAGTTCCCGGATCGATCATCGGTGCCGTCCTGGGTGAGTGTCTTCTGAGCAATAGTGTGCAGCGGCCGGTTGTCCACCGTCTCTGACCGTTCATTGCGCGACTGCGACACTGTGTCCCGGGTGTACAGGCCAGTGATGGAATTCGCACTGAACTCGTTCGAGACGGTCGAGGAGAGCAGGCTAAGCACCGCGCTGATGTGCAGGTCGGTGTTGTCGTGGGTCTGCGAGCTGTTGCCGAGTGTGGTCGTCAGGCTGTGGCCCGACGAGGTGGCCCTGACCGAGTTGCCGTCGGTGTGGGTGTCGGCCGTCTCGGTCGTGCTGCTCTGGAGCACGTCGATATCGACGCCGCCGATGGTCGTTCGCTCGGTGCTGCCGGTGGTTGTGACCGAGTGGTCGTCGGTCGTGAAGACGCCGGTGACGGAGTTGACAGTCGAGACTGTCCGGGTATTGGCTGTGATGGTCGCGGAGTGCGTTTCCGAGAGAGTCTGGTTGGTGTGCGACCCACTCCCGTCTGTCCGCCTTGAAGTCGTCGTGGTGCTCTGCGACTGGCCGCTGAAGCTGTCGCCCTGGGCGACCGTGTTGGCCAGGGTCGTGATGGTTGTCGCCGTGTCGGTCGTGAGGTCGCCCTGGTTCTCCTCCCGCTGCGTGCGCGTCTGCGAGGAGGTTCCAATCTGCGTCGAGTTGTAGGCGCCGCTGATCGAGTTACCGGTTTCCGTCAGGTCGGCCGTGGAGTGGCCCGATGTGGTCGTGAGTGTGGAGGTGAGTGTCTGGTTAATCGTCGTCGAGGATCCGTCAATCACGAACGTCTCGGTATGCGTCGTGCGCGTGTAGTCACCGTCGATGCGTTTGCCGTCCTCGGTGACGTCCATCACGGTGTTCGTCGTGCTGGACGAGGTGGTGTGGGAGGTCTTGATGTCGCTGGTGGCATTCGGTGTCGCCTTGGTGGCGTCGGTGTGCTGATGGCTGTGATAGTCGCCGGTGGCCGAGTTGCCATCCGCCGAGGAGTCGAAGTCGGTGCCAAGGGTCGTGACCGAGTGATCGGAACGGCCCTGGTTCGATACCGTCACGTCGCTCGTCACATCGCGATGGCCGTTCTCGGTGGTGCTGTAGTCGGTGGTCACCTCGTTGCCCGACTGAGTCCGGCTCGACTGAGAGGAGAGGGTCACGACGGTCACGGTCGTCTCGCCCTGGTTGGTCGTGTGTTCGGTGCGCGACAGATCCAGGGTGGCGTTCGAGTCGCCGCTGTAGAGGCCGGTGAGGTGGTTGCCGGAGCGATGCCCGTCGGTTTCGGCGGCGGTCTCGGTCCCCGTGGCGGTGGTCGTCTGCGTCTGGTTGGTTGTCTGCTCAACGACGGTGATCGTCGTCACACTCTGCGAGAATGTCGTGTCGAAGTCCCCGGTAATCGAGTTGCCCGTCGTGTCAGCACTGGACGTCGTATCGACGGTGCGCGTCGCCGTCAGGCCAAGTGTCTGATTGGTGTTGGACTCCTGGCGCTCGGCATGGCTCGAACTCGACTCCTGGGTTCTGTACGCGCCGTTGATGCGGTTCCCCGTGGTCTCCGCCGTGCTGTCCGAGGTGTTGAGGGACGTGGTCACCGTCGCAGTGATCGTCACCGAGCCGCCCGACCAGACGGCGTCGGTGGTGGTCGTGTCGTCGCCGTCGCCCTCCGAGTGGGTCGTCCGGGTTTCGCTGAACTCGCCACTGATCGTGTTGCCGCTGCCATCGGTCGTCTCGCGGCCAAGGGTGACGGTCGTGTTCGAGACCTGAGTCAGCCCCTGGTTGGTACTGGTCTGCGATCCGGAGGACGTATGGCCCATCTCGACATGAGTCGTGTAGTTGCCGAAGACAGAGTTACCCTGACGGTCCGAGATCACGGTCGTGTCGTTGCCGCTTGAGTTGCCCTGCACCGTCAGCGAGCCGTTCGTCGTTGTCTCGGTCGTCTGCCAATCGCTCTGACCGGTCGTTGTCTGGTGGTACGTGCCCTCGACGGAGTCGCCGTCCGAGCTAGTGCTCGACGAGGACTGGCTGGTTGTGGTCGTCTCAGTGTGTTGTGTCTGGTTGTCGGTTGTCCTCGTGGTCGTGGTCGTGCCCGAGGAGTCCTCGGTACGAGTGTAGATCCCCGTCACCGCGTTGCCCTGAATGCTGCCGCCACCACCGCCATCGGTCTCGGTCTGGACATGGACCGTCACACCCTGGTTACTGGTCGTCTGGTCGTCGGTGGAGTGGCTGCTCAGCACGGACTCGATACGGTCATACTGGCCGGACAGAGTGTTGCCGCCGCCCAGGAGACCGACCTCCTTGCTCGAGGTGGCATGCCGGGTCATCGTCTGCGGGTCGTTGGTATCCGTGCCGTCGGTCTGTGTGGTGGTCCTCAGGATGCCGATGAAGGAGTAATCGCCCGTATCGCCGGTGGCGGTTTTCAGGCCGTCCTGTGTCTCCTGCGAGACGGTGGTCGTGTCGGAGGTCAGGGTCTGGTTGGTCGTGATGGAGTGGACCGTCGAGTTCGTCGTCGAAGACACGTCCTGGACAAAGTCGCCCTCCTTCTTGTCGCCCACATCCAGCCGGTGCGTCGTCAGGTCGCCGTGGCTGGTCGATTCCGTGTGGCTGCCGTTGTCGTCCTGGGTACTGCTGCCGTCGAAAGTACCGGTAGTTGTCTCGTCGTACCGGTACTTGCCATTGTACAGGCCGCCCGACTGCGTCAGGTCGCTTTGCTGGGTGGTGTCCTGAGTCGAGTGGGTGCTCAGGCCCTGGTTCGTCTCGTCCGACTCGGAATGGACGGTGGTATCGGTGTGGCTCGTGAGGTCGTAGGTTCCTAGCTTGGCGTCCCCCGTCATGTTCTGGCTGATATTGTTGTGCGTCGAACTGTCCTGCTGGACCGTCAAGGTCTGGTTCTGTTCGGTGCGGTGGTGCTCGTCGTCGGTCACGATGCCGACATCGAGGGTGAAGGTTCCCGTGGTGTTGTTGCCCTGCTTGCGAATGGTGGTGGCCACGTCGGTCGAGCCGGTTTCGTTGCCGAACACCAGCATCTCGTTGCTGTCGTTCTGGCTGTAGGTGACGTGGGTGTCGGTCGTGACGGTCAACGAGAAGGCGCCGCCGGTGAGCGAGATATCGGCATTGGTGGTGTCCGAAGTGCTGGTGACGTCCTGGGACTGGTGGTACTGGAAAGTCACGTGGTCGCCGGTCTGCTCGGTGTGGGAGGTTGACTCGACGTGCCGCGTGCGGTCGCCGTGGCCACCGAAGTAGTTGCCGGTCTCCGTCAGGGTTTCGTGCATTTCGCTGTCGGTGGTCATGCGATAGTCGCCGACGAGCCCTTGGCTGGAGAGCTTGCTGGCGAACTCGCCAGAGTCCGCGCGGATCAGGCCGTCGATCTGCCCCGCCGTGCTGCGATCCACGTAGCGGGTGCCCTGCTGATCGACGTGGCCCGTCGAGTCCTCGGTATGGGTCCACGTGAACTGGCCGCCATCGTAGTGTTTCGTGTCGCTGTACTCCGTATCCCCCGACGTCGTGCGCGTGAACTTGTCGCCGAACTCGCGGTACTTCTTGGTGGTGGCCTCCGCCGGCATCTCGCCCGAGACAGTGACGTCATACTGCTGCACCTGGAAGGTCGAGAAGTCGTTGCCGTCGAAGGTGCCGGAGGCTGAGATCTGGGAGACGGTGATGTCGCCGCCCTTGCCGGTCTGCTCCGAGGACGGCGCGTCGATCACGTTGCTGTTGACGGTATCGACGAAGTACTTGTAGCCGTACCGGGCGGACCCGCGGGCGACGACCTCGAACCGACCGCTGACGCGGTCGAGGTGGACCTCGGTGGTGAGCGGTTCGAGCAGGCCGCCGTCGATCTCGATCTTCTCCGGCTTGACGAGCCGCTGGATGTCTTCCTCGCTGGTGACATTGCCGATGTAGGCCAGGGAGGCGACGAAGCCGCCGACCTTGTTCTTGGTGTCGGCGATGCGCGTGGTGATGACGTACGGGCCCTCGCGCTGGTAGACGTGCTCGGCGATGACCTCGAAGACCACCGGGCTGTCGGGCGCCGCGCGCACGATGCCGGGGTCAGTCGTGCCATCACCCCAGTCGATGGTGGCGTTGAATTGCTCGGGCGTGGAGGCCACGTCGGTGGCGACGAAGCGCGCTACGACGGCTCCCTCGTTGCGGTGGGTGGTCTTGTTGAGGCTGAGGTTCTGCTGCTCCAGGCCGAAGATCGCGACGCCCATCGTATTCAGCGGCGGCGTGGCGCGGATGATGGCCTCGCCGCCGTCGGTCTGGGCCCAGAAGACGAGCTGGCCGGATGCGTTGATCTCGTCGTACGCCTTGATGGAGCGGATCGCCCCGAGGCCCGGGATGATCTCGCCGAAGTTGAAGACACGGTTGTAGCCGAGGAAGTTATTCTGCGGCAGAATGCCACCCCAGGTGTTGTCGTCGAGCACAAAGCGGGCCGCGTTCAGGCCGCCGCCCTGGTTGCCGCGGCTGTCCTGCCCTTCGGCCTCGAAGCTGACCTGGAACACCTTGGTCTTCGGCGAGAGCGACCAGTTGATGCCAATGTGGGCGTTGTCGTCGATGCGGGTGACGGCGCCGATGTCCGGCTCGCCCGGGTCGTACTTGCCGTTGTGGTTGAGGTCGTTGTAGGTCTCGTTCGGGTCGAGATAACCGTCGCCCGACTCGCCGACGACCTTCTCGACCTTCCCGGTCTTGGGGTCGAGGACGTAGATGCCGTGGCCCTGCGAATTGCCGATAAAGGCAACCATCCCGTTATCGCTGATGGCGGCGTATTTGCCGGTGTCGCTGGGGATGGCATGCAGGGCGCCGGAGGGGTCGAAGTAGTTGGGCGTGCCATCGACCGTGGCGACGCCATAGCCGTCGTCGGCGAGCATGGGCGAGTCGATGTTGTTGGCGTCGGTCAGCTGCGGTGGGTTCGGGTTGGCGAACGGGTCGGGCGGTAGCAGCCCAAGCAGGTTGCTCGACAGGCGGAAACCACTCAGGGCGATACTGCCCACCTGGCCTGTGACCAGGTAGCGGGCGCCGTCGTGCATGCTGCTGCCCCAGCCGGAGAAGGCGAAGCGCCCCTCGTTGTTGATCGACACGGCCGGCAGGATGGCCGTGAAGTCGTTGCGGAACGAGAAGAAGCCGATGCCGGCGACCACTCCGAGAGTCGCGGCGGGGTTGTCCCGGAACGGGCGCGCCATGAACGCCCAGACCGGATCGACCGCTGAGAAATAGACGCTGGCCCACACCGGGTTGAGAACCCACACCCTCGGCACGAGCGTGAACGCCGCCGTCAGGGCGAAACCAACGGCCCCCGGCAGGAGTGCCGTCAGTGCGGCGAGGTACATGTCGAGGAACAGCGGGTTGCCCCAGGTCAGGCCCGCTGCAGACAGGCCCATGTCGCCAACGGCCACCTGGAGAGGTAGCGTGAGGCCGCCGTGGAGGGCAGTGGCCCCGTCCCACGCTTCCGCATAGGTGAGCACGGCCGGGGCGAACGTCAGGATCGGGATGCCCATGGGCAGGACGCCGATGGCCGTTAGCACGTTCATCTGCCGCTGGGCCAGCAGAATGTCGTGGTCCTCCAGCTGCACCTGCGGCGAGAACCGGGCCATCGGCACGCCGGAGGCGTTCGACGGCAGCAGGCCGTTGATCATCGCTTGACTGACGAGCGACTTGAAGCCGGTGTCCTTGTCCCAGATGTAGATACTATCCTTGTCGCCCGGCGAGCCCTGGAAGCCGACATGGCCGAAGTTGTTGATGGACGGCCCCTGGCCCAGGTGCGTGAAGCCGTCACTCGTCTTGGCGACCACGTCGAACTGATACCCCGACACCGTCCCCTTGATGACGATGCTCACGACCGGATCGAGGATTGCGCCGTGGGCATCGACGACGCTGTACTTGAACGTATCGACGATGTCGGCGCCACTGGCCGTGAGGTTGCGGATTGTGTCGGAGCCGCTCGGGTCGTAATCGAAACTGCCGTCGGGGTGAACGGTCACCAGCGCCCCGTACGTTGACAGGCCGTCGGCTGGGCCGATTGCTTGCAGCGTTGCGGTTTCGCCGAGGTTTGGGTCGGTGGCCTTCGAGAGCACCCCGTCGGTGGCCGAGACGTGCAGCACCTGGCCGGGGATCGTCCACAGGCCGGTCTCGATACCGTAATCCGGAGCAACCGGAGGCGAGTTGTGGCCGATAACGGTGATGTGAACCGTCTTGACAGAAACGCCGCCGTGCAGGTCGATCACCGTGTAGGAGAAGGTGTCGTTGTAGATTTGCCCCTCGGGCAGCCAGCGGAACGCCGTGGTGGGGTCGTACTGGAAACTGCCATCGGGCTGCAGGGTGATCGTGGCGCCGCCGGCGCTGGTCGCGTCGGAGGCGGACACGTCGAGAATCATCTGGTCGTTGTGGTCGGGGTCGTGGTCATTGGCGAGCAGCCCCGCCCCCGGAGCGATCACCAGTACAGCCCCGGCGGTGACCGCATTGTAAGTGTCGTCGAGGGCGATCGGGGCGTCGTTGCGGCCGGTGATGGTCAGCGTGACCGTGCCTGTCGTCGTGCCGCCGAAGGCGTCGGCGACCTGGTAGGTGAAGGTATCCGTCCCCGTCTCGCCCTCACCCAGTGCCAGGACGGCGGCGGAGCCGGAGGCGTCGTAAGTGAACGTGCCGTTGGCGGCGATGGTGACGTTCGACCCCAGGCTGCTCGTCACGACCTCGGCGACGGCCGTCAGCCCCGGGTCGCCTGGCAGGGCGTCGGGGTCGGTGTCGTTGGTCAGCACGTTGGCGCCGACAATGCTGCCGTCGGCGGCGACCGTGAACTGATCCGCGGCGGGCGTCGGCGCCACGTCGAACGGGCTTTGAACGATGATCGTGACCGTTGCCGTCGCGCTCTGACCCTGGCTGTCAACGATGGTGTAGGTGAAGTGGCCGCTGAGGCGCTGGCCGGCCGGCAAGGCAGTGAACGCCGCCACGCCGCGCGGGTCGTACACCACCGACCCGTTGACGATCGTGACGAGCGCTCCCGGGTCGCTTGTGGTGACCGCAGTGATCGTCAGCACATCATTGACGTCGGGGTCGCGGTCGTTGGCGAGGAGTGTCGCCGCGCTGATTTGCGTCGTGGTATTGGCGCGGACATACAGCGACGGGAGCGAGGGATCGGGCAGGTCATCGGCCGCAATCGGCGCGTCCTCGGCCCCATGAACCACCACCTCGACGGTCGCAGTTCCGGAGTTGCCCACCCCATCGGCGACCGTGTAGGTGAAGCGATCGACGATGGACTCGCCGGCCGCGAGGCCCTGCAGACGGACGGCGGGCGTGTAGGTGAAACTGCCGTCGGCGTTGACCTGGACCGCCGAACCCCAGGCGCTGACGGTGGCGGACGCGGTGACGTGCAGGCCGGTGCCGCGATCGTTGCCAAGTACGCCGGCGGCGGCAACGGTGAGGACCGCGTCTTCGCCCGTCTCGTAGAAGTCGGCGACGGCAGGGCCAACCGGCGCAACCGGGCCATGCACCGCCAGATGATCGGCCACTTGCTCGCCCGTGCCGCCGTTGACGACGCGAGCGGTCGCGGTGGCACCACCGGGCGGAGTGTTGCTGGTGAACCCGAAGACAACCGACTGCCCGGTGGTGAGCGCCGCGCCCAGGGCCGCCACCCACTGCACCTGTCCCGCTGTGAGAACAGCCGTCCAGCCGGCCGGCGTGACGAGGTTGCTAATGGATGAACCAGCCGGCACCGGCAGCGTGAATGTGTCGAGGCTCCAGCCGGCGCCGGTCGGGCCGGAGACGGTGAAGCGGTAGTCGTACTGTCCCGGGGTGGCCGACGGCGTGACGGCCGTGACGGCGCTGGCCGCTGCGGACAGGTCAAGCGTGAACGTCAGCTCTGTAACGAGCGAGGTCAGGCCGTCGCTGTCGCTGGCCACGAGGTACAGCGTGTGCGCACCGGCCGTCAGCGGACCGCCGTGGAGTTGCGCCAGCCGCTCGGCGTTGAACGTGAATAGCACGCCGCTCAGGTCGGCCAGGACGTCCACGAACTCCGCGACGCGCGGGTTATCCAGCGCTGCGCGGAAGCTCGTTAGTGTGTGCTCCGCGCGGACGGTGCCGGTCACCGCCGGGTCGCGCGTGACGGCGCCGCCGATGACCTGGGCCACGATCACCGGCGGCAAGAGCTGGCCGCGCGTGATCGTCCGGCTGTAGGTGCTGACGTTGCCTGCCAGGTCGGTTGCCTGGATGACGAGCGCGTTGTCGCCGATCGCGAGCGGCACGCCGGTGAAGGTGAAGTGCCCGGTCGCATCGGCTGTCCGCGTCAGTGTACTGCCGACGATGGTGACCTTGGCGCCAGGCTCCGTCTGCCCGTTGAGGATGGCGACGGCCGAGACGGTGTAATTCTCGCCGCCGACGACGCTCTGCTGCGACGGGTCGAGGTGGAACTCCGGCGCGACCGGTGCCAGGGTGTCGATGGTGAGGACGAGGGCGGGGGTGCGAGGGCTGACGTTGCCGGCACTGTCCTCGGCGACGGCGGTCACCTGATACTGCCCGTCCGCCAACACCGGCAGCGTCGCGGAGGCGACCCCGGTCGAGGCAGTTTGCGCGAGCATCTGGCCGTTGAGGAAGAACGTCACGCGGGCGCCGCGCTCCGCGAACAGGCGGATCATCGGTGTGGCGACGTAGGTCACGTTGTCGAAGGCGCTGGCGCCGGTATCGCTGGCCGTCTGCAGGTCCGGCGCGAACTGGGCCGTCGGCGCCGTGCGGTCGAGCAGGAACGTGAGTGTCTGGACGGCGCCGACGTTGCCGAGGGCGTCGCCCGCCTGGAGGTTGAGGTTGTACTGAGCGTCCGGCAGCGGTCCGCCGAACACTTGCTGCAACAGGGCATCGTCGATGACGAGCAGGTCGCCCTGGAGACGCGGCAGGACATTCAGCCACGGCCCGCTGTTGAGCGCCACCTGGAGGAAGGTGACGGGGCTGGCATCGTCGATGACGGCGCGCACGGTCGGGTCGTTGGTGTGTGCGTCGGTCCCATCCCAACCCGTGTCGTTGACCAGGGTGCCGCTCACCGTCGGCGCATCGACGTCGTGCATGGTGACGTTCAGAGCCTCGGTCACCTGGTTGCCGGCGACGTCGGTCGCGCGGAGTGTCAGGGCGTTGACACCAGGGTGGAGGGCCACATCGGTCAGCTGGAAGTTGCCGAGGGCGTCCGCGGTCGCCTGGACCGGCGTGCCGTCGATGGTGACCACGGCGCCCGGTTCGGCGATGCCGGTGAAATTGACGATCTGTTTTGTCGTGTGCAGGCCGGAGCCGAACGCCGAAGTGACGAAGGCCGAGGCGAGCGCCACGTGCGGCAACGGCAGGGTGCGATCAACGGTCAGGGTGAGCGGAGCGGTGAAGAAACTGACGTTGCCGGCGTTGTCGATCGACTGGGCGACGAGGGTGTACGTGCCCTCCGCCGGGGTGAGCACGAAGGAGACGGGGCCGCCGCTCGGGGTACGCCCGATCTCGGCACCATTGGCGAACAGGACGACCTGAGCGTCCGTCGCTGTGGCCGTGGTGAGGATCGTGACCGTCGCGGCGCGGGTGATCCCGTCGCCGATCAAGCCCGTGTCGCTGCCGGCGGCGAACTGCAGCGCCGAAGGTGTGCCGGGGCGGGCGGTGTCGAGCGTGAAGTTGAGGGTGACCGGAGCTGCGGCGTTGCCGAGTTCGTCGGTGGCCTGCACGCTCACGCGGACGTTGCCATCGGTCAGCGGTCGGCCGGCGAGCACTTCGAGCATGGAGCGAGACAGGGTGAAGGCGCCGTCGCGGAGCGAGCCGAGGCTGCCGATGAACGACCCGCCGTTGACGCTGACCTGGAAGTCGGCGACGCGGCTGGCGTCGTTGACGGTGCCCGTGACCGTCGGGTCATTGGTGAGGCCGTCCGTGGCGCTGACGCCGTTGTCGTGGGCGAGGCGGAGCGTGATCGTCGGCGGTGAGCGATCCGGGACGATGCTGGTGAAGGTGCCGGATTGTTCGCTGCTGTTGCCGGCGGCATCGCTGGCAACAACGCGGAAGAAGTTGACGCCGTTGGCCACGGCAACGCCGGTGAAGGTAAACGTGCCGTCGGTCCCGGCGCGGCCCGTCAGCGCCGGCGACACGGCGGTGCGGCTGCGGTACACCTCGACCAGCGCACCCGCCTCGGTCTGGCCGGCGAGTGTGACGTTGTCTGCCCCCGGCATCGGCGCCGTCGCGGTCCAGGCGGGAACGACTGGCGGGGTCAGATCGACCGTGAACGTGAAGGCCGCCGACCAGGCGCTGACATTGCCGGCGATGTCCGTGGCGAAGGCGTCCACGGTGTGTTGCCCCTGGCCCAGCCCGGTCAGCCCGGCGTTGAGCTGGCCGGTCGAGGCGAACGTCCCGACGATATGGCCATCCGCGCGCACGGTGATTTGCAGACCGGGGTCGCTCGTGATGCCCACCGACACGGCCGTCAAGTTAGTCAGGTTATCATCGTCGCGGTCGCCGCTGTCGCTCGTCGCCAGCAGGTCGGGCTTGCCCGGCGCCGCCGGAGGGATCGTATCGAGGCTAAAAGCGATCTCAACAGGATCCGATACGTTGCCGTAGATGTCGCTGGCACTGATTACGACGGTGTGTTCGCCGTCGGTGAGTTGGCCGCCCGCCGCTGCTTCGAGCCGGGCGCGCGTCAGGCTGAAACTGTTGCCCTGAAGGGCGGTGATGAGGTCGGCCGCGGGCAGGCCGTCCACACTGACATACAGGTGCGCGATCGGGCTGGCGTCGCTGACGGCCCCAGAGATGGTCGGGTCGTTGGTGATGCCGTCGGACGCGGAGAGGCCGGTGTCGTGGGCAAGGGTGACGGCCACCTGCGGCGGGTCCGTCTCGGGGATGGATCGGAAGACCGTGAGCGGCACGCTGCGCACGTTGCCCACGGAATCGGACGCCTCCAGGGTGAAATCGTTCTGGCCGTAGGCGAGGGCGACGCCATCGAAGCGGAAGCGGCCGTCTGTGCCGGCGGTCCGGGTGAAGGCCGTGCCGGCAAGGTGGACCGTGGCGCCGGGGTCCGTCTGGCCGATGAGCGCCACGGTGCCGAAGTCGGTGGTCCCATCGCCGACGGGCGCCGTGTCCGACTCGGGAGCGAGGCTGAAGGAACTGACGACCGGCGCCGTCGTGTCGATGGTGATGGTCAGCACCGAGGACACGGCGCTGCGGTTGCCGGTCGCGTCCTCGGCGGTAGCGGTGAAGTGATAGGTGCCGTCGCCAAGCAGACTGAGATCGACCGGGATGTCGAGGGTGCCGTCGGGAATGCCGGCGCCGATCGGCACGCCGTCGCGCAGGACGCGCACGATGGTATCCGACGCGGCCGTGGTGCGGACGACGAACGAGGCGGTGGTGATGGTGCCGCCGGTGACCGTGCCGGTGGGCAGGAGGATGACCGGCGCGGGCGGCACGGGCGGCGGGGTCGTGTCGATGGTGAAATCCATGCCCAGCGCCGGCGTCCTGTTGTTGAAGCGATCAGCGGCGACCAGGACGATATGGTGCGTACCCTCGGGCAGCGGCCTGCCGGTCAGCGTCGCCACGTCGCTCAGCGCCAGCGACATGCCGCCGCTGGCGTTGACGCGGCTCATCAGGCTGACGGCTGCCGAGCCGTCCAGGGAGAGGGTGAGTTGCGACAGGCCGCTCGGGTCATCGGCGACCACGATGAGTTGGGCCGTCGGCTGATAGGCATTCGTCAGCAGGATGGAAGTGCTCGCCGGGACGATGTTGGCCGCGACCGACGGCGGGGAGGTATCCGTCGTGACGTTGAAATAGCTCTGCAGGATCGCGAGGTCGCTGTTATCGATGAAGGTGTCGTTGTTGAGGTCGAACACAGGGTCGTAGCCGGCCATGCCGGGGCGCGTGCCCTCGTGCTGGGCCAAGAGGGTGCGGTCGGCGTCGTTGACGATGTCGTCGCCGTTGAAGTCCGCGACGAGGCGGAAGAATGGCAAGGGCATCTCCCCGTTTGGCAGGAAGCTGGGCCCCGCATCCAGGGTGACGGCACGATTGGCCCGACTGGCGACGCCCGCGCCCCGGATCGAGAGCGCGTACTGGGCGTTCTGTTGGATGAGCCCGGCGACGGTTGCACCGAACGGCGTCCCGGCGCCGAGGCCGCCGCCGGTGCCAAGGGCGATGTGCGCCCCCTGTTCGTTCTCGGTCGCCAGCAGGCTCGTCGTGGCATCGACAATGGTGGAGTTGGCGTACGCCGCCCGGACGAGGTCGATGACCTGGGCCGGGGTGAAGAAGAAATTGATGTTGGGGTTGGCGGCGTTGAGGAGTGCGGCCACGGCCTGCCGGGCGAGGGCATTGCGGCCGCCGCCGCTGCGCTGCAGGGCGGCCAGGAGGGTCAGGCCGCTCTCCTGGGTGACTCCGAAGACGCTGTTGAACGAACTGGCCATCGCGTACGGCGCCGTCCAGTCGCTCAGGTGCTGCTGCTGTTTCCAATAACTGGGCGACAGTCCTTCCCAGACCGGAGCGGTGGGAACCCAATCGCCGCCTCCGGTCGTGATATCCCCGCCCCGCGCGTTCTCGGCAGCGAGCAGATTGATCGTACCCGTGACGAGACTGGCATCGCCGTAGGCCGCCTGAACCATGGCGATCACCTGCGCCTCGGTGAAGGCGTAAGCGATGTGCGGATGTGCGGCGTTGAGCAGGGCAGCAACACCCTCGCGGGCCAGGGCGCTGAGGCCGCTGCCGCTGCGCTGCAGGGCGCCGAGAAGGGTCAGGCTGGCGGCTTCCTGCGTGATCCCGAAGACGGTGTTGAACACATTGCCGGTCGCGTAGGGTGCCGTCCAGTCGCCAGCGTGCCCTGTCCAGTAGGTGGACAACAGCCCTTCCCCGCCTGCACTATTCCACTCCGCACCGCCGCCGCCGCTCGTCAGGTCGGCTACCCTGTTGTTCTCGGTCTCAAGCAGCGTCGTCGTGGACGTGACGAGGCCGGCGTCGGTGTACGCGGCCCGGACCAGGGCGATGACCTGGGCCTCGGTGAAGGCGTAACTGATGCGGGGATGCGCGGCGTTGAGCAGGGCGGCCACGGCCTGCCGTGCCAGGGCGGTGAGGCCACCGCCGTTGCGCTGCAGGGCCGACAGGAGGGTCAGGCTGGCGGCTTCCTGGGTGACTCCGAAGGCGGTGTTAAACGAACTGCCCGTCGTGTACGGCGCCGTCCAGTCGCCGAAGTGCTGGGATTGCTTCCAGTAACCGGGCGACAGTCCTTCGCCGCCTTCACTGGTGATTGCCCCGCCGCCGCGCGGGCTCGTGAAGTCGGCCCCACCCTGGTTCTCGTTCTCGAACAACTCGGTTGTGGAGTCGACCAGACTGGGATCGGCGTACGCGGCGCGGACCTTGGCGATGACATCGGACACGGTGAAGCGGTACAGGACATTCGGGGTCGCGGCGTTGAGAAGGGCGGCGACGCCCTGCCGGGCCAGGGCGCTCAGGCCGCCGCTGCGCTGCAGGGCGCCGAGAAGAGTCAGGCCGCTCTCCTGCGTCACTCCGAAGACGGCGTTGAAGGAGCTGGCGGGCGTGTACGGCAAGGTCCAGGCGTCGAAGTCGGCCGACTGCTTCCAGTACCCCGGCGCCCGCCCATTCCCGCCCACGCTCGGCTGCACGCCCGTGTAACCCGTGCCCAGGTCGATCGTCAGCGTGAACGTCGTGGGATTGTAGCTATAGCGCTCCGGCGGGGCCTGGATCACGGAGCCGTCGACGGCCGAGACCACGCGGATGTCGCTGGCCGGATCGTCGATGACCACATCTTGGTTGAAGATCACCTCAAGCGTGTGGACCGACGAACGCTGCGCTTCTCCGTTGTTGATGATGAAACCGACGACAGTGACCGCGTTGGCGACCACGGTATCGACCGTGACGGCGAGTTCGGCGCTCGTCGTGGCCCGATCGCTGTTGGCCGCCTCGGTGGCGGTGGCGGTCACGGTGAGGGTAAAGTCCTGATCAGAGCCCGCCGGCGGGATCACGCCGAGGCCGGCGAGTTGCGACGGCGTCAGGCGGTAGTGGCCCACTGCGACCTGCGTGCCGGCGGTTAGCCTGGCCCCCGGCGGCAGGCCAGTGACGTCGATCGTCAGGCTCTCGGAGCCGTCCATGTCGGTGAGCGCCGACGTGATGTGGAGCGGGATGGTCGTGTCCTGGTTGCCCTCGGCGGGACTTACCGAGAGCGTCGGCACGTCCGCGATCGGCGTGATCGTGAGCGCGACCGTCGCCTCGTTGGACTGGTTGCCGTCGATATCGCGGACACGATAGGCCAGTGAGTCGGAACCCGAATAATTCAGGGCGGGAATGTAGTGAATTTGGCCGGTCGCGGTATCGACGGTGGCCGTGCCGTGCAGCGGCGCCCGCGTGATCGTCACCAGGCGCGGGTCGAGCGTGGAAGTCGGAGCAGTGTCGTTGGCGAGCACAACGATGTCCAGCGGGGTATCTTCGACGGCGGTGACCACGTCGGGCCGCGCGACGGGGTTGCTCGGGCCGTCGGAGGTGAACATCACGTTGTCGATGACGATACTGCTGCCGGCGGCGCCGAAGCCGAGCAGGTCGAACGATAGGAACGCCAGAGTGTTCGCCGGAATGTGGCTGACGTCGATCTGGACGATGCGCGGCACCAGGCTGCCGAGGATGCCGCCGTTGTCCTGGAGGTGGGCGATGGTGACGCCGGAGGTAAGGGTGTAGGTGCCGTCGGGCTGGACGTTGAGCAGGGCGTCGGTGCCGGACAGGCCCGCGGTGCCGGCGAGCGGTTGCAGCGTATGAGCGTCGAGCAGGGCGACCTCGAAAGCATCCGGCGGCAGACCGGCATTGCTGCCAAGCGTCGCGGACGCGAGGGTAAAGCGCAACGTCGTGGCGCCGGCGGGGACGAAGAACGCCTGCATCAGCGCCGTGTTGATCCGGTCGCCCTCTTGCAATGTCGCGACACCGCCGCTGACGGTCACGGCGCCGCGCGTGGTCCAGCCGAAGTTGGGATCGGCGGGATCCGCGATGTCAAATGTCCCGTTAGTGACGCCGATGGAGACATGGTCGAGCGGCACGAGCGGTTGCACCGCGGGTGGGGTGAGCGTGGGCGCGCCATTGTTGGTCGGTAGGTCGCGCGGCAGCAGGCCCGAGGTCGGCGCCGGTGCGGACGGGGGCGGACTGGCGGGGGGCGATGTGCTGCTCGTCGGGGTGGGCCAATCATGCACGGGCGCCGGGCCGACTGCAAAGAAATCGGGGAAGGCGGCTGGGACGCCGCCGTCGGCGAAGCCGTAGTTGGCGATCAGCAGCAGGCGGTCGTTGATGGTCACCGCGCCGTTGGCGTCGAGGTCGGCGGCGAAACTGTAGAGCTTGTCGCCGTTCAGCGTGCCGTAAGCCGCGGCGAGCAGGGCGCTGTCGGTGCCGTTGACGATGCCGTCGGCGTTGATGTCGCCGGCCACGTCGAGGCGCAGTCGGTAGGCCCCGCGGTCGTCGGCGGTGGCTCCGCGGATCTCCAACAGGTAGGTGCCGGCGTGGTCGGCGCGGAACATGGCGACGGTGCGCGTGCCGTCGATGTAGCGCGAGAGCGGCTGCAGCCCGTAGATGATGGGCGTGGCCGGCGTGAACAGGCTGACATTCCGCTCGACGACCACGCGCAGAATGACGCTGCCGCCGGCGGTGGACTTGATCTCGTCCTCGCTGAGCGTGAAGGCGTAGTAATGGGCCGCCCCACGGTCGAGGGTGGCGGTCACGGGATGGCCGTTGAACTGGGCCGCGGTGCCGAGGTCGGCGGTCAGCGGCACGGGCGTCGTCGGCGCCGCG
>Ga0137375_10001886_pt1 | contig 24500 bp, 19 predicted proteins | sample SagtaG_24_FD_104936 | JGI IMG/M metagenome (GOLD analysis project Ga0137375, IMG submission 104936) | Vadose zone soil microbial communities from Sagehorn Ranch, Mendocino, California, USA - Sage1_R_113_16 metaG | ecosystem: Environmental > Terrestrial > Soil > Vadose zone | place: USA... | reverse complement strand
GGCGGTGCGGTGGTCGCCTGGGTGCCGAACAGGATCTTCGGCTGCTTGCCGCTGCGCACCGGATGTGGGTGCTCCTGGACCAGCCGGCCGAGGAAGCCGTTGAGCGCGCCGGTCGAGATCCGCGTCTCCCAGCCCTCCAGCGCCTTGTCGAGCGCGGGCACCAGCCGGTCGATGTGCCAGCCGGTGCGGGCGGTGACGTTGATCCGCGGCGCCCACTGCACCTGCACCAGCTCGCGCTCGATCTCGCGGTCGAGGTAGTAACGGCGCTCCTCGTCGACCAGGTCCCACTTGTTGAACGCGATCACCAGGGCCCGGCCGGACTCGCGCACGGTCTGGATGATCCGTAGGTCCTGCTCGGAGATGTTCTGCGACCCGTCGACCACGAGTACGGCGACCTCGGCGCGCTCGATGGCGGTCGCCGTACGCAGGGAGGCGTAGTACTCGTGACCGGACGCCTCCTTGACCCGCTTGCGGATGCCGGCGGTGTCGATGAACCGCCATTCGCGGCCGCCGAAGCTGATCAGCTCGTCGACCGGGTCGACGGTAGTGCCGGACGCGTCGTCGACCACGACCCGCTCCTCCCCCGCCAGCTTGTTGAGGAGCGAGGACTTGCCGACGTTCGGGCGGCCGACGATCGCGATCCGCCGCGGCCCTCCGATCTCCTCGTACGTCGCCTCCGGGGTCTCCGGCAGCGCCTCGAGTACGGCGTCGAGCAGGTCGCCGGACCCGCGACCGTGCACGGCCGAGATCGGGTGTGGCTCACCCAGCCCGAGGTTCCACAGCGCGTAGGACTCGGCCTCGATCCGCTCGTCGTCGGCCTTGTTGGCAGCGAGCACGACCGGCTTGTTGGACTTGCGCAGGATCCGGACCACGGCCTCGTCGTGATCGGTGATGCCGACCGTCGCGTCGACCACGAACAGCACCGCGTCGGCCAGCCCGACCGCGACCTCGGCCTGGGCGGCGATCCGTTCGGCGAGCCCGCGGGCGTCGGGGTCCCAGCCGCCGGTGTCGACGACGGTGAAGGCGCGGCCGTTCCAGTTGGCGTCGTAGGAGACGCGGTCGCGGGTCACGCCGGGGACGTTCTCGACGACCGCCTCGCGGCGACCGATGATCCGGTTGACCAGGGTCGACTTGCCGACGTTGGGCCGGCCGACCACCGCTAGGACCGGCGCCGGCCCGCTCGCGACGACGGGGTCGGGCATGTCAGTCATCGGTCTGCTCCTTGGTGTCGGCACCCGGGACCAGCGCCACGATCTGCCCGATCACCTCGTCGAGGGTGAAGTCGGTGGTGTCGATGTGGACGGCGTCGTCGGCCATCGCCAGCGGCGAGAGGTCGCGGCCGGAGTCGATCCGGTCGCGGGCGGCCAGCGACTGCTGGGTCGCGGCGACATCGGAGCCGCCCTGCTCGGCGGCGCGCCGGGCGGCGCGGGCGGCGACATCGGCGGTCAGGTAGACCTTCAGGTCGGCGTCCGGCGCCACCACGGTGCCGATGTCGCGGCCCTCGACGAGGATGCCGCCCTTGCCGATCAGCTCGCGCTGCAGGATCAGGATGCGCGCCCGCACCTCGGGTACGGCGCTGACCGGGCTCACCGCCTTGGTGACCGCCTCGCCGCGGATCTCGACCGCGACGTCGACGCCGTCGACGTGGATGGTCGGCTCGAGAGGGTCGGTGCCGGACTCGATCACCGGCTCCGCGCACCTCGCGGCAACCGCCGCCGGGTCGTGTACGTCGACTCCGTGGGTCAGCATCCAGTGGGTCATCGCGCGGTACTGCGCGCCGGTGTCGAGGTAGCGCAGGCCGAGCCGGGTGGCGACGCCACGCGACGTACTCGACTTGCCGGAACCGGAGGGACCGTCGACGGCGATCACGATGTCGGCGGGGACGCTGCTCACGAGACCTGCTTCCAGAAACGGGGACCTGACCGGGGAGCAGACTACCGGTGAACGGCCCAGTTCCTGGCTTCGAGAGACGTCAGCAGGTGCTCGGCGCGGTCCTCCGCGACCACCAGCTCGACGAGGCCGACCGGACGACTGGGGTCGTGGTCGATGTGGACGTCCTCGATGTTGACGTCGCTGGCGCCAGCGTCCGCGAAGAGCCGCGCCAGCTCGCCCGGATGGTCGGGCACCGACACGAACACCGACCGCATCGGTCGGACCGGGCCGCCGTGCTTGCCCGGGATGGCCCGGGTGCCGGCCACGCCGGCCTGCAGCACCTTCACCAGGTCGTCTCGGGACCGCTCCCCCACGGCGGACATCAGCGTGTCCAGCTGGTCGCGAACCTGCTCCAGCAACGCGAGTACGGCGTCCGCGTTGGCCGTCAAGATCTGCTGCCACAGCTGCGGGTCGCCGCCGGCCACCCGGGTCACGTCGCGGACCCCTTGCCCGGACAGCGCGAGGTGCTCGGGCGGCGCCTCGGCCAGCCGGCCCGCCACCAGGGAGGCCAGCAGGTGTGGCAGGTGCGAGGTGCGAGCGACGGCCAGATCGTGCTCGGCCGGGCTCATGACGAGGGGTACGGCGCCGCACAGCTCGGCCAGCGCGGTGACCAGCTCGACGGCGTCGGGATCCGACCCGTCATGTGGGGTGATCGCCCAGGGGCGGCCGTCGAAGAGTCCGGCGTTGGCCGCCAGCGGCCCCGAACGCTCCGAGCCGGCCATCGGGTGGCCGCCCACATAGCGGTGCACGTCGCCCTGCACCTGGCGCAGCGGCTCGGACTTCACGCTGCCCACGTCGGTCACGACCGCACCCTCCTGCAGGGCGGCGGTGATCGCCTCGGCGAGGTGGTCGGGTGGCACCGCCACGACGACCAGCTGGACGGGCTGGCCGGCGTATGCCTCACCGGCGCCGAGACCGCCCGCCGTGCGCACGTGGTGAGGGCGGATGTCAGAGAGGTACACCGTCATTCCGGCGCGCCGACAGGCCAGGCCGATGGAGGTGCCGAGCAGGCCGGCGCCGATCACGTGCACCGGGCCGGTCAGGGCGGACATGCAACTCCTCGTTCGCGGGAGCTCTGTCGCGCCCCCTGTCGGGCACAGGCTACTGACCGGTGTCGCTCCTGCACGCAGGGGACCACGCACTGGGCCGGTCGCGTTGGGTCGGGTGGGGTGGCTGGCCGGGTGGAGCCGGGGTCGGGCATTGGTGTTGCCGAGGGGAGGCGCCCACACGTCGGTGGTCTAGAGATTGGCGCCGTCGAGCAGGGTGCCGAGCTCCTCGCGGGTCAGTTCGCGCAGCTCCCCGGCCTTCAGGCCGCGCAGGGTAACCGGGCCGAAGGCGGTGCGGGTGAGGCGGCGTACGGGATGGCCGACATGGTCGAGCAGCCGACGGACGATCCGGTTGCGGCCCTCGTGGATGACCAGCTCGACGATGGAGCGGCCCTTCGCGTTGCCCTGCCCGGCGCCGACCAGCTTGATCTGGGAGACCGCGACCGGTCCGTCCTCGAGGGTGACGCCGTCGAGCAGCCGCTTGAGGGTGTCCTTGGCGACCTCGCCGTCGACCTCGGCGACGTAGGTCTTGTCCACTTCGTATGACGGGTGCGCCATCCGGTGCGCGAAGTCGCCGTCGTTGGTGAGCAGGATCAGCCCGGAGGTGTCGGTGTCGAGGCGGCCGACGTGGAAGAGGCGTTCGGGCCGGTCGGCGACGAGGTCCGCGAGAGTACGACGGCCCTCGGGGTCGGACATCGTCGACACCACGCCGCGGGGCTTGTTGAGGACCAGGTAGACGTGGTCGCTCACCGGCGGCAGCCGCTTGCCGTCGACCCGGATGACGGCCGTGCGCGGGTCGACCTTGGTGCCGAGCCGGGTCACGATCTCGCCGTCGACCTCGACCAGGCCCTCGAGCATCAGCTCCTCGCACTTGCGGCGCGAGGCAACGCCCGACTGGGCCAGCAGCTTCTGCAGCCGGATCAGGCCCTCGTCGTCGGTCTCGATCACTCGGTCGCTCCCGGCCAAGTGTCGGGGACCAGGTCCGAAGCGCGAACTGTGGCCGTCTGCCCCGTCGGCTCGGAGCGCGCCGGCTGCTCCGACTCCGCCGAGTCACCGGCCGAGTCACCGGCCGAGTCACCGGCCGGCTCACCCATGGCCTCGGGCTGCGTCGACGTACCGGACATGGCGGCGAGGTCGTCCTCGAGGTCGTCCATGTCGGGCAGGTACGGCGCCAGCTCGGGCAGATCGTCGAGCGAGCGGACGCCGATGCGCTCCAGGAAGTAGTTGGAGGTGCGGTAGAGGTTGGCGCCGTTCTCGCCGTCCTGGCCGGCCTCCTCGACCAGTCCGCGGGTGATCAGGGTGCGCATCACGCCGTCGACGTTGACCCCACGGATCGCGGAGACCCGGGCCCGCGAGACCGGCTGCTTGTAGGCCACCACCGCGAGCGTCTCGAGTGCGGCCTGGGTGAGTCGCGCCTGCTGGCCGTCGAGCACGAACGCCTCCACGACCGCGGCGTACTCCTCACGGGTGTAGAACCGCCAGCCTCCGGCGACGTTGCGCAGCTCGAAGCCGCGGCCGTCGCGGGTGTACTCGGCGGCCAGGTCGGCCAGCGCCGCGGTGACCTCCTCGACGGGGTAGCCCACGGTGGACGCAAGCGTCACCTGGTCGAGCGGCTGGTCGGCCACCATCAGCACCGCCTCGAGCGCGGGACGCAGGTCGGCGACCGCCACCGCCAGCATCTCCCCCTCGGGGGCGTCCGGCAGCAGGGTCGCGGTTGTGCTCTGGTCGTCGCTCACTTGTCCTCTTCCTTCGCCGGCGGCTGCTCCGCCGTGGCGTCCGGATCACGCTCGGACCCGACGTCGGCCTCACCCTCGGCCTCGGTCTCAGCGTCGGCCTCACCCTCGGCCTCGGTCTCAGCGTCGTCCTCGGTCTCAGCGTCGTCCTCCGGAGGCGCCCCGTCGAACTCGTCCTTGATCTCGATGTCCTCGTCGCCGCCGGTCCACCGCACGGTCAGCTCACCGAGCGGAGTGACCTGGTCGAACGACACCGCGCCCTCGCGGAACAGCTCCAGCAGCGACAGGAACCGCGCCACCGTGGTCTGCGTATCGGGCGAGTCACCGCACAGGGCCCGGAAGGTCAGCGTGCCACCCCGGCGCAGCCGCTCCATCACCAGGGCGCCCTGCTCCTTGACCGACACCCGGGTTGCGTGGATGTGCTGGAGCGAGACCTCCAGCACCGGCTTCGGCTCCATGGCCTTGGCCGCCAGCCCGGCAAACTGTTCCAGCCCGATCCCGATCAGCACCTCGGGCAGCAGGGTCGCGAACCGCTCCTCCAGCCCGACCGCGCGCGGGTGGCGGCGCGACTCGTTCGCCAGCCGCGTCGCGAGTACGCCGGCGACCTGCTTGAAGGCGCGGTACTGCAGCAACCGCGCGAACAGCAGGTCGCGTGCCTCGAGCAGCGCCAGATCCTCCTCGTCCTCGACGTCACCTTGGGGCAGCAGCCGGGCCGCCTTGAGGTCGAGCAAGGTCGAGGCGACCAGCAGGAACGACGTGGTCTGCTCAAGGTCCCACTCGCGGCCGATCGCCTTGACGTGCGCGAGGAACTCGTCGGTGACAGTCGAGAGCGAGACCTCGGTGATGTCGAGCTTGTGCTTGGCGATCAGGTTCAGCAGCAGGTCGAAGGGACCCTCGAAGTTGTCGAGGCGGACCTCGAAGCCGGGCGTCTCGGTGCCGGGCTCGGTCACAATCGCGCTGCTTCCTGGGACGGACCGGTTTGGGGCGACCGTCGTCATGCCTGGTTGAGCCGCTGCACGATGACGCTGTCCTCGCCATGTGCCTCGAAGTCGGCCAGCACGATCGCGACCGCCTCGCGGACCAACCGGCCGCGGTCGACGGCCAGCCCGTGCCCCGACCGCAGCGCCAGCCTGGCGTGCTCGATGTCGTGCAGCTCCCCCAAAGTGACGTAGACGGTCATCTTCTCGTCGTGCCGCACCCGGCCGCTCGGCTTGCGGACCGAGGACTGCTCGGCCTCGGCCTCACGCTGGGTGTCGCGGTCATCGACGGCCCGCACCGGCGAGCGCCGCCGGCGCTTCTCCTCGTCGGTCCCGTCGGCGGCCGCGCCGCCGGCGCTGGTCGCCCGGAACAGGTGGTCGGCGGTCGGCAGGCTTACTCGGCGTGCCAACGCGCGAGCACCTCCCTGGCCAGTTGCCGGTAGGAGTCGGCACCCCCGGACGTGGAGGCATATGTCGTGATCGGCTCGCCGGCCACGGTGGAGTCGGAGAACTTGACGGTACGACGGATCACCGTGTGGAAGACCGTGTCTCCCCACGCCGACACCAGCCGCTCCATCACCTCGCGGCTGTGCAGCGTGCGACCGTCGTACATGGTGCCGACGATGCCGTCGACGACCAGCTTGGGGTTGAGCCGCTCCTGCACCTTGTCGATGGTGTTCTTGAGCAGCGCGACCCCGCGGAGCGCGAAGTACTCGCACTCCAGCGGCACGAGTACGCCGTCGGAAGCGGTCAGCGCGTTGACGGTCAGCAGGCCCAGGGACGGCTGGCAGTCGATCAGGATGACGTCGTACGTCGCCATCGCGGGCCCGAGCACCCGGGTCAGCGTCTGCTCGCGCGCGACCTCGTGCACCAATTGCACCTCGGCGGCCGACAGGTCGATGTTGGAGGGCAGCAGGTCCATGCCAGGGACCCGCGTCGGGACGACCACCTCGTCGACCTTGACGTCGCGCTCCATCAGCAGGTTGTAGATGCTCAGGTCGAGCTCGTGCGGGTTGAGCCCGAGTCCGACCGACAGCGAGCCCTGGGGGTCGAAGTCGACGAGCAGGACCTTGCGGCCGTACTCGGCGAGCGCCGCGCCCAGGTTGATCGCGGTCGTGGTCGTGCCGACGCCGCCCTTCTGGTTGCAGAGCGAGACGACCCGCGCGGGGCCGTGCTCGGCCAGCTTCTCCGGCTGGGGCAGGTGCGGCATGGGGCGTCCGGTCGGACCGTACTCGACCTTCTCAAGGAGGGCCGGCCCGGAGTCCTCCAGGGGCAGTGGCTGGGTCACGCGATCCTCTTCTTCCGTGTGCGGTCGGTGCGGCGGCGGCAGGTCGGGTGCCGTGGTCCCGGAGCCGCCGGGGAACTGGCTCTCGGGAACGTACTCCACGCTTTCCATGCGAACGCCTCCGCCTCGTCGTCGCCTGTTGTCGCCTGTTGTCGCCTAGCCGTCCCAACGTCTCGGGCTGGGCCTGATCACGATCACTCACCACGATCCCGCACTGTGGTGCCGTCACCGCGAGCCACGCCGTACGGTCCGGTTGCTTTGTCGACACGGCGACTTCTCGACGGACTCTAGGGCCGGTGTTTCCGTGCCCACAAGCCGAGCCGACCCCAGCACGCAAATCTGTTGAGGGCCTGTGCACTCGCTCCCTCGGTGGGCGCACAGGCATTCCCCCACCTGTGGAAAAACCTGTGTACGACGGCCTCGGCCCCTCGAGCGCCCCTCGCCCATTGACACGCCCGGCGCGGCACAGCCCGGTCACCCGCTACCTCAGGTGACGGCGCCGGTCCCAGAGGATCCAGGGACCACCCCTGCCGGTGCAGAAGCGGCGTCCGCGCAGGGTCTCGAACCATTCGCCCGGGTCGCCCAGTTCGAGCCGGACCAGCTCCCGATCGCCACTGCACCCGATGCTGCTGCTCCCGTCGGTTGGGGGCTCCTCCGGCACCGGCCCTCTGTCGAGGGCGAGCGCGGTGATGTCGGCGCCGACCCCGACGTAACCGCAAACCGTGGCGACGAACGGCACCGATCCGTGTTGCCCAACCCTCAGCTGCAGCAGCAGCCGGGTCCAGGGCGACAGGTCCCAGCTCCGCCCTGCGGCCTCGAGCTGTTCGGGTCGCGGGCTCAGCAGGTCAAGGCCGCGCGTCGGACCCAGGCGCGCCACGAAGAGTTCGCGCGGGCAGGCCCCGGTCAGCTCGAGCTCGTCGACCCGCGGCCAGTCGACGAGGGCTTGCACCAGATGCCCGTCGTACAGGACAGATCCGGCGGTGCGGATTGCCGGGCCGGCGAACCCGGCCCGAACCAGGCGGGTGGCCTGTGGCCGGGTCAGGCCCACGTCCGCCAGGATCCGAGCTGCTTCTCGAGTGCTGACCAACATGCCGCGAAATTAGGGTCGCCGACCTGACACTCACCACATCGATCGGGACGCCTGTGGACAGCCGCCTGCGCGACCGGCACAGTCAGTCCGAAGGAGTCTTCCGGGCAGTCGGCCCATAGTGCCAGGCGGCACCATAGACCGACTGCACCAACCGTTAGTTCCGGCTACCCGCCAGGGCAGGACCAGATCCGAAAGCGCCACCCCAAAGCGCCCACCTGAAAGCGACCGTGAAAGCCGGTGAAAGGCCGGCGAGCCCGCGTGAAAGCGCCGTGAAAGCGGCGCCGGTCACCGTAGGGCCATGACGAACTCACTGAACCCCGACCTCGCGGTCCGCATCGAGGGTCTGGTCAAGACCTTCGGAGAGCAGCGGGCCGTCGACGGCATCGACCTGGAAGTACGCCGCGGCGAGATCTTCGGCGTTCTCGGCCCCAACGGCGCCGGCAAGACCACCATGCTGCGGATGCTGGCCACCCTGCTGCCGATCGACGCCGGCCGGGCGGAGATCTTCGGCGTGGACGTCCGGCGCGAGCCCCACGTGATCCGCCAGCTGGTGGGTGTCACCGGGCAGTACGCCTCGGTCGACGAGAACCTCACCGCCATCGAGAACCTCTGGCTCTTCGGCCGGCTGCAGGGCCTCTCCTCGACGAAGGCCCGGAGCACCGCCGACGACCTGCTCGGCCGGTTCGGGCTCGAGGAGGCGGCCGACAAGGCCATCTCGAACTTCTCAGGCGGCATGCGCCGGCGGCTCGACCTGGCCGCCAGCCTGATCACCCGGCCGCCGCTGATCTTCCTCGACGAGCCCACCACCGGTCTCGACCCGCGCACCCGCGGCCAGATGTGGGACACCATCCGCGACCTGGTCTCGGACGGGTGCACGGTCCTGCTGACCACCCAGTACCTCGACGAGGCCGACCAGCTGGCCGGCCGGATCGCGGTCATCGACCGCGGCCGCAAGGTCGCCCAGGGTACGCCGGATGAGCTCAAGACCGCGGTGGGCAACTCGACGCTGCAGCTGCTGCTGACCGACCCGGCCGACCTGGCCGCGGCCACCACCGTCGTACGCCGCGAGCTGCGGGAGGAGCCGGTGCTCACCCCCGAGCACGGCCGCCTCAACGTGGCTCTCGACCGCGCCGACCAGGCCGCCGACGTACTCATCGCCCTGCGCACGGCCGGAGTCTCGATCTCCTCGGTCGCCGTGCAGAAGCCCAGCCTCGACGAGGTGTTCCTGGCCCTCACCGGCCACGACACCCACGAGACCGACACCGACCTCACCCCGGAGGTGACCCGATGACCACCCTCGCCCCTGAACAGACCACGAACCACTCCGCCGACCCGGCGGCCGGCCTGCGCCGCCACGTCAGCCTGCACGACACGCTCAGCCAGACCATGACGCTCGCCTGGCGGGCCGCGAAGAAGATGCGCCGCAACCCGGAGCAGTTCTTCGACGTGACCTTCCAGCCGATCCTGTTCACCGCGATGTTCGCCTATATCTTCGGTGGCGCGATCTCCGGTGACGTGGAGAGCTACCTGCCGCTGATGATCCCCGGCATCCTGGCCCAGACCACGCTGACGGCCTGCATGGCGACCGGCGTACAGCTTCGGGAGGACATGGACAAGGGCGTCTTCGACCGCTTCAAGTCGCTGCCGATCTCCCGGATCGCGCCGCTGGCCGGCCCGATGGTGGCCGACCTGTTGCGCTACGGCATCGCGGCGACGTTGACCTTCGGGATGGGCCTGCTGATGGGCTACCGCCCCGGCGGCGGTGCGGCCGGCGTACTCGGTGGGTGGGCGTTGGCGATCTTCGCCGGTTGGTCGCTGGCCTGGGTCTTCACCTGGGTCGGGACGATCTCCAAGAGCGCCCAGGCGGTGCAGGGCATCAGCCTGATGATCATGTTCCCGCTGACCTTCCTGTCCAACGCCTACGTGCCGGTCGACACCCTGCCCGGCTGGCTGGAGTCCTTCGTCAAGCTCAACCCGGTCTCCCACGTGGTCTCCGCGGTCCGCGACCTCGCAAACAACGGTGCGGTCACCGCCGAGGTCGGCTGGGCCCTGCTCGGCTGCCTGGCCGTGGTCGCGATCTTCGCGCCGCTGTCGGTGCGGACGTTCCGCAACCGGATGTGATTTCGGATCTCGAGCCTCCGGGCGATGTCGACCGACATCGCCCGGAGGCTCGTTCGTCGCGGGTCAGGCTCGCGGCGTGCGGTCGTAATGGTGCTCCTCGACGGTCGCCGCTCGGCGGGACCGGATCACGGCCTGGATGAGCGCGAGAAGGATGGCCGCCGCCCCCACGATGACGAGCAGCCACCCCAGCTGGTCGTCGTTCACATTCGGGATGTCGTAGGTGACGACGTCGAGGACGAGAACCAGTCCGGCCAACAGCAGAACGATTCCGAGTCCGATTCCCATGGTGGGCCCCTTCCTGTCAGAGCTGTGCCTGGTCAGGGATCAGCGGACCGGTACCCGGCTCGCCGTACATTCATGCGTGCGCCGACAGCGGGCAGCAACCCCGGCCATCGGCGGCCCGCTGCCCGCAACCGGATCTGAGGGTCAGCCGAGTAGCTCGCGGACGGCCGCCCGGGCCTCGTCGAGAAGGTCGGGTCCGCGGCGGTCGCCGTACTCCTCGAGCAGCTGGTCCAGCAGCCCCGGCGCGAGTCTCTCCGCCGGGGCTGCGGCGTTGTCCCAGGCCATCGTCGGCACCAGCCGGTTGTAGGCGAACCGGTTGGCCAGCGCGAGCAGCCGGCAGGCCATCGGCGCCGGTACGGCGTCGCGGTGCAGCCCCCACATGGCCAGGCCGAAGAAGACCAGCCCGGCCACCGGGAAGTCCAGGTTGACCCGCTGGGAGTCGAGGACGGCGAGAGCCTTGCTCCGGAGTACGCCGTAGATGTCGGCGCCGTCGTCGCCTCGACCGTGCAGGGCGTGTGCGCTGACCGCGGCCGCCTCACCGAACAGGATCCACGGCTCCAGCCCGGTGGCCTCGCCAAGGCCCGGGAACCGCAGCGCGCGCAGCTGCTCCATCGCGGCCCGGTAGAGCCGCAGCCCCTCGGCCAGGTCGCCGCTGGCCAGCGCCAGCTCGGCCTTGCTGGTGGCGACGACGACTCCCCCGCCGAACCCGGACCGCCGCTGCTCCGCGGCGGCGATCCGGTCGATCTCCTCGGAGGCCTCGTCGAGGCGACCCAGGGTGAGCAGCCGAACCGCCAGCATGGCGCGGACCTGGATGGCGTCGTCGTTGGCCTGCAGCCGGTCGAGCACGGGGAGGGCGCGGCTCGCGTGGAAGGCGGCCTGGTCGAGGTGGCCGAGCTGGGCGTGCATGGCGGCCAGCTGGGTGTGCAGCATCGCTGCGTTCCACGGGCCGTCCTCGGGGCTGACCAGCGCCAGCGCCCGGCTGGCCGACTCGATGGCGGCCTCGGGGTTGCCGGCGTTCTCCTGCGCGTGCCCGAACCACTGCAGTGACAGGCCGGCGACCCGCGGGTCGGGGTCGTCGCAGAGCACCTTCAGCCGGGACTCGCTGCCCGGCCAGTCGGACGGGTCGAAGACGAGGAGTACGGCGGTCACGGCCGCGACGTGCGGGTTGTCCGAGGAGGGACCCAGCTTCTCGAGCAGGTCCCGGGCCTCGCGCGCGTCGAGCCCGTAGGCGATCGCCGCGTTGCTGACCAGCAGCGCGAGCGCGATCCGGGCGGCGTCGGCGACGTCGTCGTCCGGGGTCCAGCCGCGCAGCGCGTCCTGGACGGCGTCGACCAGCGCGATCACCCGCGGATGCTCGCCGCTGATCGACCAGAACCCGCCGAGGGCGGCCAGCAGCTCCACCACGGCATCCGGGTCGGGCTCCCCCAGCGCCTGCCGCAGTACGTCGGCGAGGTTGGTCTCCTCCTCGCGGAGCGCGTCCATGGTGGCGATCTGATCGGGGCTGAAGAGCCGCGGCGTCGACGTACGCGCGTAGTCGCGGGCCCAGGCGCGCTGGGCCTGCCGGGCCGCGTCGTCCTCCCCCGCGTCGACCAGCTGCATCCGGCCGAACTCGCGCACCGTCTCGAGCATCCGGTAGCGCACCGACCCCCGCGCGTCGCGCACCGACAGCAGCGACTGGTCGACCAGCCACTGCACGGCGTCCAGCGCCTCACCGCCGAGCAGTGCCTCCGCCCCGTCGAGGGTGAACCCGTCGTGGAAGACCGAGAGCCAGCGCAGCGCGCGGCGCTCCTGGTCGCGGAGCAGGTTCCAGGACCAGTCGATGACCGCGAGCAGGGTCTGGTGGCGGTCCGGCGCGCTGCGGTCGCCGCCGCGCAGCAGCGTGAAGCGGTTCTCCAGCCGGCGTCCGATGTCGGCCACCGACATCACCCGAACCTTGGCAGCGGCCAGCTCGATGGCCAGCGGCAGGCCGTCGAGGCGGTCCACCACTCCGGCGACCGCGTCGGGGTCGAGCACGACGTCCGGACGGGCGGCCACCGCGCGCCTCCGGAACAGTTCCTGCGCGTCGGCGGTCGCGAGCTGGTCGAGCAGGTAGACCCGCTCGGCGGCGATGTTGAGCGGCGCCCGGGTCGTGGTGACGATCCGCAGGTCGCGAGTGGTGACGACCAGGAAGGCGACCAGCTCGGCCGCCGCGGTGACCACGTGCTCGCAGTTGTCGAGGATCAGCAGGGTCGGCGACTGGTCGAGGTGCTGGGCGATCCGGGCCCGCACGTCGGAGCGCTGGGCGGGCGAGAGAGTACGCCGGCCGCTCACCGAGTCGCGTACGCCGAGCGCCGAGCCCACCTCGCCCACGACGTCCTCGGGCGCCACCACACCGACCAGCTCCACGAAGTGCACGATCGGCTGCTCCGCGTCGCGGCCGATCACGTGGGCCAGCCGGGTCTTGCCCAGGCCGCCGGCGCCGACGATCGAGACCACCCGCGACGCCCTCACCAGGGTGCGCAGCTCGGCGAGGTCACGGTCGCGGCCGAGCAGCGTCGTACCGTCGAAGCGGACGCCGTCCCTGACCGGATGGTCGGCGGCCAGCAGCTCGGCGTACACGCGCTGCAGGGCGGGGCACGGGTCGGTGCCGAGGCTGTCGGCGAGCCGGGCCCGGTACGACTCGTACCGCTCCAGCGCGGCGGCCGCTCCACGCACCGCCGCCTCGCTGCGCAGCAGCTGCTCGACGACGCCCTCGTCATGTGGGTGTACGACGCTCGCGCGCTCGAGCACCGGAAAGGCCCGTTCGTGCGCGCCGGTCTCGGCGAGCGCGAGCCCCAGCAGCCGCTCGGCCTCCGCCCGCTGGCGTCCGGCCAGCTCGCGCAGGGTGGCCAGCGGGCTGTCCGACTCGCCGTCGCCGGTCTGGTGCGGGACCAGCGTCAGGGCGCGTTCCGCGGCGGCCACCGCCTCGGCGGGGCGACCCTCGCCGAGGTCGCGCCGGGCCCGCGTCAGCAGGTCGTCGAAGAGCAGCGCGTCGACCCGGTCGCGGGCGATGCCGAGCCGATAGCCGCCGTCGTACCTCGCGACCAGGCCCGCGTCGCACGTCGACCGGACCCGCGAGACCAGCACCTGGAGGGCCGCGGTCGGCTTCGCGGGCGGCTCGTCGGGCCACAGCAGGTCGGCGAGCGCGTGGTCGGTGAGCCCGGTCGGATGCAGGGCCAGGGCGGCCAGGAGGGCCGCCGGCCGATCGCCCTTGATCGGCTCCCCGTGCCAGCGGACTCCGTCGAGGAGGGTCAGGTCGGGGCGCACCCGGCCAGTCTAGGGACGGGTCGTGATGCCCACGGCGCGCCCCGGCGCCGGGGTAGTCCGTGACGAAACTGCTATCGACAGGCCGACGGGGATAGCAGGAACGTCACGGACTACCCCGGCGCGTCGCTCGCCAGCCCGACCGGTGGGCCTCAGAGCCGGCGCAAAGAGGTGGCCGCGACGACCGCCTCGCCGAGCTCGTCGGAGGCGTCCAGGTCGACGGTCGCCTCGACCACCCAGTCGCGGTCGCCGGCCGGGTCGTCGAGGACCTGGCGGACCAGCCAGATCCGGCCGGGAGGCGCGTCGCCGTCCACACCGGCCGGCAGGCCGCGCTCCGCCGAGACCTGGAACAGCGCCGGCCCGCGCGCGGCCGGTCCGGTGCCGATCTCGTCGTGGTCGGCGAAGTAGTCCTCGAGTCCCTGGTCCCAGCGCGACCGCGTCATCACGACCTCGCGCGGCGGGTCGAAGCGGTCGGCGGCGGCGCGTTCGAGGCGCATCAGCCCGTCGAGGTCGTCGCGGGCGGCCAGCTCGACCCGCCGGAACACCGCGTTGCGCACCATCACCCGGAACGCCCGCTCCTGCTGCGAGATCGGCCGCGGCGGGGGCGGCGGCTCGTGGTGCGCCACGTCCGGGCGTACGGCGTCGGGGTGGGCCAGCGCCTCCCACTCGTCCAGCAGCGAGGAGTCGGTCTGCCGCACCGTCTCCCCCAGCCACTCGATCAGCTCGTCGAGCTCCGGCGAGTGGTGCCGCTCCGGCACGGTCTGCCGCAGCGTGCGATAGGCGTCGGTGAGGTAGCGCAGCAACAGCCCCTCGGAGCGGGCCAGCTGGTAGCGGCCCACGAAGTCGGTGAAGGTCATCCCCTGCTCGAACATCTCGCGCACGATCGACTTCGGCGACAGCGCGTCCTCGGGCAGCCAGGGATGGGTCTGCCGGTAGATCTCGAAGGTCGCCTCGAGCAGCTCCTGGAGAGGCTTGGGCCAGGTGACCTCGTCGAGTAGGGCCATCCGCTCGTCGTACTCGAGGCCGTCGGCCTTCATCTCGGCGACCGCCTCTCCGCGGGCGGCGTACTGCTGGGCGAACAGGATCTGCCGCGGCCCCTCGAGCACCGCCTCGATCACCGACAGCACGTCCAGCGGGTAGGTCTCCGCCTCCGGTTCGAGTACGTCGAGCGCGGCCAGCGCGAAGTGCGCCAGCGGCTGGTTGAGCGCGAAGTCGGGCGGCAGGTCGACGGTCAGCACGTAGCGGCGGCCGAACGCGTCGGGCTGGTCGAGCCGGGTCAGCACGCCGGAGCGGAGCAGGCTGCGGGCCAGCCGGAGCGCCCGCCGGCACAGCCGGAGCTGCTGGCGCCGGGGCTCGTGGTTGTCGGTGAGCAGCCGGCGCAGCACCGGGAAGGCGTCCTCCTCCCGGGACAGCACGTTGATCAGCATCGCGTTGTCGACCTTCATCCGCGACACCAGCGTCTCGGGGATCCCGGCGACCAGCTTGTCGTAGGTCTGTTCGGTCCACACGACCGTGCCCTCGGGTGGCTTCTTGAGCTGGGCCTTGGAGTTCTTCTTCCCGGCGGCGCGGCGCTCCTCCGCCTTCGCCTTGGCCTTCTCGTTCTCGATCACGTGCTCCGGCGCCTGTACGACGACGTACCCGGCCGTGTCGAAGCCCGCCCGGCCGGCCCGGCCCGCGATCTGCAGGAACTCGCGCGCCCGCAGGATCCGCTGCCGGCTGCCGTCGTACTTCGCGAGGCCGCTGAAAAGCACAGTCCGGATCGGCACGTTGATGCCGACGCCGAGCGTGTCGGTGCCGCAGATGACGGTCAGCAGGCCGGCCTGGGCGAGCTGCTCGACCAGCCGCCGGTAGCGCGGCAGCATGCCCGCGTGGTGTACGCCGATCCCGCGCCGGAGCAGCTTCGACAGCGTCTTCCCGAAGCCGGCCCCGAAGCGGAAGCCCGCCAGCCGCGCCCGGATCGCCTCGCTCCCGCTGCCCTTCCAGGTGTTCAGCAGCGAGGTGGCGTGCTCGACGGCCGCGGCCTGCGTGAAGTGCACGACGTACGCCGGCGACTGGTGCGTCGAGACGATCTCCTCGAGCGTCTCGCTCAGCGGCGTCGTCGCCCAGCTGAAGGTCAGCGGCACGGGCCGCTCGGCGTCGTCGACGAGCACCGTCTCGCGTCCGGTACGCCGGGTCAGGTCGGCGACCAGCTCGGTCATGTCGCCGAGCGTGGCCGACATCAGCAGGAACTGCACCTTGGGCAGGGTCAGCAGCGGCACCTGCCAGGCCCAGCCTCGGTCCGGCTCGGCGTAGTAGTGGAACTCGTCCATCACCACCAGCCCGACGTCGGCGTCCCCGCCCTCGCGGAGCGCGATGTTGGCGAGCACCTCCGCGGTGCAGCAGATGATCGGGGCGTCCGCGTTGACCGAGGCGTCGCCGGTGAGCATGCCGACGTTGTCGGCGCCGAAGATCTCGCACAGCGCGAAGAACTTCTCGTTGACCAGCGCCTTGATCGGCGCGGTGTAGAAGCTGACCCGGTCACAGGCGTTGGCCGCGAAGTGGGCGGCCGTCGCGACCAGCGACTTGCCGGACCCCGTCGGCGTCGCGAGTACGACGTGGCGCCCGCTCAGGAGCTCGATGACCGCCTCGTCCTGATGCGGGTACGGCGTGATGCCCTGGCTCTCGACCCAGGCCGTGAACGCGTCGTACAACGTGTCGGCGTCGGGCTTGCCGGGCGGCGGCTCGAGGCGCGTCGTACCCATCAACGGGCCCGCGGGTGCGCGGTGGCGAAGACCTCGCGCAGGTTGTCCACGGTGACGAGCGTATAGACCTGGGTGGTGGTGACGCTGGCGTGCCCCAGCAGCTCCTGGACCACGCGGACGTCCGCGCCGCCGTCGAGCAGGTGAGTCGCGAACGAGTGCCGCAGCGTGTGCGGCGACACGTCGGCCCGCACTCCCACCCGGTCGGCGGTCTTGACCAGTACCGCCCAGGCGCTCTGCCGCGAGAGCCGGCCGCCGCGCGCGTTGAGGAACATCGCCGGCGTACCCTTGCCGGCGGCGACCAGCTCCGGCCGGGCCCGCACCAGGTACGCCGTTACCGCCTCCCGCGCGAACGACCCGACCGGCACCAGCCGGTCCTTGCCGCCCTTGCCGCGCAGCAGCACCGTGCCGTCCTCGAGGTCGAGGTCGTCGACGTCGAGCCCGACCGCCTCGGAGATTCGCGCGCCGGTGCCGTAAAGAACCTCGAGCAGCGCCCGGTCGCGCAGCGCCAGCGTCGTGCCGGGAGCACCCGCCGCCTCGAGGATCGCCTCGACGTCCGACAACGGCAGCGCCTTCGGCAGCCGCTTGGCCGGCGCCGGTGGCTTCACCGCCTGGGCGGGGTCGAGCGTGGTCAGCCCGTCGCGGACCGCGAACTTGTGGAACCCGCGCACGGCCACCACGGTCCGGGCCGCGGACGTGGCGGTCAGCGCCGGGTGCTCGGCCGACCCTTCACGCAGCCGGATCAGGAACGCCGACACGGTCGCCTCGGTGATCTTGTCGAGCTCGGTGATGCCCTGCTCGGCCAGGAACTCGAGGTAGCGCCGCAGGTCCCGCCGGTACGACGTCAGCGTGTTGTCGGCGAGTCCGCGCTCGACCGACAGGTGGTCCAGGTAGGTCCGGACGGCCCGTCCGAGCGACACGACGTCGCCGGACGGGCTGTCCGTGACCTGACCCGGGTCGCTCAGTCCAGCACCCCGTCGAGAGACACGGCCTTGATACCGGTGGCCTCGCCCACGGGCGCGTTGGTCAGCTGCCCGGCGTAGGTGTTGAGGCCCAGCGCGAGACTGTGGTCGTCACGACAAGCCTGCTTCCAGTCCTTGTCGGCCAGCGCCACGACGTACGGCAGGGTCGCGTTGGTCAGGGCGTAGGTCGAGGTGTTCGGCACCGCACCGGGCATGTTGGCCACGCAGTAGAAGACCGAGTTGTGGACCTGGTACGTCGGGTCCGCGTGGGTCGTCGGGTGGCTGTCCTCGAAGCAGCCGCCCTGGTCGATCGCGATGTCGACGAGCACCGATCCGGGCTTCATCTGGGCGACCAGGTCGTTGCTGACCAGCTTGGGTGCCGCGGCGCCTGGGATGAGCACGGCGCCGATCACCATGTCGGCCTCCATCACCTGCTGCTGGATGGCCAGCGACGACGACGCGAGCCCGTGCACCCGGTTGTTGTAGCGCCAGAACGACATCCGCAGCTTGTCGAGGTCGGTGTCGAGCAGGGTCACGTCGGCACCCATGCCGAGCGCGATGTTGGCGGCGTTCTGACCGGACACGCCCGCGCCGATGATCACCACCTTGGCGTTGGCCACCCCTCCGACGCCGCCCATCAGGACGCCGCGGCCGCCCTGGGCCTTCATCATCGAGTGCGCCCCCACCTGCGGCGCGAGGCAGCCGGCCACCTCGGACATCGGGTAGAGCAGGGGCAGGCCACCGGAGGGCAGCTGCACCGTCTCGTAGGCGATGCCGGTGGTGCCGGACTCCAGGAGCTGCTGGGTGAGCGGCTTGTCGGCGGCCAGGTGCAGGTAGGTGAACAGGGTCAGGCCGTCGCGCAGCCGGTGGTACTCCTCGGCGACCGGTTCCTTGACCTTGAGCACCATGTCGGCGCTCCCCCACACGTCGTCGGCCGCGTCGAGCATGGTCGCCCCGGCCGCGACGTACTCGTCGTCCGGGACCTGCGAGCCGAGCCCCGCACCCTTCTCCACGTAGACCGCGTGACCGCGCTGGGTCAGCTCGTGCGCGCCGATCGGCGTCAGCGCGACGCGGTACTCGTGGTTCTTGACTTCCTTAGGTACGCCGACCTTCACTGCTGCTTCCTCCTGCGGTGACATGCGCCGCGTCCTTGTGGCGCCCCCGCGACATTACTCCGAGCCGACCCCTCGGACGCCATCCGGATGCCTACTCCGGGGTAGCCCCGAGGCCCACCCCGTCCAGGCCGCGCACGCGCGTCGCGAGCACCGCCTGGGCCACCGGGCCGTCGGCCACCCGCCCGTCGAGTACGCCGGCCAGCAGGTCGTCGAACGGCACCCAGAGAGTCTCCATCTCGGCCTCCTCGTGGTCGGGCACGAAGTCGCCCCGCGAGGCCTCGCTCAGGCCGGTCGCGAGGAAGATCTCCATCCGCTCGTCGGTGATCCCGGGCGACGACCAGGTGCTCAGCAGGTGGGTCCAGTTCTCGGCCACCAGCTCGGCCTCCTCCAGGAGCTCCCGCTTCGCGGTCTCGACCGCGGGCTCGTCGCCGGCGTCACGCAGCCCGGCCGGTAGCTCGACCAGGACGTGCCGCACCGGGTGGCGGTACTGCTTCAGGCAGAGCACCCGGCGGTCGTCGTCGATGGCCAGCACGACCACCGCGCCGGGGTGCTCGACGACCAGCCGGCGGAACGGCTCGCCCCCGCCGTGCGGGGGCAGGATCCGGTCCGCGCGCAGGGCGACCACCCACGAGTCCCGGTAGAGGTACGTCGACTCCGTCACCGGCCACGACTCGTCCGGCCGATCTGACGGTATTGCCCGTTCGGTGTCCATGGTTCGGACGCTACCGTGGCGCCTCAGAGGTCATCGACGCAGTTCGCAATGGAGGGAACCACATGACTGACACCGCCAGCCTCGCTCAGGACGAGGCGGCCGCCCGCGCGGCGTTGATCGCCGTCGACCGCTACGACATCGCGGTCGACATGACCGGACTGCTGGAGGGCGACACCATCCGCTCGACGTCCACGATCGCCTTCCGGTGTACGACGCCGGGCGCGGCCACCTTCGTCGACTGCGTCGCCGACATCGAGTCCGCCACCCTCAACGGCGTCGATCTCGACCCAGCCACCGCGGAGCGCGGCCGGCTGTCCCTGACCGACCTGGCGGCCGACAACGTGCTCGTGGTCACCGCGAGCCAGTCACAGACCGGACTGGGCGCGGGCATCCTGCGCACCGTGGACCCGACCGACAAGCTGGTCTACGTCTGGACGTCCTTCGAACCCGACGACGCCCGCCGGGTCTGGGCCTGCTTCGACCAGCCCGACCTCAAGGCACCGCACAGGTTCACGGTTACCGCGCCGGAGTCGTGGACCGTCACCAGCAACTGCCCGCCCGACTCGGTCGAGTCGTCCGGCGACGCCGCGCGGGTCTGGAACTTCCCCGACACTCCCCCGCTCTCGACGTACGTCGTGGTCGTCAACGCCGGCCCCTTCTACGAGCTGCGCAGCACCCGAGGCGGCTACGACCTCGGGCTCTACGGCCGGCAGAGCCTCAAGCAGTTCCTCGACCGCGACGCGGAGGAGCTCTTCGACCTCACCGACCGCGGTCTCGCGTTCTTCGGCGAGCGGTTCGGGTCGCCGTTCCCGCAGCCGCGCTACGACCAGGTCTTCGTGCCCAACATGGGCGGGGCCATGGAGAACTGGGGCTGCGTCACCTGGACCGACGCCGTGCTGTTCCGCAGCGACCCGTCGTACTCCCAGCGCGCCATGCGGGCCGGCGTCCTCATGCACGAGATGGCGCACATGTGGTTCGGCGACCTGGTCACGATGACCTGGTGGGACGACCTGTGGCTCAACGAGGCGTTCGCGTCCTGGGCCTCCGACTGGGCGCTGGCCGGCTGCACCGAGGAGTTCTCGACGGCCTGGGCCGGGTTCCTGGCCGGGCTCAAGCGCGAGGGCTACCGGCAGGACATGGGCCCGGGCACGCACCCGATCCGCGGCGACGTACCCGACGTCGCGCAGGCGATGGCCAACTTCGACGCGATCACCTACCTCAAGGGCCAGAGCGTCCTCAAGCAGCTGGTCGCCTACGTCGGCGAGGACGCGTTCGTCGAGGGCCTGCGCGCCTACTTCCGCGACCACGCCTACGGCAACACCCGGCTGGCCGACCTCATGTCCGCCGTCGGTACGGCGTCCGGGCGCGACCTCTCCGACTGGACGACCGCGTGGTTCGACCGAGCCGGCACCGACACGCTCTCCCTCGTCGACGGCTGGATCGAGGCCTCGTCGCCGGACGAGGGCGAGCCCCGGCCGCACCGGGTCGACATCGGCTCCTACCGGGTGAGCGACGACGTCCTGGAGGCCGTCGGCACGACGACGGTCGAGACGGCCGGGACGAGCACGCCGGTCGAGCTGCCCGAGGCCGACGTACACCTGGTCAACGCGGGCGACCTCACCTTCGCCGCCGTGCGCACCGACGACGCGTCACTGCGGCTGCTCCTCGACCGTGCCGCCCAGCTCCCCGACCCGACGTCGCGGGCGCTGGTGGTCACGATGGCGTGGGACATGCTGGTCAAGGGCGAGCTGAAGGCGGCCGACGTGGTCGACACGGTCACCGGCGTACTCGCGGGCGAGCGGGCTCCCGCCGTGGTCGAGCCGTTCCTGGCGATCGCTCTCGACGTGGCCGAGCTGTGGGCCCCGCAGGACCAGGTGCCGGAGCTGCTCGCGAAGGTGGCCGACCGGGCGGCGGCGCTGGCCGACGTACCCGAGCAGCGGCAGGCGGCGCTGCGCACGCTCGCGGCCTCGGCCACCTCCGAGGAGCACTTCGCGCTGCTCGACGGCCCGGCCGGGGACGACCTCGACCTGGCCTGGCGGGTAGCCGCCCGGCGCGCCGAGCTCGGCGAGTACGACGAGGCCGCGATCAAGCTTCTCCTCGACGCCGACCCCGACCCGGACGCGTCGGTGCGTGCCCTGGCCGTCCGCGCGTCGCAGCCGGACGCCGACGCCAAGGAGGCGGTCTGGGAGGCGGTCTTCGTCGATCGTTCGGTGCCCGTCGGGATCATGCTGCAGAACCTCGGCCGGAGGTTCTGGCGACCCACCCAGGCGGAGCTGCTGCGGCCGTTCACCAACCGCTACCTCGAGCAGGTCACCCGGCTCAGCGACGGCGGGATGCTGGCGCTCGGCTCGATCATGAAGACGATGTTCCCGACCGCGGTGGGTGACGAGACGTTCCTCGAGAAGGCCCGCGAGCTCGCCGCCGACCCGGACATCCACCCCGCCGTACGCTCCACCCTGCTCGTCGGCACCGACACCATCTCCCGGATCCTCCGAGCCCGCGCCTGACCCCGCCGAAGCGGCAAGAATGGCCCCTCGAGGTGGCAGAAACTGCCCCTCGAGAGGCCTTGGCGCCCTAGTCCTCGTCCTCGTCCTTGCGGCGCAGCGTCGACTCGTCGATGGGGAACCGCAGCTCGCGCTGGCGCTCGATGGCCGCGCCGATCAGGCCCGCGAAGAGCGGGTGCGGCCGGGTCGGCCGGCTGCGCAGCTCCGGGTGCGCCTGCGTCGCCACGTAGTAGGGGTGTACGTCGCTGGGCAGCTCGACGAACTCCACCAGACCCAGGTCGGCGTTGGTGCCGGAGAAGACCAGTCCGGCCTCGCCGAGCTGGTCGCGGTAGGCGTTGTTGACCTCGTAGCGGTGCCGGTGTCGCTCCTCGATCCGGGTCTGCCCGTACGCCGCGCGTACGACGCTGCCCTCGGCCAGATCGGCCGGGTAGAGCCCCAGCCGCATGGTGCCGCCGAGGTCACCGGCCCCGTCGACGTACGACTTCTGCTCCTCCATCGTCGCGATGACCGGCTCGGGGCACTCGGGGTCGAACTCCGTCGAGGCCGCCTTCTCCAGGCCGGCGACGTTGCGGGCGAACTCGATCACCATGCACTGCAGGCCGAGGCACAGGCCGAGGGTCGGGATGCCGTGGGTGCGGGCGTACTGCAGCGCGCCGAGCTTGCCCTCGATCCCGCGGATGCCGAAGCCGCCCGGCACACAGACCGCGTCGACGTCGCCGAGCAGGCGGGCCGCACCGGCCGGAGTCTCGCACTCGTCGGAGGCGATCCAGCGCACCGTCACCTTCGCCTCGTGCGCGAAACCACCGGCCCGCAGCGCCTCGACGACGGACAAGTAGGCGTCGGGGAGGTCGATGTACTTGCCGACCAGCGCGACCGTGATCTCCTCGCGCGGGTGGTGGACGCGGTGAAGCAGGTCGTCCCAGACGGTCCAGTCGACGTCGCGAAAGGGGAGATCGAGGCGGCGTACGAGATAGGCGTCGAGGCCCTCGCGGTGCAGCACCTTTGGGATGTCGTAGATCGACGCCGCGTCGGCAGCGGTGACCACGGCTTCGACGTCGACGTCGCACATCAGCGAGATCTTGCGCTTGATCGAGTCCGGCAGCTCGCGGTCGGCGCGGCAGACTACCGCGTCGGGCTGGATGCCGATGGAGCGCAGGGCGGCCACGGAGTGCTGGGTCGGCTTGGTCTTCAGCTCGCCCGACGGCCCGATGTAGGGCACCAGCGAGACGTGCAGGAAGAAGCAGTTGTCGCGGCCGATGTCGTGGCGCACCTGGCGGGCCGCCTCGAGGAACGGGAGCGACTCGATGTCGCCGACGGTGCCGCCGATCTCGGTGATGACGACGTCGATGTCGTCGCTCCCCATCGCCCGGATCCGGTCCTTGATCTCGTTGGTGATGTGCGGGATCACCTGGACCGTGTCGCCGAGGTAGTCGCCGCGGCGCTCCTTCGCGATCACCGACGAGTAGACCTGTCCGGTGGTCACGTTGGCGATCTGGCTGAGGTCGGTGTCGAGGAAGCGCTCGTAGTGGCCGATGTCGAGATCGGTCTCCGCGCCGTCGTTGGTGACGAACACCTCACCGTGCTGGAAGGGGTTCATCGTGCCCGGATCCACGTTGAGGTAGGGATCGAGCTTCTGCATGGTCACGCGGAGGCCGCGGGACTTCAACAGGCTGCCCAGGCTGGAGGCCGTGAGGCCCTTCCCGAGCGAGGAGGCGACGCCTCCGGTCACGAATACGTGTTTGGTTGGCGTCCCGTTCTTCACGGGGTTCCATCCTACCCGAGCGGAACGGCTCCATCCGAACCCGACGCACCGAAGGAGCCGATCGTGCCGTTCTTCGTGCCCGCCAGGGCGAGTACGGCGGTGACCTGGCCGGCACTGGTCTGGACCGAGTCGGTCAGCGAGGCCGCCGCCTGGGCGTCCGCGTTGTCGCGGAGCAGGGAGAGCAGCCCGTTGGCGCCGGAGTCGGTGCTGCCGGCCGCCACGATGCCCTGGGACGCGGCCCGGAGTCCCGTGACCAGGCCGGCCGCGATGACGTCGACGCCGGCGTTGCGGTCCGGCTCGTCACCTAGTACGACGAGGATCAGCGCGCCGCGCCGGGTCGTCGACTTCGTGGTCATCAGGTCCGCGCCCTTGACGCTCTCCATCACCGAGGTGCCGTTGGCGTCCACGGCCGCGCCCCCGGGGGTCGGGGTCGCGACGCCCAGGCCGATCAGCCGGCCCATCCGCTCGTAGGTCGGGGCCTCGGCCGGGATGTCGACGTCCTTGAGCGTGGTCAGCAGCTGGCTCCCGAGCGTGTCGACCAGCGACTTCTCGGTCGGGTCGACCAGGGCCGGCTGGACGTCGTACTCACCGACGGGGGCGCCGCCGGCGGTCTTGACCAGGTCGGCCGCCCCGCGCACGGCCTTGGCGTCGGCGCCAGGCATCGTCATGAGTACGACGGTCTCGCCGGTCAGCTGGCCGGCCAGCAGCTTGGGCGCCGCCTGTGTCGCGAAGGCGTCCGAGTACGCCGCCGCAGCGTCGTCCTCCCTGGCCGCGGCCCGGTCGGCGCCGCCCGGGTCGGCGCGACCGACCTCGGAGAGTGGGCCGCCACCGAGCACCACGCCGACGGCGAGCGCGAGGAAGACGGCGATCAGGGACACGAGATGCGAGCGGAACGAGATCACTGGAACAGTCCTTGGATCGAGTCGAAAAGGTCTCCGCCGCCCTGGAGCAGCGCGTCG
>Ga0137375_10001885_pt1 | contig 24504 bp, 17 predicted proteins | sample SagtaG_24_FD_104936 | JGI IMG/M metagenome (GOLD analysis project Ga0137375, IMG submission 104936) | Vadose zone soil microbial communities from Sagehorn Ranch, Mendocino, California, USA - Sage1_R_113_16 metaG | ecosystem: Environmental > Terrestrial > Soil > Vadose zone | place: USA... | reverse complement strand
CCCAGGTCGTACGGCGGAAGGCGAAGTCGAACTCCCGCCCCGACAGCGGATGGAACGGATGCGTCACCCGCACCCGACCTGGCGCACCTTGCGGATCACCAGCAGTTGACGACTCGGTCCAAGAGCGTGGTCGAGCGCACCTTCGAGAGCATCAACACGCTGTTCTGCCAGCACCTGCGCGGCTACGTCGGTGGGAACGTCACCCGGCGCGGCTCGGGCGTCCAGGCCGCCTGGACCGTCGCGGAGCTGCAGGACCTGCTGGACGAGTGGGTTGTGGCCGGCTGGCAGCCCCGCCCGCACGAGGGGCTGCGCAACCCCGACCTGCCAGGCCGGATCCTGTCCCCCAACGAGGCCTACGCCGTGCTGGTCGCCCGCGCCGGCTACCTGCCCGTCAGCCTCACCGGCGACGACTACCTGGAGCTGCTGCCAGTCGAGTGGCGGCAGATCAACGACTACGGCGTCCAGCTCGACTATCGCACCTACGACTGCCCCGGCCTTGCCCCCTACCGGCGTCAGCACTCCGGGATCGACGCCAAGCGAGGTCTGTGGGAGGTCCACTACGACCCCTACGACCTGTCCCACGTCTGGGTGCGCAACCACCGTGACGGCGGCTGGATCACCGTGCCCTGGACCCACCTGCCCATGGTCCGCCAGCCGTTTGCGGACTTCACCTGGCGGTATGCCCGGCGTCTTGCCGCCGCCAGCGGCGCCGACGACCAGGACGAGACCATGGTGGCCACCGTGCTGGTGGACCTGCTCCGCCGCGCGGGCACCGGCCCGCCAGCCGACCGGCGGATCGCCAGCCGCACCCGCACTGCCGCGGCGCTGCCACTTCGACCGCTCCCACCGCCCGAAGATGCGGACGAGGACGAGGAGGGAGTCGCCGACGACCAAGACCAACAGGCCCTCGGCCAGGTGGTGCCGTTCGGCGCCTTCGACCCCCTGGCCGACTACTGACCCGGTGAGGTGTGCCGTGCGCTCGCCCCGACAGCCGGCCGATGCGGCGATCCACGCGTCGCTGACCACCAAGGAGGGCTGGCGCTGGTTCGTCGACGACGTCCCAGCCCCACCAGCACTGCTCTCTCACCCCCAGCGCGAGCAGCTCGACCCGGTCGAGCGCGCCGGCCACCACGAGCACCGCTTGAGCTACCACGCGCGGCTGATCATCGTCGCAACTCCCATGATCCGGCAGGTCGTAGCTACCGGCCGGCGGCTGGTCCTGCTCAACCGCCACCAGCTCAGCGCCCGCCGCGGCCTGATCGTCACCGGCCCCGCCGCCACCGGCAAGACCACCGCCATCACCCAGCTCGGCAAGCATCACGAGCTCACGGTGCGCCGCCGCGACCCGACCGCCCACGCCCGCCTCCCGGTCGTCTATGTGACCGTCCCGCCAGCAGCAACCCCACGGATGCTGGCCGCGGAGTTCGCCCGCTTCCTCGGGCTCCCGCTCACCCGTCGGCTCAACCAGGCCGAGATCACCAACCAGGTCTGCGACCTGCTCTGCCAGCTGCACGCCGACCTGGTGCTGGTCGACGAGCTCCACAACCTCGACCTGCGCACCCGCTCCGGCGCCGAAGCATCCGACCAGCTCAAATACCTGGCCGAACGGATTCCCGCCACGTTCGTCTACGCCGGCATCGACATGGAGCGCGTCGGGCTGTTCAGCGGCATCCGCGGCCGCCAGATCGCCAGCCGCTTCACCGCCGTCCCGACCAGCCCGTTCGCCTACGGCACCAGGGCCCAACGGCAGCAGTGGCGCGCCTTGGTCGCCACGTTCGAGGAGGGCCTACGGCTACACGACCACAACCCCGGCAGCCTGCTCCGGCTCGACCGTTACCTCCACCAGCGCACCGGCGGCATGATCGGCAGCCTGTCGCACCTGCTCCGCGGCGCCGCGGTCGAGGCAATCGGGGACGGCACCGAGAAGATCACCAAGGCCACCCTGGACCGGATCATCATCGACCACGCCGCTCAGACCACCACCTGGCCGCCCAGCATGCGGACCCGGCGTCGTCGCCAGGCCGGCTGAATGCAGCCCTGGGAGGAGCCTGCCCGCCAGTTGCCGGTCACGTTCCCGCCCGTCGGCGGCGAAACCATCGGCTCCTACCTCAACCGGCTGGCGCTCGCCAACCGCATGCGGGCAGGCGCGCTCGCCCGCTACGTCGCGGCCTACCGCCGGGCACCAAGCGCCATCGATGACGACACCAGCGCCTGGACCCCCACCACACCAGCGCGCCTGACGGTCATCAGCGGCCAGTCACTGCACAGCCTCACTCGGGCGCTGCCCACGCTCGCGCAACCAGCCTCGCCACAGCAGCCACGTGACCTGCTTCCCGCCTGCCGGCGTTGCATGGCCAGCCAAGGCGTCACCTGCCTGGTGGTGGCCCGCGACCAGGCCCATCGGCATCTGTGCGTCCGGCATGGCCTTTGGCTTCGCGCGACCACCCAGGTCGAGCTCACCCGGGCGCCTGAAGTCATCCGCGCCCAACTGCGGCATGCTCGGCTTGCCCGCCGTGGCGACCCCGACCGGATCGCCGCCGCGCACACCGATGCCCACGTGATCGTCCTGGACTGGTATGACGGGCGTTGGCACCGGGACCTCATGGGCCGCTGGCAGGCCCGGCTGCACGCCCTTGGCGTCGACCCCTGGAGCCCGACCCTGCTGCCATGGGCGGACCATCTCGACGCGGCCGTCTATCCCGAAACGGTCGCCCTCACCGGCCTGCTCGCCTCGCCGGTCTGGCGCGCGCACGTTGCCGCCGCCGGGTTCTACCAGGAGGCGGGCCGACGCCTCGGGATTACCTACCCCCGCACGAGCGCCAGCGACCCTCTTGCCCGCTGGGCTTGGCGGATACGTCGTGAGCCCGGCCCCGGAAATGGCCAGATTGATTGAGACAACCCCGCGTCCTACGTCTCAGCGAACCTGTCAACTCCCTGGTCGCAGTAAAGTTGCTGGCCACCTTCGCTGAGACCCGAGTGCGCCACGAGGCGCAGCCCCTATCCGCTGTCTCACTGAATCTGGTCCAAGACATGCGTTGTCTCATCCAATCTGGCCTGCTCCCCCCACGCGTCTGACTGAACCGGGTCCGGCTATGGGTGGAAGCCTCGGCCTCAACGCATAGCTCGATGTCTGCATCGAGCAGATTTAGGGTAATTGAGGCTATAGTTAGATAGGAGGCAATCGGTACGAACAGCTCCGGCACCCTGTGGCTGGCATGACGTAACCGCTTGGAGAGCGCGCTAGGCGTTGGGCTCTTCAGCGTCGTCCAAGGCCTCCACTTCTCGGAACAACTCCTCGATGGTCACGACGTGGGATCGGTCGCCACGCCTGATCGCGTCCAGGATTGCCTCTGCTTCGGCGTGCTGGGCCTCAAGCTCTTCGCGCGATGGGAGCAACTCACGCACCCATCCGGGAACTTGCTCTATTGGCTGCGCCACCCGGGCCCTCCCCTCGAGTGCCACGTCGCCTGTGAGTCTCGCACGAAGCCAGGACACTGATCGCTGATTCCTGCGAACGAGCGGCGGGCGCCCGCCAGCACGGCCGGCCGTCGTAACGGGTGAACCGCGATGGCCGGACGTCCCTGACAGGGGCCCGTGGTATCTTCAATCCGCGACACGGTTTGATGTGTTCGCCCTACTCCGAGGCTGATGCCTCGGCGGTGGCAACGCTGGCCCTAGTGGCCAGTACCCCTTTGAGGGCACGCACTGACGACCGCTGCCGCCTTCCGCAGCACCAGGGATTGTCTCTGGACCGGCGGAGGGGGTGCGCACGGGCATCTCGCCCTGAGCTCCCCAGTCACAACTGGCGATCGAGCTCGAGAGGAGCGAGATGACGACGATCCCCTTCGTCGACGAGGTCCGTCTCGTCGCGCTGATCCACAATCCTGCGACGATGCGACAGCAGTGGGCCGTGAACGCCGCATGCCGCGACCGGTCGCAAGCAGGTGACCCCTACTTCCCTGAGGACGACGGCATGCTCTCGGCCGCCGCGCTCGCCCGCTGCGCGGGCTGCCCAGTCGCTTATGAGTGCCTGGCCCTTGCGCTGATCCACGAAGCCAATGACGGTTATCGGTTCGGATGGTGGGGCGGTTTCAGCCCGGTCGATCGCGACCTGTTGTGGGCATCGCTCGACCCGCCCGGCTTGTCGCCGGCCGTCGAGCTGGACTTGGGCGACCCCGCCGCTGTCGCCCGCTCTCTGCGCGACCAGAACCGCACTATCCCGGCCATCGCCGCCGAGCTCGGCTGCTCGGAGCGCACCGTATACCGCTACCTGGCCGCGACGGCGGCCTGACCACAGGAGGATCCCACCATGCCCAAAATCATCGACGAGACGCTTCTGCCGCGCCCCGTGCAACTGCTCGAGACCCCTGCGCTGGCGCAGGCGACACGTCGCGCAGCCGAGCGCCTGCAGCAGCAGTTCAACCTGTCGCCGGCGGCGGCCGAGGCGTTCGCCGCCTCGGTCGTCGACCCGGCCGAGATCCGCAAGGCAGCTGACAACCCCGAGCAGCTATATGTGCCGGGAGGCACGCTGCTCGGCCTTCGCGCGCGGGTATGGACCCGCCGGGTGATGCCGGACCCGCGCAATCCAAGAGTTGGGCCCGCCCGCCGGCACCCCATTGCAGTTCGCCCTGGTTCTACCGAGGACGCCCGATTCCGGCCGATCCCCGATCCCGAGCCCGACCCCGATGGACGCCCTGAGGTACGTCTGGACATCCAGAGTCGGGAGCATCTGAGCTGGGCGTCGGCGATCGCCAAGAAGTTCATCCTCAAGGACAACGACTGGCGGCTGTCCATCCGTAACCAGGGTGTCATGACCGAGGTGTGGGTCTCGGCCGTCACTATCGCCCACATGGACGGCACGCTGCCGGTCACCGTGCCTGTGACGTCCGAGGGCAGTAGCCGGCTCACCGCCTGCCATGACATCCTCGACATTCGCTCGGCCGACGTGCCCTACGCCCGCGACGATCGGGCCCTGCGTTCAATCATCCGCAGCCTGAACGATGCTGTCGCCAATGGACCGACCGTCGAGCAGGCCGAGGCGCTTCGCTGCGAGACCATTCCTGCGCTGCTGCTGGTCGGATTCGAGCCGCATCCCGGCTCGACGGCCACTTTCGGCACTGCCGTGCGGTCGCTTGTGGCGCTGCGCCATGTCGACTATCCCAGGCCTTGGAACGAGGCGGCAAAGATGGAGTCGATCGCCGATGCCGTGCTCCAGGGCCTGGTAGGCGAGGGGCTCATCACGCCACAGGAGGAGCTGTGGCTCGCCGGCGCCCTGACCGCTGACGAGGCCGTCGGGGCCGGCTTCTCCACCGACCCGGCGATCCGCGCTGCCCGCATCGTCCGGCTGCTGACCGACGACGACCCCTCGGTCCATCAGACAATCCGTGTCGCCATCACGGCCCAGACCACCAAGGAGCGCATCACCAACAAGTTCAAGCTCCAGGTTGCGGCGGCACTGATCATGCGGTCCGTCGCGGGCACCGACGAGCGCCAGAAGGTCGCCGACATCCATCGCGGTCTCCAGACTGGCTTCTCCGATACCCTCGCCACCAAGTCGTGGCAGGCGACGTACCGCTCCACAGGGGAACTCGTCGAGGCCGCATTCAAGGAGATCGAGAGCGGCGATGAGACCGGCGCGGCGAGCCTGGAGTTGGCCGCGCGTGCTGCCTACCCGCTGATCACCAGTCGCCAGCTCTTCGCCGACCGCGGGTCGAAGGACAATGACCAGCCCGACCGGCGCGCACCTGGCGCGGTCATCGAGCGCATGCGCACGAGCCAGTGGGGTATCCGCCAGCTCGGCCAGGCGCTTACCGATCACGCCGCCCGCCTTAAGATCCGCGCCGTCGCCGCCGATGGGTCGATGCTGGCTCTTGAGGATGGCACCGGCACGCAAGAGGTGACCGACAACTGGCTGCGGCGGACGTTTCCGCCTCCTGGCCGCCCGGTCGCACCGGCGACGCCGGAGACCGCCCACGAGCGGTTCCTGCAGGCGCTCAGCCACTTCGGCGAAGCCATGGAGGCGCTAGACGGTGCTGCCCGCCGCCTCATGAGAGTGGAGGGCGTGGACGGCCGTGCGCTCCTTGAGAGCGAGGGTGTCGATCCCGCTGATGCCGACCCGTGGCTTGCAGACCTGATGCGTCTCCTCCAGCTCCTCCCCGTGTGGAAGGCGACCCATGTTGCCCGTCATGGGAGGATCGCTCCCTCCGCCACCGTCGCCAGCTGGGATGGCGACGAGGAGGAGGAGGAGGAGGAGGAGGAGGAGGACGACAGCCTTGATGGCGAAGGGGGCGACGAGTGGAAGGACAACGAGGCATGACCGCAGGCGTGATCTTCGACAAGCTCATGCCTGCGCAGCTGCCGAGGTGCGAATGCACGACCGCGAACTCCACATCGCCCACGGCGCCACCCATCCATCTGGCGGAGGCCGCACGGTGATCACGACCCTGTCCCCTCCACTTCAGAGGATCGAGGCGCAGCGCGACATGCACCGGGAACCTTGGCCCGACGCAGGCCAATCACTCGTCAACGAGCTGCAGGCAAGCCGCGACCGCTTCGCGCTCATCGGAGGCGACCGCGAAGCCAACGACAGCCTGGTGGACCGCCTGGCCACCGACCTCTCTCTGCCAATGGTCCACCTCGGCGCGGCATTGGCCGCCCAGAGCATGCCCCCGACGGCTACAGACATCGAGGCCGCCGTCGGGTCGGCATCGGTCATTGCGGACCTTGACCTACTCCTCTGGCCCCTCCTCGGCATCCCCGTGCTGCCGTTCCTTACGACGCTGGCCCGCCGCCGACCAGTGATCGCTGTTTGGCCCGGCGAGATCAGCAACGGCCGCGCTCGCTACTCGGCGCCCGGCCGGCCCGACCACCATGACCAACGGCTCACCGACGTCGTCGCGCTCCGGCCCCGCAACAGGCGGTTCCCCGACGAGGTGCCCTACGACATCGAGAGGATCGCACGATGAAGTACGCCGATCTCATCCAGCCCGCCGAGCCGCTCGAGACCGTCAAGCAGATCCGCGAGTCGGGAACTCTTGAGGCCGCCAGGCGCGACGTCGAGACCTTCGTGATTTCAGACCGCATGGCGCGTCAAATGATCGACGTCATCTTCCCGAACCTGCGCTATGACCAGCCGGGCGACCAGAAGGGCATCCTCACCGTCGCCACTTACGGCACCGGCAAGACGCACCTCATGTCGGTCGTGGCTGGCGTCGCGGAGTATGGCGACCTCGCCGAGGCTCTCAGGCACCCAGACGCCGCCACGGCGGCCAAGGCGATCGCCGGCCGCTTCAAGGTCATCCGCTTCGAGATCGGCGCGACGCGCCTCCCGCTGCGGGACATCGTCTGCACCGAGCTCCAGCGCGGCCTCGCCGCCATGGGCGTCAGCTTCTCGTTCCCCGACTGGGACACCGTCACGAACACCAAGGACGCCCTGACGGACATGATGGCCGCGTTCGAGGTCGTTCATCCCGACCGCGGGCTGCTGTTCGTCCTGGACGAGATGCTCGAGTACCTACGAGCACGCCGCGACGCCGAGCTCATCCAGGATCTCATCTTCCTGCGCGAGGTTGGCGAGATCTGCCGGTCTTCCAGGTTCCGCTTCATCTCGGGCGTCCAGGAGGCCATCTTCGACAATCCCCGCTTCGCCGGGGTGGCCGACACAATCCGCCGCGTCCGCGATCGCTTCGAGCAGATCCGCATCAGCCGTGAGGATGTCGCCTTTGTTGTCGAGCAGCGACTGCTCCGCAAGAACGCCACTCAGCGAGCCAGAATCGCCGAGCACCTCCAGCAGTTCACGCCCTTGTACGACGGTATGGCTGAGCGGTTGGACAGGTTCGTGGCATTGTTTCCAGTGCATCCTGACTACCTGCGTACGTTTGAGCAGGTGACGATCGTCGAGAAGCGCGAAGTGCTCCGGACCATCGAGAAGGAAGTGAAGAGCCTCCTCGGCCAGGAGGTCCCGCGCATTGCCCCCGGGCTGATCTGCGCCGACAGCTATCGGGCCCGGCTCATCGACGATCCCTCCGCTCGCACCATCCCCGAGGTGCAGGTGGTGCTCGACAAGAGCGAGGTGCTGCGCAACAAGGTGGCCGCCGCGCTGCCCGACAAGCAGTACGTCGACACCGCCCTGCGCATCATCGACGGCCTCGCCATCCACCGCCTAACCACTGATGACATCAGTCGGCCGATCGGCATGACCGCCGAGATGCTGCGAGACGAGCTCTGCCTCCTTCCCCCCGGCCTTCCCGAGCGAGACGCCCTGTTCCTCAAGATGACCATCGAGGCCATCGTCAAGAAGATCCTCACCGCTGTCAGCGGCCAGTTCCTCTCCATCGACCCAGACAACGGGCAGATCTACCTCGACGTCACCAAGGACATTGACTACGACCAGCAGATCGACCAGCGAGCCGAGTCCCTCGACGAGGACCAGCTCGACGAGGCGTACTACTTGGCGATGGAGGGGGTCCTCGGCCAGCGGGACGAGCCCTACGTCGCCGGCTACCGGATCTGGCAGTACGACCTTCCCTGGCCGACGACCAACGCCGACCGCCGCGGCTACCTCTTCATGGGCGCCCCCAATGAACGCTCCACGGCCCAACCGCCCCGCGACTTCTACATATACTTCCTTCAGCCCTACGACCCGCCCCGCTTCACCGATGAGGAGAAGCCCGACGAGGTGTTCGTGCGGCTGGCCAACCCGGGCGATGAGTTCACCCGCGCGCTCCGGCGCTATGCCGGTGCAACCGCCAAGGCCAAGGAGTCGACCGCGACCCACCGTCCCATCTATGAGGACAAGGCGCGCCGTGCTCTGCAGGAGATGGTCGTCTGGCTCCGGGCGAACATGGCCACGGCCATGACCGTGACCTACCGCGGGGAGGCTAAGACACTGGGCGCCTGGCTCGGCAGCGTCCCGGGCGAGCGCTCAAAGGTTCAGGACCAGATTGATGCGGTCGCCTCCGCCGCCCTCAGCGACCACTTCACGGCTCGCTACCCCGGCTACCCGCGCTTCTCCCGCCGCATTACGCCGTCGACGCTCGAAGCCGACGTCCGCGTTGCGCTCACCCAGATCGCCACGCGACGGCCCACCGGTGCGGGCACCGCCATTCTGGAGGCGCTTGAGCTTCTTGCGATCAACGGGACCGACCTGCGCGCAGACGGCACTTACGCCGCCGCCCTCCTCGACACCCTCGGCCGCGCCGGCGGGAAGGTCGTGAACCGGAGGGATCTGCTCGCGCCGGTCGACCGCGACGTCCTCGCGTGGGGTCCGTGGCACCTGGAACCGGTGTGGCTGATCGTCGTCGCCGCCGCCCTCTGCCAGCAGGGCAAGCTGGAGATCAGCATCGAGGGCCAGCGGATCGACGCCCTTAACCTCGACCGCCTGACCCGCCACACCCCTGACCAGCTCGCCGCCTTCGACCACCTCGCACCGCCCAAGGCGCTCCCGGTTACGCAGCTGCGCGACATCGCAGCGATTCTCGACATCGCCTCCGGCGCCGTGGCTGACAGCGGCGCGACCGAGGCGCTCGTCCGCGAACTCCTCACCCGCGCTGCCGACCTGCTCCGCCGGACCGAGGCTGCGCTGCATGCCGTCGTCGACGGGACCGAGCTGTGGGGCGACCGCCTCTTCGACCTCGCCGACGAGCGGGCCCGCCGGCTCGAGCACCTTCGCACGCTGCTGCTGGAGCTTCGGGTGCGCGACTCGGTTGGGAAGATGAACAGTCTCGCTCTCGACGGGGCCGCCATCGTCGCCGCTCGCGCAGGCAAGGAGGAACTCGACCACATCGAGGATGTCCTCGCCGCTCGTGACAAGCTCGCCCTCGTCGCCGACTACCTCCGCGAGGCCTGCGGCGTCTTTGGCGCTGGGATCGAGGAAGCGAAGGAAGCCCTCTCGCTGCGCTCCGACACGCTTGAGCTGCTCCAAAGCGGCGAGTCGATCGACCCGGCCAGAGTCGTGCAGCTCCGCAACGCTGGCGAGGAGCTCCGCCGCCGCTTTGCCGACCTTGCGTCACGCTCGTATCGACATGACCACCTCGACGCCGCAGGAGACAGGCGGCGAACGTTCCTACTTGAAGGGCCGGTCGCCACCCTCGACGGTCTCCAGGCCGTTTCGATCTTGGCGCCCGGCCCGCTGGCGCAGATCCGCGCCGAGCTCGCAGAGCTGCGCCCTCTGTTTGAGATCAACGAACAAGCCCTACACTCATCGGTTGTCCTACCCGGCAAGAATCCGCCGCGCCCTCTGGATGGTTCCTCCGCCGAGGCGCGCCTTGAGGAGTGCGAGCGGCGCGCCCATCAGCTCCTCGCCAGCTGGACCGATACGCTGGCCGATAGCCTCAACGAGCCGGAGATGGCTGAGCAGATCGGCTATCTCGCCGACGGCGCCGCCAAGGCGCAGATCGAGACTCTCGCCAAGGACCGCACGCTCCCCAACTCGATCACTGCAGCGTTCGTCGATGCGCTCAATCAGGTCTTCACCCGGGTAGACATCCGCTACGTGGCCCCCAGCGAGCTGACCGCCGCGCTCTTCCGCGACACATCACCGGCCACCGCCGACCAGCTCCGCGAGCGCCTCGAGGGCCTGCTGGCCGACGCAATCGGCAACGCCAGCCCAGATCAGGTCCGCTTCCTCCCTGCCGAGGAGACGCTATGACAACCTTCCCCACGGATCCCGCAGCCTGGGATATAGCCGGCGAGCGGCAGCACCTTGCCGGCTGCCTCGCCGACGCCCGCTCGCAGCCCGGCGCCCCTCTCGGTAACGACGAAGGCGTCCTCGCCATGTCGCTGCCGCCGTACCACACCGCTTGCCCCAACCCGGATCTCACCGACTGGCTCGCGGTGACCGCCTCTGACGCGGACGCCGTCAAGTCCAATACCGACCCAGGGCCCTTCACCACCGACATCTCCGAGGGCAAGTCCAGCCTGTTCTACAAGGCCCACTCCTTCCCGACCAAGGTGCCCCCGGCCGCTATCATGCGGTTCCTGTTGCACTACACCGAGCCCGGCGACGTCGTGCTGGACGGCTTCTGTGGGACGGGCATGACCGGCGTCGCCGCCCAGCTGTGCGGCCAGCCGCCCAACGACGTGCGGCGCGCCATCGAGGACGAGATGGGTGATGTGCACTGGGGCCCACGGCGCGCTGTGCTTGCAGACCTCTCGCCGTCGGCCACATTCATCGCCGCCGGCCTCAACCTACCGATCGATGCCAAGGCGTTCGACCGGCGCTCGGCCGAGATTCTTGACCAGTTCGACGCCGAGTGGGGGTGGATGTACGTGACCACAGACGAGCGCGGCAGGCAACGCCCGCTCGATTTCGTCGTCTGGTCCGAGGTGTTCACCTGTCCCTCCTGCGCTGGGCCGATCGTCTTCTACGACGTCGCCTTCAACGCCCGAACCGGACGCGTCAGGGATACCTTCCGCTGTCCATCGTGCGGGAAAGAGCTGAACAAGGACACCGTGGAGCGGCGGAGGATCCCCATCCGAACGCTCGCCGGCGATACGACCGAGCGCATCGAATTTAGGCCCGTGGCAATCCATTACCGGGTCGGCAAGTCAGTCAAGATCAAGGCACCGGACGACAGCGATCTTACAGTGCTACGCCGTATCGCCGCAGTTGGGCTCCCCGGCCCGGTTCCGACTGACCCGCTGCCAATCGATCAGATGGTGCACGGCAGCCGGCTCGCGCCAAAGGGATTTACGCGCGTGCATCACCTATGGGGCGACCGCGCGTTGGTCGCACTTGCTGCCTTATGGAAGGCCTGCTCGGGCGAACCAGACCCCCTTCTGCGCACCGCGCTGCTCTTCTGGGTCGAGCAAGCGCTGTGGGGAATGTCGTGGATGAACCGCTACAAGGGTTTCTCCTTCGGAAAGGTCGGCGGCTCGCAAGTCAATCAACATCTAACCGGCGTGTATTACATTCCTTCGATGCACGCGGAGTGCTCCGTGGCGTACAACCTTGGGGGTACGCAGCCAGCGCGCGGCAAGCGCGCGTCGCTTGTGAAGACCTGGGAGGCCAGTCCTGCCCATCTCGGCCAGGTCGTCATCTCGACCGGCTCCTCAACCAGGATCGGTCTCCCCGATGCATCCGTCGACTATTTGTTCGTGGACCCACCGTTCGGGGCCAACATCCCGTACGCTGACCTCGCCATCGTTGTAGAGTCGTGGCATGGCGTTTGTACCGACGTGGCAGAAGAGGCAGTCATAGCTCGCGCCGCACGATTCGTACGGACGCTATCCGAATACGGCGAGCTGATGGAGCGGTGCTTCACCGAATTCCACCGTGTCCTTAAGCCCGGACGGTGGATGACCGTCGAGTTCTCCAACTCCTCGAACGATGTATGGCTCACTATCCAGCATGCCCTCGCGCGCGCCGGGTTCGTCGTGGCTGATACGAGGATCATCGACAAGGAGCACGGCTCGTATCGGCAGTTGACTGCAAGGAATGCGGTCAAGCGCGATCTCGTCATCTCGGCCTACAAGCCGGCAGATGATCTCGCCGAGCGCATCGCACCCGCCGCCGGCACGCCCGAGACGGCGTGGGCATTTGTGCGAGAACACCTGCGCCACCTTCCCTTCACGGTCGAACGCGACCCAAACGGCGAGGTCCGCGTCATTCGGGAGCGCCTCCCCGACCGACTCTATGACCGGATGGAGGCATTTCACATCCAGCGCAATCTTGCCATCCCAGTCACCGCAGCCGAGTTCTACGAGGGTCTTACCCAGCGGTTCCCTCAGCGTGATGGCATGCATTTCCTGGAAGAGCAGGTCGAGGGGTACGAACGCCAGCGCATGACGATCAAGGAACTCAAGGCCGCACAGCTCTTTATCACCGACGAGGACTCCGCCATCCAGTGGTTGCGCCAGTTCCTCAAGAGCCGTGGTGCGCCCCAGCCCTACGCGGGGATCCAGCCCGAGTTCTTCCGCGAGATCCAAGTTGGACTCCCTGACTGGGAGGAGCCGCCCGACTTGAAGCGCCTCCTCGAGCAGGCGTTCCTCCAGGACAACGGTGGTCGGTGGTACGTGCCTGACCCGAAGAAGGAGGCCGACCTCGAGAGAGTCCGCAAGCGGGAACGCCTCAAGGAGTTCGCCGCCTACGCTGCCGGCCGCGGGCCGCTGCGGCACTTCAGCCTGGCCGCCGTGCGTGCTGGCTTCTCCGATGCGTGGGGGCGCCGCGACTTCACCGCGATCGTCGCCGTAGGGCGCCGCCTTCCCACCGAGGCCTTCGCTCAGGATGAACGGCTACTCTTCTACCTCGACAACGCCGAACAGCTGGCCAGCTGACATGCAGACAGCCTGGTGGACAGCCAGAGGCGAGACCGTCCAGGTGTTAGGTACCGAGCAGCTGTGGGGCAACGACGTCGCCACGGTCATCGTTCCCTCGTGCGGTCGCGTCGAGCGGGTGCCCGCGGCCGAGCTGCAATCGGTACAGACCCGTCGGTGGTCCCGCGACGAGATCGCCTGGCGAGCAGCCAGCGGCCTTGCCCGTCGCGCCATGGCGACCGGCGAACCGCTGGCCGTCGCCCGCGGCGGCGTCGAGCCATTGCCCCACCAGCTCGCAGTCCTCGACCGTGCCCTCGCAACCGAGCCCCTACGCCTGCTGCTGGCCGACGAGGTTGGCCTCGGCAAGACGATCGAGACCGGCCTCATCATCACCGAGCTCAAGACGCGCGGGCTCATCCACCGTGTGCTCGTCGTGGCGCCCAAGGGCGTCCAGCTCCAGTGGGTCGCCGAGATGGTGGACCGCTTCGGCGAGGAGTTCGTCTTGGTCGGGCAGGGAGGCGTACCTGTCGATGCCGGCATCAATCCCTGGACAGCGTTCGACCAGGTTGTCTGCTCTCTCGATGCCGTGAAGCCGGTCCGGGCGCGCAGCGGCTGGACGCCCGAGCGCGTCGCCGAGCACAACGAACTCCGGGCCCAGGCAATCGTCGAAGCGGGGTGGGATCTCGTCGTCATCGACGAGGCCCATCACGTCGCCGGCTCGAGCGACGACGTGGCGCGCCACATCCTCGGCCGCCGCCTTGCCGAGACGGTGCCGCGCGTACTGCTCCTCTCGGCCACGCCGCACTCCGGCAAGTCCGACGCCTTCGCCCGCCTCCTCGGCCTCCTCGACGACGCCTTCCTTCGCGGCCGCCCGCTGCTGCGCGAGCACGTCATGCCGCTCGTGGTCCGGACCGAGAAACGGCGGGCAATCGACTCGGCTGGGCGCCCGCTGTTCCGACCAAGAACCACAACGCTCGTCACCGTGCCCTACGGGCAACGCCAGATCGAGCAGGCGCTCTACGACGCGGTCACGGACTACGTCCGCCACGGCTACCGGGTGGCACGAGCCGAACACCGCCCCGCCGTTGGGTTCCTCGTCCTCCTGATGCAGCGCCTGGTGTCATCCAGCACCGGCGCGATCCTCGCCGCGCTCGAACGCCGCCTGATCGCCGTCACCGCCGAAGGGCAACAGCTCCGACTGTTCAGCGATCGCATCGCCGAATGGGGCGACCTCACCGGGGAAGAGCAGCAAGCGGCGCTGGCTGACGCTCAAGGGGCAGCGTGGGAGAGCGAGCGGGCAGAGGTTGAGCTGCTCGTCGACCTCGCCCGCAAGGCAGCAAGCGCCGGCATCGACACCAAGGCGCGCTACCTGCTCGACCTGCTCGGCACGCTCGCCCGCCAAGAGGGCGATCCCAACCTGAAGGCCGTGATCTTCACGGAGTTCGTCCCTACCCAAGAGATGCTCCTCGAGGTCCTTGGCGGCGCCGGCATCCCGACGGTGGCCGTCAACGGGTCGATGTCCATCAACGAGCGGCGGCAGGCGCAAGAAGCGTTCCGCGATTCCGGGCGTGCGCTTGTGTCGACCGACGCCGGAGGCGAGGGCGTGAACCTCCAATTCGCGCATGTGGTCATCAACTACGACCTGCCGTGGAGCCCGACGCGGATCGAGCAGCGCATCGGCCGCGTCGACCGCATCGGCCAGCCGCACGACGTCGCCGCCTACAACCTCGTCCTTGAGTCCTCCGTCGACGCCCGTGTCCTCGCGGTGCTTGAGGACAAACTGCGTGTGATCCTCGACGACCTCGGTGTTGACAAGTCAAACGACGTCCTCGCCAGCGTCGGGGCGCACATCGATCAGCTCTACAGGACCGCGATCCTCGACCCGACGGCTGTCGATGCCGCCGCTACATCGCTTGACCGCCGAGCACGCGAGGACGTTCAGGCGAACGAGCCGTTGCGGGATGCGCTTGGACCGAGCTTACTTCCAGAACGCCGACCTAGCCCTCTGACCCTCAAGCGGTGGCTCGACGCCGCTGAGGCAGCATTGGAGCGTCTCACCGGGAGCAGGGATCGTCGCCCGCTTCCTGAGGTGCTGCCAGACGAACCGGTGCCCGCCGCCAAGGGTTGGTCGGCCGGCTGGTGGACGATGTGGGAGGCGAGCGCCGGAACCGACGGAACATGCTTGGCATTGTTCCTCGCTGATACGGGTGCTGTCCGCCCCGACATCTCCGAGCGGCTCTGGACGCAGCTCGCCGAAGGCGCGGAGGCTGACGCAACGACCACGCTCGACAGGGCGACGTTCACGCGGCTGCAGCGGTTGGCTGCCGACCATGCTTATCGGCGCACCAACGGCGCCGTGCCGTCGTTGGTGCTCCGGCTTGCGGTGCGGGTGGAGCCGTGACTTGGTGGCTCGACCGTGTGCTCGCACGACTCCATGACGTCGTGTCGGGAATGGCGATCGTGCTCGATCCGGACATGGTCGTCCCTGCGGGCACTCTCGCCGGGGAGGTCGTCATTGTGCAGGACTGGTGGGGCCTTCGCGCAAGCTACGAGCGGGCTGGCAGGAGGCGATCCCAGGAGGCTGCACGGCTCGTCCTGCACGTCCAGGGCGACCTGGCGACCAAGCCCCTCCCGTGGGACATCGAGCGGGCAGCCGCCGCCGTGGTTGTAGTCCGGTTGCCGGGCCCTCCGCTGGTGCGAGTGGCCCTTGCCGAACTCGCCGGTGAAGAGGCCGAGCGGGCGATTGCAGCTGTGCAGGCTGCGGCTGGAGACCCAGCTGCCGCTGTCCTGCAGGCCGTCACCGGTGTACCGGTCTCGGCCACTCGGCTGCCGCGTGCAGACCAGCTGCGCCTCGCGGCGCGCCTCGCCCTTCGGTCGGAGCGGTCAGCCGCGCTCGCCCAACTGGCGCAACCGTTCGTCATCGACGTCGTCATTGTTGGATTGCTCGCCGATCCACCTGATGCGACGGCGCTGCAGAGCGAATGGGAGCGGTTCACTCGCGGTGAGCCCACCCCCTGGACGCCGCTCTTCGAGGCGGCGCGGTTTGAGCTCGGACAGCTGTTTGCGGCAGGCCTACTCCAGCCCGTTGCCCGCATGACCAGCTTCCCTTCGTGGGCGTCAGTCGGGTTGCGCGATCTCAGCGACGAGGAGCGAGCTCAGGCACTGCTCGACGACCGGCTGGACCCCTGGCCACCCACTGATCATGCGGGTTGGTGCGCCGCGGCGGAGTGGTGGGGAGAAGTGCGGCGCCGCGTCGCGCGGGCGCCGCAGGAGTTGCGCGAGCGCGCGTGGATACGATGGGACGAGCTCGATGGTGCCTTCCAGCCCTGGCTCCGCGAACGGTACGGAGCGGTGCTCTCGAGCGCGGCGCGCTGGCCGCCGGCCCTCCATCGCGTCGGGCACTACCTCGCCCGCCGGCTCCGCATGGGCGAGGCGGAGCGAGTCCTGCTCATCGTGCTCGACGGTCTCGGCCATGCCCAGTGGCTCCATCTCCGTGACCAGCTGTCGCTGCGGGTCGTCGATGCAGGTTCGACGTTCGCCATGGTGCCGACCTACACGACCGTCTCGCGACAGGCCATCTTCGCCGGCGACCTGCCGGTAAGCTTCCCCGACTCCCTGTGGACAACCCACCACGAGCACCGCCGATGGATGGCATTCTGGGCCGATCAGGGGATCGGTGTCGCAGGAGTCGCATACCATCGGGTCAGAGGCCGCTTCCCCCACGATGCGATCGACTTTGGCGCAGCGCGCGCCGTGGGAGTGGTAGTGAACGCAGTGGACGACCTAATGCATGCCTCCGAGCTGTTTGGCGACGCCCAACTGCTGGCCAACCTCGATGTGTGGGCCGCGAACGGCTTCCTGGATGACCTCGTCGAGAGGGCGGCTGCAGCGGGATTCGAAACCTGGATCACCGCCGACCACGGCAATCTTGAATGCGCGCCGGCCGGCATCCCGTCGGAAGGCATCGTCATCGAAGCCGCAGGCAAGCGGCTGCTGCGCTACCCCAACCGCATTCTGCGCGACGCCTCGAAGGTCGATGGCGTCGTATGGGACGACGTCCCCGGGCTGCCACCCTTGGCAGAGGGGTTACGCTTCGCGCCTGGCCGCCTCGCCTACACCAACAATGCCGTCAGTGTCAGCCACGGCGGCCTTAGCCTGGACGAAGTGATCGTGCCGCTTGTGCGGGTGGAGCTATGAGCACGGGTTCGATCGGGATGATCCTCGACCGGGCGCTCACGCCCGATCTGCTCGACATCGCGCTTCGCGTTGGGACTGACAGCGGCGAGCGCAAGGACGCCCGACGACTGCTCACCGTCGCGCTTCGAGACCACGTCTCAGCGCAGGAGGCGGAGGGGAAGACCAAGAAATGCCTGACCCGGGTGTGGGTTCACCCGCCCGACCCGGCTCGGGAGATGATCCGTTGGGCCGTCTATCACCAGGACCTCGCAGCTGACCGGGCGGTCCTGCATCTCGGCGCGATCCTGGCGGCCTTCCCATTCGCAGGCGCAGTGGCATCCCTTGTCGGCCGGCAACTGCACCTCGAGGGTTTCGTGGACCCGCGCAGGGTCCGCGCTGAAGCGAGAGCGTCACTGGGTGACCGCTCGACCATCGACGTGGGTGCCCGCAAGGTCGTGACGACCCTCCGCCACCTCGGTCTCCTTGAGGGCCCAGACGGCAAGCCACTCGTCCTGGGCCGGCAGCCTCTCGTGCCGTCGGCTCTTACCGGCTGGATCCTGCACAGCCTGCTCCTCACCCGGCAACTCTCGGCGGTTGGTGCCGACGAGCCGTCCCGGGCCTTCGAGCTTGCGACCCTCAAGGTGGAGAACACCAGGCCGAACGCCTATTCGCTTCTCGAGTTACACACAGAAGGAACTCGGACAGTGGCTGTGCCGCGAGGCCGCTGACCTCCCCGACCGCCACCAAAAGCGACCACGTCCGCCATGCAGGCGAGCCGAACTACGGTCGACCCGCAGGTGGTGCGTCTCCAGCAGGGCCGCATGCTTAAGGCTAGCTCGTGAACTCGCTCTTGTAGATGCAGAGTAGGTCCTCGGCTTCCCGGGCGGTGAGCGTCCGCAGGTCGGACGGCAGCTCAGCCATCTCGATCGTGTCGCGCCTCTGGCCCAAGCCGAGGGCCTTCACCCCCTTGCGCGTCCCAGCGTGGAGGTAGACCTTCGTCGGCTCGAGGCCGAACCGCGCGCCGACCCGGAGGGCAGTGTCATAGACGGCCAGCTCGCCGATGCCGGGGATTGAGCCGATGGTCGCTGCAATAACCTCGAACAACTCGTCGAATGACTCCGCTCCCCGCAGTGCCGACATGTGGTCGAGCAGGCGGCGCCGACTCTCCTCCAGGGCGGCACGTGGCACTCGGTACTGGTGCGGATGGCGCTTGCCGCTCGGTAGCTGAGCGAGAGCCGCCCGCGAGATCGCGTCCTCGTCCGTTCGCAGAATGCGGAAGTACGCCAGCTCCCGCTCTGCATGGCGGCGGTGGCGCTTTACATAGTCGGCAGCGATCGCGCCTAATCGATCAGACCTCACCTCCCGGATCTAACCATCCGCTCGGCGCAACAGCCAAGGTCCGCCCTTGGGGCGGATGTGGACACTCGGTTCTGCATCTCTTCTGGGGACCGGCCTCGGCTCTGTGATCATCGCTGGTACGCAATCCTCGCGCTCAACGCTTCAGCGACGAAGGGCGCTTCAACTACGAATGCCTGGATCTCCTCATCTGACGCCAGGTGGTACCGACATCGCCCGCGAAGCCTTGGCATCCGGGCAAGCGCCGGGCGTGGATCAGCTCAGTCCCGGCCGGAGCATGCTCGACCTTGCCGTCGGACCAGCTTCGCCGGACGTCCACTAAGACAGCCGCGGGGGCGTTCTGCCCGTACGGCTCGCGCACCAGCGTTGCTACAGGCTCTGGGCACAACTGCCTCCTGCCACCGGGCCGGACGACCCACCAGGTGATCTCACAGATCGCATAGTTCACCCGATACCAGCGGGCTCTCGGATCGAAGCTACGCCGGCTTGTGACACGAGCGTCGAGCTGGTCGGCCAACCGAAGGGGCACGTCCGCCGTGGTGATGAACGGACCGACATCGGTCGGCAATTGCTCCACAAGAGCGGTCGCGACGGCTTCGGCCTCCGCTCGCAATGAATCTCGAGCCTCGTCCAGATGTCCCAGCGCGCGGCCCAGCGCGACGATCTCGCCCGCAAGATCTGCCATCCCCCTCCTCTAACCGTCGTTCGTGCAGAGATACCGCTCGGCGATCCCGAACGTAACGAAAGTAGGAATACTCTACAAGCTGTCATTAAGGAGTGGCAAGCCACTGAGCGCGCCTGTGCGTGATCACGTCAGCCGTTCTGGGCGAATGAAGCTCTCGCTGCTGGTCTGGCCGATGCATCAGCGCTGAAGCCGCTGTGCCGCTCGCTGCGGCGCGCCCTGAATATTGAAGTGGTTATGCACCTTACTGGCGCTGTCCCACCCATTGCGTATTGGTTACAGTGTCAGGAATCTGCTCGGCTGATTTCTCGCCCGCGGTGAGACGTAACTGATCTGTTTGATGAGGGACAATGGGTGGCTTTCGAGGTCCTACTCCCGCACCCGCGGCGTCCTCCTTCGAGCTGTCGTTCGTGGAGGAGACCGGAGTGCGCCGACGAGCGCCCTTATCGTCGTGCTGGGACGTGCCGTTCGAACGGGCACAGCCATCGAGGTCGTTTCCGTCCTACAAGGGGCAGAGGAACTTCCCGGGTTTGTGGTGGTCGGTGACGACGGGCCAGCACGTGGGGTACGAATCGTGGGTCGAGCGGGACGTCGCGATGATGCTGGACTTCGATCCAAAGATCGTTGCGTTCTCTGCCCAGCCGTTCTGGCTCATCTGGCCTGGTGACCGGAGCGAGCGCAAGCACGCGCCGGACTTCTTTGCTCGGCGGGCGGATGGCACCGGCGTGATCATCGACGTCCGCCCAGACGGTCTGGTCGACCCGGAGGCGGCCGAAGCGTTCGACGTGACCGCCAGCGTCTGCCACGAGGCCGGCTGGGAATTTCGTCGCACCGGCGGGCTGCCTGCCGTGCTGGCGGCCAACATGCGTTGGCTTGCTGGCTATCGGCACCCTCGCTGCAGCCGTCCCGACATCGCTGACGCATTGGTTCGGCGGTTCAGCAGCCGATGCCTTTGTTTGCGGGAGCAGCAGCGGTCGGTGACGGCTCGTCGTCCTACCGGTCCTCTACCATCTGCTCTGGCGTCACGTGCTCACGACTGAGCTGGCCACTGCCCCCTTGTCGCCAAGCAGCCTGGTGTTCCTAGCGGAGGAAGTACCGTGATGACCCGGGGCAAGACCACCACCACAACCGTCTTGCGGGTCGGCGACCGGGTCCGCTTCGACAGCGTGGTTCAGACCGTGATGGGCCTCTCGGGAACTCTGGTACGACTGGCCGATGAGCACGGGCAGACCAGCGTGATCCGACTACCGCATCTGCTCACCGACCCCACCTTCGAGCGCCTCGGGCAGCGTCAGCCTGGCCCCTTGCTGCCTGCCGGGCTGCTCAATGGGCTCCCCAAGCGGGCGGTGGAGGATGCCCAGTGGTGGGAGCGCCACGTCATGGAGGTGCTGACCGGCCGGCCTCCCGATGCGCCACCGGATGCCCGGCCGCGGCCGGAGTTCGATCCCCAGATTCGCACCCTGGAGCAGCGCGAACAGGCAAAGGCGGATGAGTTGGCATGCCTAGGCCACCAGGGAGTCGGTGTCCGGACTATTAGGCGCAAGCGCCTGCGCTACCAGGCGCAAGGCCTCGCTGGCCTGGTCGACTGGCGGGCGTCCCGGGAACGCCCGGTGCAGGGCCGGACCGAACCGCGAGTGCTGGAGGCGCTGCGCCAGGCAATCGAAGAAGCCACGGAGAAGTCGACGCGGACCGCAGGCTACTTCTACTGGCGGGTGCAACAACTCCTGACGGCCGAGCACGGCGCTGGGGTGGTGCCGATGCCGTCCCGGGCGACGTTTTACCGGCTATTTGACCGGTTGAGCCAGGGTCGGCACACGACCGGCTCGGCCCGCACCAGACGCTCACTGGCCAACCGGCCCGACGGCCCATTCGGCGAACTCACCGCCACCCGCCCCGGCGAACTGGTGGAGATCGACTCCACCCCGCTGGACGTGGATGTGCTGCTGGAGGAGGGCGTGCCCGGGCGAGTTGAACTGACCGGGACGGTAGACCTGGCGACCCGCTCAATCCCTGCAGTGGTACTGCGGCCGACGACCAAGTCGGTGGACGCCGCGCTGCTGCTCGCTCGCACCCTCACGCCCGAGCCGATGCGACCCGGCTGGGCCGACGCGCTGCGGATGTCGCGATCGGTGCTACCCCACCGGCGGATGCTCGCGGTGGACCAGCGGCTGGAGCACGCCGCCGCGCGGCCAGTGATCGCGCCGGAGACGATCGTATGCGACCACGGCAAAGCCTTCATCTCCCACAACTTCCGCAGCGCGTGTCGGATGCTTGGCATCAATTTCCAGCCCACCCACCCGCAAAGCCCAACTGAGAAGCCTCACATCGAGCGCACTCTCGAATCAGTCGCCACACTGTTCGCCCAGTTCGTGGCCGGTTATGTGGGCCGCTCGGCGGAGCACCGCGGCCGCAACGTCCAGGATGAGCGACTGTGGTCGCTGCTGGAGCTGCAGGAGCTGCTGGACGAATGGATCGTGGCGGTCTGGCACAACCGGCCCCACGACGGGCTGCGGGACCCGGCGACGCCGGGGCGGGCGTTCACGCCCAATGAGAAGTATGTGGCGCTAATCGAGGCAGCCGGCTATGTTCCCGTGGCGCTGTCAGCCAGCGACTACATCGAGCTGCTGCCGGCCAGGTGGCAGGCCATCAACGCCTACGGCATCAAGCTCAACCACCGCACCTACGACAGCGCCGACCTCAACCCCTTCCGGCGGCAGCGGTCGGGGGTCAAGGCCAAGAAGGACCGCTGGGAGGTCCACCACGACCCCTATGACGTCAGCCGCATCTGGGTCCGCAACCACTGGGACGGCGGCTGGATTATGTGCGTGTGGAAGCACCTGCGCCGCGTCCCGGTCCCCTTCGGTGAGCTGGCCTGGGATCATGCCCGCCAGGAGTTGGCCGACCGGGGCGAGCAGCCGACCGAGACCGCGATCGCCGACGCGGTCGCCTCGCTGCTGAACAAGGCCAGCCACGGCCCCGCGCCAGCAGGCAACCCCCAGCACAAGGCCAGCAGGAAGGCCTCCAGCAAGCGCCAGCGAGTCGCGGCCCGCACCCGCGCCACAACTCCTGCCCGTCCGAGGCCGGCAGCCGACCCTGCCGAACCCACGCCTGCAGCGCCCACCTTCGACGATGAGACCGACGAGACTGCGATCGGCGGGGTCATCCCGTTGCGGGTGTTCGATGCGCGCAAGGAGGCCGAGACGTGGTGGTGAGCGCCGCCGATCTGGGCCTCATCGACGACCGTCGGCTGCCAACGACTACCCTGGATGGGTGGCGCCGGTTCGTCGACGAGGACCCGCTGACGGTCGATCTGCTACCCGAAGCCGACCTGGCCGGGCTGGATGCGGCCGAGCGGGCCGACTACGACGAGACCCGAATGAAGCATCACTCCGAGCTGATCGTGGTGGAGACCTCCACCGTCCGCGAGGTGGTCCACCAGGGCCGGCTGCTGATGCTGCTCAACCAGCGGGAGGTCAGCGCCCGTCGCGGGCTGATCGTCTCCGGGCAGTGGGCGACCGGCAAGAGCACCGCGATCAAGCAGCTCGGCCGGGCGCATGAGCTGCTGGTCCGCAGACGCTTCCCAGGCCAGGATCGGATCCCGGTGGTCTATGTCACGGCACCGCCCAAGGGATCACCCAAGAAGCTAGCAACCCAGTTCGCGCACTTTCTGGGCATGCCGCCGTTCAGGTCGCGCGCCAACGAGATGGATATCGCCACCGTCGTCTGCGGTGTGCTCACCGACGCCCGCACCGACCTGGTGATCGTCGACGAGATCCACAACGTCAACCTGGCGACCAGCGCCGGCGAGGACCTCTCCGACCATCTGAAGTACTTCACCGAGCACCTGCCCGCCACCTTCGTCTACGCCGGCATCAACGTGGAGTCCTCCGGGCTGTTCGCCGGCATCCGCGGGCAGCAGATCGCCGCCCGGTGCGTGCTTACCAAGACCGGCAAGTTCGCCTACCGGCAGGAGTGGCACAGCATGGTCGCGACCATGGAGCACGTGCTGCGCCTGCACCGTCACGAACCCGGCTCGCTGCTCAAGCAGGCCAGATACCTGCACCAGCGGACCGGCGGGCTCATCAGCAGCCTGTCGCACATCGTCCGGGCCGCGGCGATCTGCGCGATCCTGGACGGCAGCGAGCGCATCACCCGAGAGCTGCTGGACACCATAGTCGTCGACCACTGCACCGAGTCGGCCGCACCCAAACGCCCGCGCCCACCCAATGGCCAGAACTGACACGCTCGCCTGACCGGATGCGCACCCCGCCGCGGCGGCTCCCGATCCGCACCCCGCCGTTCCCCAACGAAACCCTGCGCTCCTACATTCAGCGGGTCGCCATCGCCAACCACCTGCCCCCCGAGGAACTCCAGGACTATCTGCGTGATCCTGTGACGCGCAGGACCGCCGTGGTTCCCGAGCGGCTGGCGGCCGTCAGCGGATGGCCGCTGTCGACCCTCCAGCACGCCTTGCCTGAGCTGCCCAACCCTGGGCCCCACGGGCCCAGGGCCCCAGGCCCATGGCCACAACATCCCGCATCCGCCCAAGACCGCGACCCGCAGGTCGCCTGCCGGTCCTGCGCCGCCGCCCGTGGAGCCACCACGACGGTCACCTGCTGGGCGCCCGCGCACGGCGCTGTGTGCGTCAAGCATCGACGCTGGCTTGGCCACCGCGAGGTGCTCCAGCAAGGCTCCAAAGGCCAGGTCGACCTCACCCGGCTGCCGGACGTCGTCGCCGCCGCGCATCGTCACCGCCACCTCGCCCGACGCTACGGCCTCCGGCCTGTCTGGCTCGCCTACAACGAGATCGGCCTGCACATCGCCCTGCGCTGGACGCAGCGCCGCGAGTTCGGGCGACACCGCAATCGACGGCTGGAGATCCTCGGCTTCGACCCACGCCAGTGGCGATTCGGGCCAGGGTCCCGGCATGATCGTGTGTGCGTGATGTTGCGGTGCTGACGGGTTGAGGGCGAGTCTGCCCGGCAGGCATGGGTGCCCGGTGGCGGCTGTGGCGCGGCAGGCCGCTGGTCCGGGGT
>Ga0137375_10001874_pt1 | contig 24575 bp, 22 predicted proteins | sample SagtaG_24_FD_104936 | JGI IMG/M metagenome (GOLD analysis project Ga0137375, IMG submission 104936) | Vadose zone soil microbial communities from Sagehorn Ranch, Mendocino, California, USA - Sage1_R_113_16 metaG | ecosystem: Environmental > Terrestrial > Soil > Vadose zone | place: USA... | reverse complement strand
GCAAGGCAGCGCAAGGGGTGGGAACGAGCGGGAAGGCGAGGCGCCCGTGGAAGAGGTCAGCCGAGGAGTGATGGGAGGAAGGAGGGAGTGGAGAGCGAGACGTGGGCGCATCGTTTTCCATGACATTGAAAAATTGTATTTGTAGTGAGACAAGGCCTGAGCGCGCGTCCAAGCGCCCAGCTTGTCAAAAAGGTTGGAGGCGTGGTTACCGATCGTCTTCTCACTGAGGAGAGGCGCTCGGCGATGGCCTGCATTGCCGTAATCGCCGTGATTTAGCGTGGATTGGCAAACGGAGGCTTGACGAGTTTGTCGAGATATACGAGCACGCCCGGGTAGAGCCCCTTCGATCGCATTTCATGGCGAGTCTCTAGCAGCCTCTCGCGAAGACGCCGGCGGGTGGCTTCGTCGAGGCCCGACGCCTTGTTCGTCGCGGCCGAGTAGAGGGCCAAAGCCGTTGTGGCGTATGCCGGCTGTTGGGATGCGAACGTGTCGAGCGCGCGAACGAACGCTTCGAGGTCGAACGTGTTCGACACCGGCTTCCATGCCCAATATGTAAACAAAAAAGACGCGGCGATGGTCTGGGCCTCGGCGTCGGCCCCAAGCCTTTGCTGCAGGGCGACATCGATCGCGTCGTGGCGTGAACGCCCCACCATCTGTCCGGCGTACCCGATCACTTCACCGTCGATGAACGATACATTTTTCCAGGTGCCAAGCCACGCAACCAGTGCCCCCTCGACGGCAGCCCGATCCTCGCAGTCGAGCGGCGCCGGGTCGAGGTCCTTCGATTCCTCGAACACTTTCGGATCGATTGCCATGGTCAGGGTGGCGGTGGCGGCAGGTACTTCGGCTGGACGTGGGCCCCCGCCTGTTCGAAACGTCCTGCGACGTTGTCGAGCTGCTCGGGCCCGCGGTCGGGATGGCCGCTGTATCGTCCCGATTTGTTGTTGATGATCCACTTGCCGTCTTCGTACCTGAGCTCGCCCCCGATGCGTGCGGGTTGCCCATCGGTCAACGTGGGATGTCCGAGCTTCTGAGCGCGGCCATTTTCTTCGCCAACTTTGACCTCCTCGCCCACGACCAGCGCCCCATCTTGGGTAACGACCCAGATGTAGTCCTTGCCCGGTTCTAGCACCAGAGGGCTTCCTGGTTGAACCACTTGGAGGGTCGGGTTTTTGATCACATTGCCATTCTTGTCTTTTTCGAACGGCTTGATGCCGAAGGGACCGCCGGGCGGCTGCGGCTCACCATAGAGGTCATTGAGCGCGGTCGCGCCCGGGCCGGCCGACGCGCCGTTGCAGTCATTCGGGTTCTTCGGATCGGCGTTATGGACCAGCAGGCCGGATCCGCCCACGAAATAGGTATGAAACTCGTCAACCTCCAAGTTGTAGACGGTGGCGCGCTCGGCGAGCGAACTCGCGCCGACGAGCTCGGCCGCCGTGCCGTCGGACATCGCGACGGCCTCGCCGGCGGCGAGCGATTCGGCTGCTTTCCAGCCCCGTCCTTCGACCCAAAAACGATGGCCGGGCGTCACGCGCAGATGCTCGGTCCTACCATCGCGTGTCGCTGCCACGAGATCGACGAGCGGCTGCGAGGGGGTGACGAACGTCTGCACGACGGGTTTGAGCCTCACGTCTGCCGTTGCTTCATCGCGCGACCAGACCAGGTCGTCGGCTTGCACCCGCTCGATCGGCTGGGGTCCAGCTGCCGTCTTCACCAAGGTTCCGGCCGCGAAACACTGAGGATTCAAGACATTGAGCTGGAGCTTTCCGTCGGCGCCGCGCGTCGCGACGCCAGGAGAACCGGGTGCCGCTTCCAACTTCGCGACGGCCACCGCTTCCTCATTGACTTTGGCCCTTACGGTCTCCCCGAACTTGCGCCAGGCACCCAATGCCAAAAGCGAGACGACACCGAGTAGGATGAGGTACTCGACGAGGTTTGCCCCGCGCGAGTCCCTGAAAATTCGTCGTATCGGCATCTGAACCACCTGAAGATGAAACGTGCTTCCGTCTACGTTCTTTCCACCCAACCGCGAGGTCAATGCAAGCAGATTAACAGCGCGCGAAGTACGGGGGAACCCTCGGAGATCATACAAACCACTCGTGGCGGAGTAATCGACAGTAACGATCGGCAATTCCTGCGAAATGCGCTGTGAACTTGAGCCTGCCCCATGGCGGCGCCTTCTTGCCCGGCGCAGGCGCCGGTAGATGGCGCGCTTTGCTGCTACAGCGCCCCGTTCCGGGACGCTTGCTACTATGGGTGCAATGGGTTCTTCGACGGCGGGTTCATCGATCCGTCGGAGGCGATTTGCGACGGAACGCGGTGGCACGTGTACTCGTCTCCGAGATAGACCTCGCTATCCGGCGTGCCTTGGAACTGCGCCGCCGTGTTCGCGTCGCCGCCGATGGCTCCGGAAACGCGCAGATTCACGGAACGGTAGTCCCGGTTGTGATGCCCCGTTTCGTCCACGGCTCCGGCAGCCGTGGAGATTTCGCCAAACCGAAAATAGGCGGCCGACCCATCGGACAGCACGACGCTCGCGTATCGTTGCCGCTATCGGCGCCCCCTGGCGAGCCTGCCGCTAGGGCAAGGCAGCGCAAGGGGGTGGGAACGAGCGGGAAGGCGAGGCGAGGGCCCCGTGGAAGAGGTCAGCCGAGGAGTGGTTCCACCGCGTCGAGGCACGTCGAAGTCGGCACGAAAGACGTGAGCGAGAGCCACGCCCTGCGCGCGCGCTGGGCACCTCGCAGCCGAGCCAATGACCGACCCAACGCGCGACGCTCCCAGATGGCGATGCGGAGGTCAAGGTCGACGATTTAACAGTAGGGACTCGGGGGCACGTTGCGCGGCCCTGTTAATCGGTTCTCGTTGTGCCCGAACCGGTACGAGTGCTAGACGGCAAGCGAGAGGTGACGGCTGATGAAACGAGTGCATGCTGCGCGTGCCGGCGAGGTCCTTTCCGCCGTGGTCATGATAGCGTTGTCTACCGAGCTCGCGGGATGCGGGCGGACGCTTCCGCCTCCCACGGCGCCGTCGGCGGGAAACCCGCCGCGGGTCGAGCTTCCGGAGGCGCAGCCTGGTGATGGCGTGGTCGTCGTCGAGGCGAACGAGCCGTCGCGCGTTTCCCTCGTCCTCGCGCGCACGACGGCCGTGGGTTATGGAGCTCGCGGCGCCGTCGTCGTTCAAGGCGTGCAGACGCGGCAGGTGTGCTCGCGAACTCCTTGCGCGATTTCATTGCCCCAGGGGACAGTCGAGCTCGGGCTTCAGAGTCTCCAGAATCCCGAGGCGATGAGCTCGGACGCCTTCGACCTCAAAAAGAAGCCTTTGATATTTCGTCACAATCTCGGCGAGATGTCGACGCATTGGGGGGGCTGGGCGGGAGGTTTGGTCCTCGCGATCTCGGGGTTCACGTTCGGGACCACAGGGCTCGTGATGACGAGCCTTCCCCACGACGAGGGCACCGAGCCCACCTTTCTCGGCATGAACAAGACGGCGACGCTGGCCGTCAGCGGATTGGCCATCGCAGCCGGCGTCACCCTCCTCTACCTCTGCCAGCCCACCCGCCGCCCCGGCAGCTCGACGACGTTCGAGCTGGGTGCGCCGTGATGTAGGGGTTGCCCACATTCACGGTGGAAACCGTCTTCAAAGCGCTAAGCAACTTCTAGCGTGCGCTGCGCCCAAGCGTGAGCGGTTTACTCCGCATGGTCTGCGCTACACACTTGAGCCGAAATGTCGCTAGGCTGTCTTTCGCATTGCGCCGTCAGTCGGGCCCTGCTCCTCAATCGCCGCGCGGGCCTGCACCAGCGACTTCGCCGCCTCGGCCTCCGTGAGCTCAACGTCGAGCGCCTTGAGCGTCAACTTCGCCTTGCGGAGCAGCAGGTCGAGCGCGTTGCCGCCCTTGCGGACCTCCTTGGTAAGCTTGTCTGCGTCGTCGCGGATGGACTCGGCGAGCTTGCGCATCTTATCGAGCCGCTCGAGCTCCTTCTGGATGCGGTGCTCAATGTCCGCGAGCGCCCGAAGTTCGCCGCTGTCGTCGGTCCGATCCTGAGCAAATGCGCCTTCGCGTCCGGGTGCTTACGTTGCGCTGGTCAGGCGCTGCCAGTGCGGGCCGTCAGCAGCTTAGGTTCCCAACCATTCTCGCCATCAAACCTGATGGTCCCCCATGGCGCGACGGCAGGTCTTTGGGTCCCTCGCGTGCACGGAGCGCCTCCTTCTGCCGAATTTTGTCAAGCAAAATCGCAAGAAAAAATTAACACACTCTACCTCGCGCTTGCTCCCGCCTATGCTTGGGACCTTGAGCCTATCATTGCGCTACATGAAAGGTGTCGTTTGCGCAGTGTCGCACGCATGCCGCATCCGAAAACGTTGCGACAACCGTGCGAATGATCATTTGCCGAGTGTCGATCATTCTCTCAACAGCTGATCGAACATCCAGCCTCGACAACGATATTGGACTGATGTCCATTGCCAGGCACGGTGCCAGGCACGGGAGGTGACGTGCCATGAGCGACGTGAAGACGTCCACAGTAAGCTTGGCCGATGAAGCCCAAGATCCTCAGCGAAGAAACCTCGCTCTCATGATACTTGCAGCTGTGGGGGGCAGCGCAGTTCTGGAAGCGTGCGCGTCCGATCCGGGCGAAGGTCTCGACAACGAGCTCATCGGCCGAATCCCACAAGCTGCCAGCGGAACGTCGGTTGTCGGATGGGCAGACACAGTTCTTGGCGTCGCACCGCCAGCCACCCCAACAGGAGATCTCGCAACGAAGAACTCTTCGGCTATCGGCGGCGCCCTTATTGTGATTGCCAAGGGATGTCTTACCGTCGGCGACAGAGGCGGGGGCGTCTTTGTGTGGGAGGCAGGCGTCACGACCGGCAACGACGGGGGAACGATCATCGTACCGCAGCCCTCGCCCTCCGGTCGATGGCGCCGGATCTTCTGGGGACTCGTATCGGCGAAGTGGTTCGGCGCGACGGGCGACGGGGTTACCGACGATCGACCCGCCATCCAGAAGTGCATCGATTACTGCTTCAGCCGGCGCACCTTCAAGAGCTGGACTGGTAACGGCAGCGCAAGTTTCATTGCATATACCCTGCCAACGGTTTGGTTGCCGAGCGGCATCTATTGCGTCGGCCGCGAAAGCAACACGCCGGGCACCGACGGTTACGCCAATGGGCTGATCTTGTTGCCAGACCTCACGCTAGCCGGAGAAGGTGATGCTTCGATCCTGATGCCGCACGCATCGGTCGGCAATACGCATGCACTCATTCGTAGCTCGAATAGCAACTCTCACATCCGCGATCTCAAATTCGTGAACGGCTATGTGCACGTCGCGCTTTATGGTCGCTCGGCTTCACCCGTATATGCGGACGTGGGCAATCCCGTGTCTGGGCCCCAGACCGCGTCCTCGTTCGTGAGGTGCAAGTTCGTGACTCCCCGCGGCATCGCCGTGTGGCATGACACCTACCCCTACGACGCTGCCCATTACCGCTCGATACAACCGCAGATAACCTTCGATCGGTGCGTCTTCGAGAGTACGCCGAGCGTCTGGTGGGGAACGACCGACCACCTCATCTTCCGTGGATGTGTCTTCGGCTCGGATCAAGCCAACATCACGGCTGAAACGACGAGCGATGGTCTCCCTCTAGGCATCATCAACAATGCCGACCACACCTTACTCGAGCAATGCATCATCGCCCGGTGGGACCGGCAACCGGCAATTCATGGCCGGCTCGCACGTGCTTCTATGTCGGCTCCAGCGAGTTGTGGATGACCGACTCCGTCTTCTTCGACATGGCCACGGTGCTGTATCGTGACCGATTTCCCACGTATACCTCGCTGATCTCCGGCAATGGGGCGGGCGGGGTCGCCAAGGCAGTGCCGAACGACGGCGCGTCGACTCGTGCGGCGCTGCATGCCACGAACACGTTCTTCAACTGCGTGAACACGAATCTGCGTGAGATCTACCGCAACATTCCATCGTGTGTTCGCATCACCGGCGCCAACGGTCTCAACCAAAGCTTGTCCTACGGAATCATGATCGACAACGCCGTAAGCTTGACGTCCGGTGACCTATTCGATGCGTTCGGTCAGTTATGGGAGATCGACGAATACCACTCCGGATTCCGACGAATTCGACAGGGTGACATCGACACGAAGTACAACGTGACCGACGGTACGGGCATCACCGACCTTACGAACCGGTTTGAAAGCTACCAGGTCGACGCGCGCGGCGAGAGTGACGAGTATCCGACCGTCTGCGAAAATTTGGCGGGACAGGGGCATTTCTCCCTCGAAGCATTCGGAACGGTCGGTGTAGATTACACCGGCGGAACGACCGCACTTACGCAGGAACCGAGACATCGACCGGCTACACGGTTCACCAGTGGACGACGACCGCGAACGGACAGGACTGGTCATGGACCAGTCCACAACTACTATCCGGGATGCCTGCGGGCGTTTATTACTTCTCGTTCGAATTCCGTGGCGAATACGAAGGCACACTCGAATTCTTGCTGATCCTGAACGGCGTCGGGACGCGGCGAGCCGTGCGCCGCATCCACAAGACGGGTAGCAACCGCTATCACCGCTACGGGTTCGCGTTCTACTACGACGGGGCCTCGACTCTGAAGATCCAGGGTGAAGGCAAGCACGTCCCTACCGGCGTTACGTTTGTCGCAAGATAGAAAGAGTTTACAAAAGAGATGTAAATGCAAACGGAAAACATCCTTCGCCACCCCCGAGAATCACGGCGCCTCGCCTTCGAGCTCCTTCTCGACCTCTTCCCACTCGGTCATCCAGCCGTCGATCTTGGCGCCGAGCTCGGAGTCTTCGCGCTTCAAAGCCTCGATCTCTTCCCTGCTCGTGCGATCGAAGAAACCCGGGGCGGCGTAGAGAAGCGCGATGGCGGCCCTTCGCTCTTCTGCCGCTTCGATGGCCGCGAGCAACTTGTCGCGACGCGCGGGTAGCGCTTTTCGTCGGTTTTTGCGGCGCTTTTGCTCCTCCCAGGCAACGCCGTTGTCCGAGGCGCCGGCGGCCGGTGATGCGCGCACCGCCGCTTTCGCCTTCGACACGACGGTGTCGGCATCCAGATGATCGTCACCACACCGTTCGAGATACTCCCGGTACGTTCCCGGAAAATCGCGCGGACCGTCGGGGGTGACTTCGAGAATGCGGGTGGCAAGCTCCGACACGAACCAGCGGTCGTGGGAAACGAAGATCAGCGTTCCTTCGAATGATTGGAGCGCCTCCGCAAGGGCGCCGATGGCCTCGATGTCGAGGTGGTTGGTCGGCTCGTCGAGCACGAGCACGTTCGGTTTTTCCACTATGATCCGAGCGAAAATGAGGCGGGCGCTCTCTCCGCCGGAGAGCGCGCCTATCGGTTTCATCACGTCGTCCCCCGAGAAGAGCACGCGACCGAGCTGCCCGCGCACATACGACGTCCCCTCGCCGGGGCACGCTTCCCAGACGTAGTCGAGCGGTGTCATCGATTCGTTGCGCAGAAGGTCGTGGTGATCCTGCGCGAAGTAGCTGGCGCGGACTTCGTGTCCGAAGCTCACGGCTCCGAGGTCGGCGTCGAGCTCGGACATGATGATCTTGAGGAGCGTCGACTTGCCGAGCCCGTTGGGCCCGATGACGGCGACTTTCTCCCCGCGGCGCACAGTGAGCGACACGTTGGAGAGAACCTGCTTCGTGCCATAGGACTTGGACACCGACGCCACCTCGAGCACGTCCCGCCCGCTCGGGCGTTCGGGTGTGAATCGGAAGAGCGGCGCGCGCCGCGAGCTCGACGAAAGCTCTTCGACTTCGATTTTCTCGATTTGCTTGAGGCGGCTCTGCGCCTGTTTGGCTTTGGTTGCTTTGGCACCGAAGCGTTCGACGAACGCGCGCTTCTCGGCGATGATCTTCTCGGCCCTGGCGATCTCGGCCTCTTTTCGCGCGCGGATAGCCTGCTTTTGGATCACGAAGGCCGAGTAGTTGCCGGTGTAGGGGGTGATCGTGTCGTAATCGACGTCGAGGGTGTGGGTCGAGACGTTGTCGAGGAAGCGCTGGTCGTGCGAGATCACGACGGCGACGCCGCGGTAACCCGACAGAAACTTCTCGAGCCAGCGAATCGACAAAATGTCGAGGTGGTTCGTCGGCTCGTCCAGGAGAAGCACGTCGGGGCCGCCGATGAGCACGCGCCCGAGAAGCACGCGCAGCTTGAAGCCGCCCGAGAGCGATCCGAGGGGCTTGCGGTGCGATGAGAACGGGATCCCGAGCCCCTCGAGGATTGCCGTCGCGCGTGCCTCGAGCGTGTAGCCGTCGAGACTCCGGAGGGTATCTTCGAGATCGGCGAGGCGCGCGGCGTCCCCCTCGCCGTGATCGACGATGCGATCTCGCTCGCAGAGGGCCTGCCAAACGGGACGATCGCCCGTCATCGCGAGATCGAGGACGATCTCCGCGTCGTCGAGGAACTGGTCCTGGCGAAGCACACCGACGCGCACGCGGTTGAGAATCGTCACGCTGCCTTCCGAGGAGGGCTCGTCACCGGCCAGGATTTTCAAAAACGTCGTCTTGCCCGAGCCGTTCGCGCCAACCAGACCGTAGCGCGACCCCGCATTGAGCTGGAGCGAGACCCCTTGAAACAGGGACCGATCGCCGAAGGACTTACCGAGCTGCGAGGTACTGATCACCGTCCGAATCCTGTAGCAGGGCAGCCTGCTTCAGCGGAAGGGTCCAGCCGCCGCCACGGCGCGCGAGCGCCAGGGCCCGACGTTCACTCGTCGTCGTTGCTGGCGGTGTCGTCGTCGTCCGAAGGGGGCGCGCCTTGCGCCCGGCAGTTGTGACGCGTAACTGTTACGATCGGATACTCGCCGCGCTGAGTATCGCTTAACAGGAACGCAATTTGTGTGTCCGCCTGCGTGGGTGCGGTGGTAGAGAGCTCCGATGCACCGGAGAAGCTCGCCGCGAGGGGTGGTCGGACCGTGGACCATCCCGTGGTTCGCGCCCTGCCCCGCGCCACCGAAGCCTGGCAGGCGAACTATCACGAAGTCCGTGCAGAACGCAGAGCAAGTCGAAGAACAAGGGTGACAATATGCGAAGGTATTGGGTGAATCGTTGCGTTTTCTTGTTCTTGCTTTCGGCCCCTGCGTGCACCATCGCGGCGACGGATACGCCGGACGGCGGAACGGGCGCGGCCGGAGGCAGCTCGAGCACGGGCATGGGAACAGGCGGATCGGGAGGCACGTCGGACAGTGACGGGAGTGTCGCGCCGGGCGACCCTTGCGGCACCGAGACGATGCCGAACGAGGACCGCGATCACGCGACGGCGATACCGGTCAATGTTCCGGCGCAGGCTTGCCTGCAGTCGATCGACGATATCGATTTTTATCAATTCACGATCCCGACCAGTCCTGCGCAAGGAGGGTTCGTGATAGTTCAGGTGACCGATGTCGGGCCGGACGGCAACTTGGGGGTGGAAGCGTTCGCGGTGCTGGACAACGGCGCGGTCGAAGACGCTCACAATGCGTCGAAAGGCGGCAGCGCATTTCTCTATTTCGCCGGGAAACCGGGCGCCAGTTTCCGCCTGAAGGTCAGCAAGTGGGACACCATCGACAAGCCAACGCCGTACCTTCTGACCGCCGCCTTCACCGGGGTCAACGACGTCAACGAACCCAATGACGACAACGCGCATGCAACACCCATCATGGTCGGCAAATCCGTGAGCGGGTTTTTCTTCGCCGGCTTGGAGAACTCGACCGATCCGCCGGAAGCAGCTTGGGAAGACCGCTTCAAGGTCACGCTACCGGCGGGCGAGGCGACGATCGCTCTCAGCAATATCGCGAGCGATATCGCCGGCGATGTCACCCTCTACAATCCCAGTGGTGTTCAGATTGCGGGCATGCACGACGCCACCAACGGCTCGAGTGTCGTTCTCAAGCACACCGTCGACGCGGCCGATGCCGGCGAATGCTTCGTGCGGATCGAGCCCTACTTCGGTCAAGGCACGCGCGGAACGGGATCGACGGTGCCGGCCTACTACAAGCAGCCGTACTCCCTCTTGGTGACGACGCCGTGAACCACGCGGGGCCTTGATCCGAGCGGCGCTCCATCAAAAACGTCGTGGTGCGATTCGGATATCATGATCGGCCCGTCACCCATCGCTGCAACCACGCCTATTTTCACGAAAGATGCCGGTGGCTCACCCGGTTTCACGTGTCGCGCGGACATCCGCTGGCCACGCTGGTGACTACCATGACTGTGTCAGATCTTGGGGCACGCCGGTTGCTTAGGCGCTTGCGATGGCACACCACCGTAAGGCGAAGTATCGCGCGCTGCGCCCCCCCTTTCTCATAACCGTTGCAACGCTGGCGGGAGCGTTGCTTCCTGCTTGCGGCGGCAATACAACGACTGTCGAGAGCACCGGAGGCAGCGCCGGCAGCGGTGGTTCCACGAGCTCGTCGACTGGGGCGGGAGGTGGCAACAACGCTGACTGTCCGGTCACGCAGCCGGTCGCTGGCTCAGGTTGTGCCACCGCGGGTCTGCGCTGCAAGTATCCCTATTGTGGCTACTCGCTCGAAATGAGCTGCAACGGCACGACTTGGGCGAATGAATCGTTCGGCAGCTGCAATCCTCCACCGCCTGTCGCGCCGTGTCCGCCGAGCGAGCCGGTCGTGGGAACGGGTTGCTACCTCGACCCAACGAATCCTGCGAAGATCTGCTCCTACCCGAACCCGGAGCTGTGTTGCGGGGCCCCGAGTCCCGACCGCCAGTTCGCTTGCCCATCGGGCGGCTGGCAGAAGCTCGAAAACGATGCCGGCGCTTGCGCTCCTGCACCTCCCTCGTGCCCCGCGGCGCTGCCGGCCGAAGGAGCTCCATGCTGCTTCAACGCACCGCTGCCAAGTGGCGGCTGCCGCTATACACCGTGTGGTCTCTACTGGATGGACTACGTCACCTGCGACGCGAACAAGTGGCACATCGTACACGCGACTTGCAATCCACCGCCACCGCCGTGGGACGCGGGCCCAGACTGACGCGTCAGGCTGGACCCCAAGCCGATCGCGCGTCGAGACCCAACTTGGCGAACCGGGGCACCCAGTCGCGCTCCAGCGTGCGCCGCAGCACCTCGCCATACTTTGCCGGCGCCATGAGCCCCCAGGCGGCATTCGAGGCATCGATGTCCTCTTGGGGCACCGCGATCGGAGGCGCGTACGAACGGCGAAGTCGATCGAAGTACGCGGGAAGCTCCGCGACGACGACGCGTCGCCAGTCGGAAGCGCGAGGCGTTTCGAGCAGCCAACCCAACAAAGACCAGCCGAAATCTCGGTGCCGCACCTCGTCGCGAAGGATGCGGTCGAGCGCGCGCCTTGCAACCGGTACCGCGCAGACGGCGCGCATTTCCTTGAAGAGCGGCACCGCTACCGTTTCGCCCAGGCAGAATACGTCGGCAGCCACGCGGGCAACGTCGTGCTCGAGCGGGCCTCCTCGTCGCGGGATGCCGAGCGTATCGCGCGCGAGCCTCGGCACCTCGCCGCCGCCGGCGGCCACGTAAACGCGGTGGCTCATCTCGGCGTGTGTGAGCTCGTCCGAGGTGATACGGAGGCCTGCGCGAATCAAGTCCGGCGACGCGCCGATCTGAATGAGCCAGAGCGAGAGCTGCTGAGTGACCGCTGCCGAGCGGTACTCGGCCTCCACGCGACGGAGCCATTCGGCTTTGACGAGCTCGGAGCTGGCTGGTCGTCTCCCACGGCGTTGGGCTTGGGTCATCGTACCTCGAGGTATGTATCAAAAAAGATTCGTCGGCACGCACAGCCTCGGTCGTTCCTTCAGTGCATCCGAAGGAGATCGAAATTCCAGCAGTATCGCCTGAGGTTTACGGCAAACAACGGCGACGCGAGCCGCCTACAGATGACCGAAATTCAAATGTTCACTGGTGGCGTGTGCACGGCGGAGTCCGATGCGCAGTTCTGCTCGCGCCTCGGCAAGAACTGCGGCACCGTGTCGGGAACCGACAACTGCGGCATGTCACGCACCGTCAGTTCGTGCGGCAGCTGCACCGCACCTCAAACCTGCGGCGGCGGCGGAACGGCCAACGTATGCGGCGGCGGGACAACGTCTTGCGCGACGGCTTATTCGCAATCCAATTGCCTCACGTACACCGTGGGCACCGTCGTTTCGAACGTAGGACACAACTGCTCTGCTCCAATGGCAACTGCGCCAACTGCGCGAGCACCTCGACCTGCGCACCGGGCGCAACGGGTTGCCCGTGGGGTGTCGTCTGGACGGACCAGGGTCCCTGTGGCTGACGCGCCGCCCTTCGAAGTCTGGCTCCGAGAACGCGTATCCGTCGTGCGCGTCCTCGGAGCAGCGCAGCGTGAGGTAGGCTGCGCGCCGTAACGATATTGAATTGGAAACCGTACGATGAGAAAATCGACGCCTTGGATTTCATCTCTGCTCTGTGCGTGCTTACACGCCTGCAGCGGGTCGGAGGATTCATCGGTGAACGCCAAGGGTGGCGCGGGATCGTCCGCGGGTGGCTCGGCCATGGCTGGCACGTCAGTTGGCGGCAACGCCTCCGACGCGACTGCCACCGGGGGAGCGGCGGGCGATGCGAGCGAGGCCGGATCGGGTGGAGCGAGCGGGGCGAGCGGAGGCACGCCAGACGCGGCCGGATCGTCGGGAGCGGGCGGGCTCGATGCTGGATCGACCGAGGTCCAGTGTAGTGCGCGTCCGCAGGTATTCCCCACTTTCGAGCGCGCGTGCTCGAGCGCCGCCGCCTGTTTCGTCGCCCACCATCAGATCGATTGTTGCGGCACTCAAGTTGCTCTCGGGATCAGCCTTTCCGAAAAAAGTCGTTTCGAGGCTGCCGAAGCAACGTGCCGTTTGCAACATGCGCGCTGCGCCTGCCCGCCCGCCCCGACCAGGACGGACACCGGACAGATCGCGCCGAATCCGCAGCAAATCTCGGTCGACTGTCGAGCGCAAATCTGCACGACGTTCGTTCCGTGAAATCTAGGAGATGCTATGAGCCTGACCTTTCCGGGAGAGTCTCCACAGTACAGAACCGCACGAGATCGGCTTCTCGAGCAGGAGATCGAGCTTCGGCGTCAAATGGAGGCCGTCGCCGCCGCCCGTCGAGCTTTGCCAGGAAAGTCGTAACTCAGAAATTCCAAGCGTTGCACAAGTCTCTTCGCCGAGGCTAACGCCAGAGCGCCAACCGCATGGGTAGCGCAGGATCGGGCGGGTGGTGCAACGAGCGATACTCCCTGACGCGGGTCCGGTCGCAGAGCTCTCATCGTGATGGCTAGCTCTGTTGTCTCGCCTGCCTACGGCTCAATCGGACCCTCACTGGCAAGCGGCGATAGCCGGCCGCTGTTCACGTGCCCGTGAGTACGGGCCGCCTCGACGACCTCGCGTACCGCAGCTACGACCAGGTTCGGAGCGTCCCACTGGATGTAATGCCGACTGTTCGTGGCCACGATCTGGACCGAATTCGTGGAAAGCCGCGGAAGATCAGCCTGCAACTCCTGCCACGTGCGAAGCATATTCGTCGAGAGCTCGGGGTGGCCCGGCGATGGCGCATCTTCCTTGCCACGGGTGAGCACGACCAAAGGCTTGTCGCCGATGGATTGGCTCGAAGCTCGCATCTCGGCCGCCCCTGCCACGAATGTTTCGAAATCGAGCCCTTCAGGGAGCTTGCGTAGGCCCTCTTTCCTCTCAGCCAACTCGGCATTGGGCATCAGGGACCACGTGCGCAGTGGATCTTGCGTCGCGTCGACCAATACCATTCCCGCCACCTCGGCGGGATGCTCGCTCGCAAAGAAGCGGACGTTGATGCCGCCCATGGAGTGACCGACGAGCACGTAAGGGCCAACGAGTCCCGCTCGGACAAGCACCGCGTGGAGTTCGCGGGCCATCTGTCGATGGGTATGTGGGCGCGGCGCCGGACCGCTGCTGTAGCCCATCCCCGCGCGATCGGTAGCGCACGCCCGCGCGAAGCGGCCGATCCCGCGCCCTACGTCGTTCCACACGCTGCCGTCGTTTCCGAGCCCAGCCTCCAGCACCACCACCGGATCGCCGTTCCCCACGCAATGGATGTGTAGTGAGAGACCGCCGATGTCGACAAGACCGTCCGTGACCGCCGCGGAGCGTGGGGACGACGCGCTAGACGGTATGGTCGTGCAAACCGTCCGCGCGTTCGTGCCGTGGCAGGAAGTCAGCAGCAACAGCAGAAGCACACTACAACAACAGGAAATGGACATCAGCTTTCACCCGTCGTAACTTTCGCCGGTGTCTCTGCAGCGGTTCTCGAGCATCGACAAACGATCGCCTTCAACTTCTCCCACCCTCCGTACTCGAAATCGCCGATCGGGGAAACCAACCTAGATCCCGGCACCAATCCTGTGGGTTGAGGGATGCCGGAGATGGGTCGGTGGTAGGGGAGCTTGCCCGTGCTTTCGAGCGTCAGCGAAAGGTTCTTGTCGATGCGTTTCCGCAAGTTGACAGTTGGGGATTTATGCGATCGTCGGCCTCAACCGCTGTCGCCACAACTTCCGAACTTGGAGGGGAGGAGCCGCTTCGCTGGCCGTGGATCCTGGCTGCGGTCGTCGGAAGCGGGGCAGCGTGGATGCTCGGCGGCCTCTGGGTGGCGCTGGCGCACCTTGCTTCTTCTCACTCGTCGCTATCGGATGGCGCCAACGCGCACGCGTCATTCGGCTACGAACGGCGAACGAAGACCTCGCCCGTGGGCTTGCCGAAGCGACGCGTACGGCGGAGCAGCTCTTCGAACATCGCATGCGCGACGCGGAGACAAAGGAACGGTCGCAAATAGCCGGGCCGTTGGTGGTTGACTGGCTTACCTGGTTGGATCGAGCACCCCGGTGACGACGGTCGTCGTCGGATAGATGAACGGGACGTCGACGCACTTCGGAGTCGGCCCGCCAGCGCAGTAAGTTCCTCCGTCGGGCGTCATGTTCGGGTATGCGCACATCGTTGCAACTAACGAAGAACCCGGGCTCACGCACACTGGGTTCACGCACGGCAGCTTGGCTCCGCTCGGTTGGCTGCATGTGTTGGCCGCCCACAAGGTGCCGTTCCACGTAATGTTCTCGCCGCTCGAAGCGAGATGGTGCGGCGCTGGGCACGCAATGGCAGGACATAGCACCGGGGAGCAATCGGTGCACGACGCGAAGCAGCCATGATCGATGCCGCCGAGCACTTGGCCGTCCGCGGTCTTGATCGTGACCCAGCTTGTCCCGCACGAACCGACGCAATAGCCGGGCGATCCAGGAAGCCCACCGGGAACCAAGCGGAACGTCACACTGTCGGAACCGCACGTTCCGCCAGAACCTCCGCTCCCCGATCCACCCGTGCCGCCACCGCCTCCACCGGTCGATCCGCCGCCCGTGCCTGAACCAGCTGTGGTGGCCGATCCTCCCACACCGGCCGAGCCGCCCGTTTGGCTGTCTCCCGACGAACCGCCGCTGCTTCCCGTGCTGCTTCCGGTTGGTCCTCCGCTTCCGCTGGTGGCCAACCCTCCGGTACCGCCTCCGTCGGTGCCGCCGCTGAATTCGGTTCCGCCGCAGGCGACGGTCATGATCGTCGCTGCGCCGAGCGTCAACGCGAGTGGTCCGGGTCGTCTCGTTCTCATTGTGGCATCTCGCCTAAGTCAGTCTGCGTGCAGGCAAACAGCGTGCTTGTCAAAAAGGTGAATCAATTTGGTCGCTTTCTCGAATGGCCCATGTGCCGCGCCGTCGCGATCCGCGTCACGCCGATCAGGGCTAGTGGCGTGTTTCCCCTCGAGATGATGGGAGTGCGCTGCGATCGTCGTCCTTTCGGACCTTGAGGATGCCAAGCGCGAGCAAGCCAGCGACCTGCTGGGGCGCATCGTCGCCATGCTGACCAAACTGTGCCGATAGCTACCGTCGCCGTCAAGGACCACGTCAACGTCAACGTCAACGATCGGCCGAACAGCTCATCAGGTCGATGTAAACGGAGCACTAGTACGTTCGTGCGTCAACTCGTGCAAAGAGGGCTCGCATTGATCTTCTTCCAGACACCGGCGTCCGTCCACCCGGAGCCGGTCTGGATCAGGATTTCAAGCGGCTGCACCCGCTTACCCAGCAAGGGCTGCTAATGAAGAAGCTCGGTGAGCCAAGCGGGCCTGATTGCCGTCGTCGACAGCACGTTCCAACCCGAGCGGCGAACCGCGTCTGGCTTTGCGCGGTCGCCTCGAGCGGGCGACCGCCACACGCTGATGTGACGACTTCGTGCGGCCCAAGGCAACGCGTCTAGCCGATCGCGGCGGGTTGCTGAAGAACCGCCCTGCCGGCGCAGCGGGGTATCGATCCACGCATCGAATCGCTTGCCATCGGCGATCGCCAGCGCTGCTGGCCGAGGGTACCAGTGTCGCTTCGGAGTTAGCGCCGCTGCGCAGGGTTCGATGACGTCGCGCGCTGCCAATCTCATTAGCGCAAGTTCCTCGGCCGCCGCGAGACGACCGTGCGCGTGCAAGATCGCGGTATCGAGGGCACTGTCCATCCGTCCGCGCGGAGCACACGCCTTGGCGATCTCGATCGTAAACGCCCTTGCCACGGCGTCCGCGCACCGGTGTCCGCCTTCGCGGATCGCCCAATGGACAATACGCCACGCGAGCTCGGCATGGTGAGCTTCGTCATCGGCAATGCGAGCGAGCTTCTCCTTCAGGGTGGGATTTTGAGCGACAAATCCCACCTCCCGACCAACAATTTCCTTCCGGATCAAGGGTTCGAAATAAGAGATTCGCGGCGTTGCCCGCCGGGTGCCCAGAATTGAGAAGCTCGATCCGCTCTCGAAAGAAGATCTTGTTCGAAATGCTTTGTGCTTTCGATCAGAGCCCGATTGTCGGTAAAGTGTGAAGTTCGGCCTATTGGGCTCGTGGGGCAACTTCGCTCCCAGCAACAAGAGTGAGTGAGGTATCGACAGTGGAAGTATTGAAAGGCAGGTCACGCGCTGCTTGTGGCAGCACTCTCGTCGCTGCGCTGGCTATCGGCGCCGCTGCGTGCAGTCAAGCTCCTAGCGAGAACGGGCTCGGCCAAGGTCTTGGCTCCACCGAGCAAACTTTGGGTGGCTACAACTACACCGACCACCGCGCGTGGTCACAGAGCCCCCCCGGTGGCCTCGCGCCGTCGCAGGTGCCACAGTTCGTCCAGATCGGCTTTGACGACAACCCGCGCTCGGGGCTCAACACCACCCCCGCGAGTGGTATGACGTGGGCGACGAACTTCTTCCGCGGCCGTCGGAACCCGGCGGGCAGCGGGAATGCCGCCACGTTCGACAACGCTCCGGTGCGCGTGAGCTTCTATTCGAACACGCTCTACATCAGCAGTGGGCCCCTCGAAGATCCGGTCCTCGTCAAACGATCGTGGAAGACCGCTATCGACGACGGTCACGAGCTCGGCAGCCACACGCACAACCACCCCGACATGAGCGCGTTCACCGAGACACAAGTGAACGGCGAAATCGATACGAACATCGATTGGCTAACGCGGCCTTTCGTCGCCAACGAGCCACCCAACAGCGTCGGCTCCGGGCCCGGAGGCTCGCTCGCCGCCATCCTCGGCTTCCGCATCCCCTACCTCGTCTACAACACGGGCGTCTTCAATCAGATCAGGGCGAACGGCTTCACCTACGACATCAGCGTCGAGGAAGGATGGCAGCTCAGCGACAACGGCGACAATTTCAACTGGCCCTATACCCTCGACAACGGCAGCCCCGGCGGCACCGCGGTGGGTCGTCCGACGGGCAACCAGTCCGGCCTCTGGGAGCTCGGGGCCGCGCCGCTCGTCATTCCGCCAACGCTCCGAACGCAGCTTGGTCTCTCCAAGATCACCGGGCTCGACTACAACCTCTTCGTCTCCGCTCACCTGACCAAGGCGCAGGCGCTTGCGATCCTCGAATACACGCTCGATCAGCGTCTGGCGAGCAACCGAGCGCCCCTCTTCATCGGGGCTCACACGAACATCTACACCGACGCGGTCGTCGAGCCGAACACCACGGCCCAGGATCGCCGCGACGTCATCGAACAGTTCGTTGCGTATGCGCTCAGCAAGCCGCAAGTCCGTTTCGCGACTGGAGCGGGCATCATCAACTGGCTTCGCAATCCGGTGGCTCTCGGCGGAGGGTGCACTTCGGAAAGCGACGCTCAGTTCTGCTCTCGGCTCGGGAAGAACTGCGGAACGCTCACCGGAACCGACAACTGCGGCGCCTCGCGAACGGTGAGCTCGTGCGGCAGCTGTACCTCTCCGCAAACGTGCGGCGGGGGTGGCGTGCTCAACGTCTGCGGCAGCCCCACGAACGGCGACAAGACGGAGGGCGGAACGGCGTCGGGTACGGGCACGCCTTGCAACTCCACGAACGAAACCGTCAGCAAGGCGTACGACAACCTGATGACGAGCGGCAACTTCACCAAATGGTGCGTGACGTCGGCGCCGAACAGCACCACGCCGATCTCGACGATGTACGACTTCTCGGGTACGACCGCCTTCGCAATCAACAAGTACACCATCACCACGGCCAACGACGTCGCCGGACGCGACCCGAAGAGCTGGACGCTCCAAGGTTGTCAAGGCTCGTGCACGGTCGGCTCCGGCACCGGTTGGGCGACGCTGGACACGCGCACGAGTCAATTCGCAGGCGCCGCTCGGTTTCAAACGAACACCTATACCTTCACGAACAGCACCGGGTATCAGCAGTACCGGCTGCGGTTCACGGAAAACAACGGCGACACGTCGAAGTTTCAGCTCGCGGAGATTCAGATGTTCGTCGGCACCTGCACGCCGGAGACCGACCCGCAGCTCTGCTCGCGTCTCGGCAAGAACTGCGGCACCGTGACGGCGAACGACAACTGCGGCAACTCGCGCACCGTAAGCTCGTGCGGAACGTGCACCTCGCCCCAAACGTGTGGAGGCGGCGGCACGGCCAACGTTTGCGGCAGCAGCTGCACGCCGGAAACGAACGCGCAATTCTGCTCGCGTCTCGGCAAGAACTGCGGCACTGTGACGGCGAGCGACAACTGCGGCACCTCGCGCACCGTGAGCTCGTGCGGAACGTGCACCTCGCCGCAAACGTGCGGAGGTGGCGGCACCGCGAACGTTTGTGGCGGAGGCAGCAGCTCCTGCAGTCCCACTGTTACGAGCTACACGCTCGGCAAGTGCAACTCGACGGCCATCTACAATGCCAAGCTCTACAAGTGCATTTCGCAGGCGGCGGGCGTGAACGGCGAGCCCACCGGTTGCGGCACCGCCGGCGTCTACTGCAGCAACATCCCGCCGACCGATCCCGCGTGGGGCACGACGGCATGGCAGTTCTTGCAGGATTGTCCCTGACTGATCCTCGATCGATGAAGCGGGGCTCGTCTTGTGCCCCGCTTCATCACAGCGTGCTTCTGCATTGCTGGGCGCCACGGCAGGCTGACTCAGCCGGCGCGGGCTCGGTCATCTCAATACCCGCGAGGTCGGCGACATGCTCGAACGCGCCGTCCGAGGCATGCTCGGAACCTGCGCCGGCGAGACGGAGCTGGTGGCGCGCTTGCGCAAAGGAGCGCTCGAGCGCGACGCAGACTTGACCTGTGGACAGCATGCGGTTGAAGAGTCACCGCAGGCGGTTCTTGTCGTAGATGCCGGCTGCTTGGCGACAGCGCTTGCTTGCCTGGGACACGCCACGTGACGTCGTCGGTCATGAGGGCCAGAGCCCCATCGATGTCGCTTGCCCTGAAGCATCATGTCGGCCGACAAGCTGTGCACGAGTACACCCTCCACGCCGAAGGCATGGGCGTGTTTGACCGCGACACCGCCGATGACCACCTGCGCCAGCAACCTTTGGTTGCGACACAATCAGCCTCGGTTGCAAGATCGGGACATGGATGGGAAGAATAAGAAGAGCAGGCATATCGATCTGGCAGACACCCCATCTGATGATCGCTAATAGCGGTCACAAGGATGAATCCGGGCAGACCGAAGAACCACGTCTTCATCATTTGATGTCGCTGCCGCCACTGCCTCCGTTGCCGCAATTGATCAAGGCCCGGCAGGCTGAAACGCCGCTGCTGCCCGCGGCACCACCGTCCGGTGGTTGGGTGGCGCTGCATTCCGTGCCACCCGCCAGTGCCGTTCGGCACCTGCATGTCGTTGGTCTGTGTCTTTTTGGTGATGTTGCCGATGCTGTCGTAGAGGAACGACAGGCCGTACTTCTCGCGCTGTTGCGAGCGCTCCTGGTAAACGCCGTCGGCGCTCTTCAGCTGGGTAGAGGTCGTCGTAAGTGAAGTTCTCGGAGACGGTCGCCGGGACCGAACGGGTGGCACCCCGCTTGGCATTACTTGATCGATACGCCGAACGGCACGTTCAAGATCCTGAACACGCACCTGCGCATGGCCACGGGCGAGCACGGCAATGCCGTTCAGTCCTACCTGCGAAGCCGTGCGGATCATGATTTCGAGATCCGCCTCTTCATGAGTCAAAGCACGGCCGCGGTGCCCACCCTCGTCGCCGGCGACTTCAACGAAGGACCGAACGGGGCGGCCGTCCGTTACCTCGATGGCGTCGGATTCGAGAACGCCCTGCCCCTCTACCATCCCGGCGAGCCGACCTGGCGCTATCAACGGTAGAGCGTCGGGCAGTTCACCCAGGAGCTCGATCACATTCTGTTCGATCGCTCGTTCGGGCCGGTCGACGCATGGGTCGTGAAGGCCGGGGCGTCCGACGACCTCCCCGTCGTCGCGCACTTCGAAGCGCCGCGCCGATTCTGAGACCATTGCTTATTCCGACGCGTTGCCGGCGAGAACAGAACGCGGGAATGGTTGCATCAGCTACTCACCATGGGGCGAGACCAAACCTCGCCACTTCAAAACGACCAACCGATGTTCAGGTTGAGAAGCGGGATGGTCGCCTTTTGCGTAGCGCTGGCCGATTGGCCGCTGTTGTCCTGCGCCTCGCCCTTGACCGCCAAAAACTACTATCGAAGACTGGAGCAAACGACACAGCAATCGGCACGCTCCGTGGCGTGAGCACGCATCGGTTCGATTCTGGGCCGGGTCGAGACCTACTACACGCCGAAGTGCGAAGGTGCTTTGCCACCTATCAGCAATGACGGTACGCGACGAAGGTGATGAGCTCTTGCGCGAGTTTGGCGGCATCAGCGTCGGCGCGGCGACGATGCACCGGCTGCCGCTGGCGGTTATGGCCCGCTACGAGAAGGAGCGCGACATCATCGACGCCGAGCCGCACGAGGTGGCGCGAGAAGGAAACGAGGAACGACGCTATCGGTAGCTCGAGGTTCACGCCGGTTCGGTGAATGCCGGCAGGCTATCACCACGTCACCTCCACCGGAACGAGCGATCCCGTCATCGTGCCATCGCCGAGCTGTCCGACCACGTTCTCGCCCCAGCACATGACGCCACCCCCGCCGACCACGGCGCAAGCGTTGTCCGAGCCAATACTGACGGCAACCGCAGCAGGCAGGTCCGGCGGAGCCACGGGCGTCGGAGAAGCGGCGTGGGGGCTCAAGTCAGCACTTGGAACCGATCCCCAACATCGGACATCGCCACCCTCGAGCAGCGCGCAGGCGGCAGAGTTGGAAGCCGTGATCGACACGACTCTCGTCAGCCCCGCGACCGGAGTGACGAGGTGCGGCATCGAGGGGGGCTGCCCCGTCTGCCCCTCCCCATTGTCTCCCCAGCAGCTCACTGTGTGATCCTGAAGCAGGGCGCATCCAAAGCGATAGCCTTCGACGACGGCCACGGCGTTCGAGACACCCACCGCCACGGGAACGTTGCTCGGGTAGCAGTCACGACCGGTGCACGCCGTGCCGAGCGCGCCAGCGGTTGCGTCTCCCCAGCACACGACCTCTCCGCTCGCGCGCACGGCGCAAGTATTGACATCGCCCGCGGCCGCCCAAACCGCGTCGGTCAAATCGACCACCTGGACAGGCACGGCGTTGTCTTCGGCGGTGATTGAAGGACCTGCCTCGAGCTGGTCGCGATGGTTGCGGCCCCAGCACCACACCGCGCCGCTCTTGAGGAGAGCACACGTGTGGAAGTCGCCCGCCGCGATGGCCTCCACACCGTCGAGCCCGACGACTCGTACAGGATCCACGGACTGCACCTTCCTCCCATCTCCGAGTTGTCCGACGCCGCCGCTTCCCCAGCAAACGACGGTGGCATCCGACCGCAACGCACAGACATGCACGAAACCGAGCGTCACCGAGGTGACATCGTGCAGATTGGGTACGAGGCCGGCCGTCGGCACCCCGACATTGACGTTCGCCCCCGGAAGAGGTCCGTGGCCAAGCTCGCCGTTCCCATTGGCCCCCCAGCACGCAACGGTGCCATCGGACAGCACTGCGCATGCCGTCTTGTATCCGCAAGCGACAGCGACTGCCCCGCGAAGCGGCGCACGCTCTGCGTGATCACCGCCCGAGCCACAGGCAACGCAAAATAGGTAGATCAACGCCGAGGTGAACCGCGGGACGGCGAATCGGCAAGCACCAACGTTTCCATTTTTCATGCGCATGATGACGCCGTGCTACACAGAGAAAGTCCTGTCGATCTCGCCGTCGCTGGGAATCTCCCCGTTCTGTAACACGCGCTGCACGAACGGAAGAAGAACCTCCCATACATAATCCATTTGACTAATGACCTTGTCGACGTTGTCGGCCGTGATGTGGCCGGGGTAGATGTAGTGAACGATCGAGATCGAATCATCGTCGTCGAGGCCAAAACGAGAACCGAGGTAGCCTTCATGAAGGCGCATCAAAACTCGTTGAGTTGACGACGAAAACGTCGATCGATCTCCGCTGCGTCGAGCACGATCGCCGCCACCTGCATCCAGTCTTCCTTCGGAAGTAGTAAAAAAGAAGCGCCCCTCGACAAGGTCACCGAGGCGCGCGCTACGTGTGGATCGATTTCGACGGAATGCCTCATCGCTTGCAGGTCATCCAAAAGCTTGCGAAATTCGAAAGTACGCGGCGGAGGCGACCAGCGAGCTGAACGTGCAGATTTGCGGCGCCCTGTCGTCGAAGTTCATGCAGGAAGGAGCTGCGAAAGCAGCATAGGAGTCGTCCGACGCCAACTGAATTCTCGATAGGACCGATCCCGGCCGGAAATGCTGTATCCACAAGTCAGGAGACCGTTCCGTCAGTTCCGTCAGCGGGCACATTCCAATAAAGACCACTCGACGTTCAAGATGGATCTTACTGCTTATCGTTGGGAGGAGGCTCTGTTGGTCCAGTATCTAACACCCAGTGTAGCCCACGAGCGAGCTTCTGGATCTCGCTTGATGATACATTCAGTTCCACCTCGAAACCCGAGACTCCAAGCACAGTCGAAGCCTCGACATCCAATTCCAGTGTCAACAACTTTGGTTCCAAGTTCCACGACCGAACGCCACCGTAATAGGACGCACCGCTTTCCGTGGCGACGCAATAAGTATCCATTCCCATTCCGCGGTCTTGCTCATCAAACGAGAGCGCGCGCTGAAGCTCTAGGCGTTGCCCCGACCCATCCAGCTCTTCCGCCAAGCAAACCACAAATGTGTTCGCTTCTTGCAACACCTCCGCGGCGACCGCGTTAGCTGAGAACCTCTGCTTCATCGTACTCCATTCACTGGCCAGCGCTCCAGCTACCCTCCGGCCATTTGTAGGTTATCTTCGCCCCGGTTTCTTTCGCAACGCGATTCATAGTGCCCTTGCAGGTTGGGCACGGCTCATATTTGTCCTGTAATAACCATCTCGTCTCCAGCCTGCAAAGGTATTTGCCGGACGGCTCTTGCCTCGGTGTGTGTCGCAAGAGAAGATCGCGGGAAGCCAAGAGCCTTCTCTTCTGCGGTCATATTTCCGCTCTCGAGCGTCTCCCTGACGACTTGCTGACCATTGCGGGTCACGACGACGTCTGCGGTGTGGGGTGGTTTCCCTGAACTGAAACTACGTCCCTCAGATCCCCCTCCACCACCACCCTTCGTGCTTCCGTCACCCTTGATCGCCATATGAATGGCGTGGGCGCCTGCGGTAATGTTACCGACCCCCTGTACGACCTCCGCCGCGCCGGCTGCGACTGCAACTTCAGGAGCCCCTGTCAGTGCCGCTGCACCGCCTGTTCCAATAGTCACGCCCACGCCGCCCACCACGGCGCCACCGCCTCCGATAACCTGCACGACACCCGTAGCTAGATTCGCGGCTCCTTTGCCGCCGACGAAATCGGAATCGTTCGACGGTTGGCCGAAGGCGTCGACGACGAACCCACCGGGGGCGATAGCCTGCACGGTGCCGTATCCGATTCCGGCGGCGACCTTGCCGACCCGCTTGTACCAAGGGTCGTTCGGATCGAGACCGTTCGGGTCGATGAGCCGGATTGGATTGTTCCACGCATAGCTGTACAAGCTGAGGTTCACTGGTCTGAACGCACCACCATTTGGGAACCCCCAGCATGTACTGATCAAGAATCGGATCTGTACTCACCCACTGGCTCAAGTGCGGGTCGTAGTATCTCGCGCCGTAGTAGTAGAGCCCCGTGGCGACATCGAGCTCTTTGCCGTTGAAGAGGTACGGCATCCGGGTCGCGTAACGGCTGTCG
>Ga0137375_10001856_pt1 | contig 24656 bp, 26 predicted proteins | sample SagtaG_24_FD_104936 | JGI IMG/M metagenome (GOLD analysis project Ga0137375, IMG submission 104936) | Vadose zone soil microbial communities from Sagehorn Ranch, Mendocino, California, USA - Sage1_R_113_16 metaG | ecosystem: Environmental > Terrestrial > Soil > Vadose zone | place: USA... | reverse complement strand
CGCGGAAAGTCGCGGCGAGCAGTCTGCATGGCAAGATAAAGCGCCTGGCGAGAAACCGACTGTGCAATGGCCTGGTCTTCTTTTGTGGCGGGGATTGCTGAAGGATAAAGCGACTTTTGATAAAGATAATCGCGCAGAACGCCATTCGTAATATCGAGTGGCGACCAGCGTAAGATCTCTTCGAGAGAAGTGTAATTGAGCAGGCCGGCCAGATTTTCGCCCAAACCAAACTGAGGATATACACCCAAAGTGGATTTGCCTTTAAAGCCGGCTGCAACTACCGCTGCCGATGCACCGATATCCACGCTCAGGATTCCTTTGGATGATCCATAAACTTTGCTCAGGAAACGCATCATACGCCCTACCGCGTATCCGGTGGGCAGGATGTGACCGTTCGACCAGATATCAAGAACATCCACCCCGTTAATTTGTTTCTTGCGGACGTTCACAAACAGACGCGCCAGTTCGCGCGCGGCGGGATCAAGGTCTTCGGTTTCCAGCGATGGGCGTACGTTTGGGCTGAAATGTAATGACGAAGCAAGTGAACCGACGAGCGTCTTGATCTCCTGCTCCATTTTTTGATTGCCTGCGAAGAGCACAGCGGGGCGTTTATCCACTGGCATGAGAAAACTTGCCAATCCTACAGGTTCGAGCATTTTTTGAATCGATCGCGATGCGCCGCCATCTGTGCCGCCCGTGATGACGACAATATCCGGACGCACGCGCAGGAGACTATCAATTTGCTGTTCAGGCTTGCGATGATCGTTCAAGCCGATCGTATCAACGATACGTGCATAGATGGTCTCAGTGAGACGACGAGCGCTTTCCAGCGATACATCAGCCAGCAAACCGACGATGACTGCTTTTATGGTCGGCCCGGCAGATAAAGTGACGACAAACGTATCTACACCGGACCCGTCGGATTGGCTCGGTGTGATCAGGCTGCGATGGCCATCAAGCAGGTTGCGGCCAATGATGGTCTGTAGGTTCGCAATGGCGTTGCGCGCGCCTTCACTCACATCCTTGAATGGCGCTTCTGCTGTTGACGGCGCATGACCGGAAGCAACAAAGCGGTATTGATCTTCAACGACGTCGAATAAGACCGCGCGCGTATTCGCCGCGCCGACATCAATTGCTAATAAAGAGTCACTTTCAACTAATGATGAGGGCATAATGATTAGGATAATCCAATGAAGCGCAGGAGCGAGGAGATGCGTTCTATGAACATGGTCAACGCGGCAGAATAAACACCCGCGAAGATGACGCCTAAGGTAATCCCAATAAAGATCTGACCAATCCAAGCTAAAATTTCAATGAAACCGAATCGTCGCACAGAACCATCCGGCCTGGTACGTGCCCCAAAGTGGAAGTATGCCAGTGAGGAAATAACTCCAACCAGAATAACCCCTCCATCTCTGATCAATCCCATAAAACCAAGTACATTGCCAGTTGAAACTCTGTTCAAATCGAAGGCATTAATTGTTGCAGCCATTTGTGGATAGAGTGTGCCCGTCAGCCCGCCGCCTATTGCCACCGCCGCACCAACCCCTGCCAGATAAGCCATCGCCGGGCTACCGATCTTGCTCAAGCGCGGCAATACTTTCATCAGAATTAATATAGCTCCCAGCAAAGGAATGATTGCAAGCGAGCGGTCCACTGTATTCCCTGAGCGCAATGGAATGACTAATTTTGGCCATAACACTTGCCACCAAGCGACCGCGGCGATATAGCCTGCGGAAACACCAATGAAAAGATAGATTGCAATACGGAAGATGGGATTATCACCGATTAGATAACTCAGGATCATTATGGTAATGATGAAACTCAACACGCCTGTGATTAAGTCGGGAGAGATAACCATCCTATGTCCCCTCCGCTGCGGCACGGCCTCGCAGGCCGAGCGCCAAATTCCACAATCAACCAGCTATGATTAAGACGATTGCTAAAATCATTCCGAGGCTAAATGTATCCCAGTAAGTGCGCGCAAAGCCGGGCCGACCCGAATTGTTCTGCTCGAAGATTGCACCCCCATAAAGTCCACTTACTACCCCGCTCACTTGGCCAGAGTTGTAGTAAGGTTCGATCATTGGTGCCGCCTGCGCACTGGAGGCCACCAGCACAGGCATTGCGCCGCGTGACGAATTGGTTTGCTCAATCCAGGTGCGTGCTGACTCGGCGTTATCTGTAATCATGATCATCGCCGAAAATTGCGAAAATGAAGTCAAGCTTTCTAACGGCGTGCCTATCCAAGCAGGTGCACGGTCTATGTTTAAAGGCGCAGCCGCAACAGGATCCTGTGCAAACGAGCGAACACCTGTCAAACCGCCAGGGAGAAAACCGAGATTCAAATATTGTGTTCCGCGTTGATAACCGCGATCTTGTAGAGGTCCGGAGAGGAGGCGTTCAGCGAGCAGTCCGCCTGTTGGAGAGGTGGAAATAAATACCAAGACAGGATGTCGCAATATGATCAGATGATCAAGGAGTGGCGCGGCAATTGCTTCCATTTCACCTGTGAGCGCAGGTTCATAATCCACTACGACCAATACTGGCGTATTTTGAGGAATATTTTCCGTGATTAATCTTGCATTCCTGATCTCATCTGTCTCACCGACCGGCAATGAGAAGACGTGAGTACGTAGAAATAAAACACCACTGACAATGACCAACAACAGGAATGCCAAAAGCCAGCGAAGTCCGCGTTGCGTAGCTAAAGGTGAAAACGATGTAATCGGTTCCGGAGCGGTCTCTGCGGCTAGGACTTGTTCCAGCAACGCAGAATGGGCCTGCTGTTCTTCTGTAGCCTGTAACTTAATTGAATATGCCTTGGGTTTGCTGGAGGGCCCTATGCCTGGAATGGCAGGGAGTACACCCTGTAAGCCTGCCAGCGGACCGCGCGTTTCAAGCGTTTGATCGCCACTGGTTGATAAGGGGGCCTCTGCCTGTGAAGTTTCGATCGGGCGCATTGCTTGCACCCAAGATGGCAGTTCCCCGGGCGTAAGGGCTTCGGAGCTTGGCGCGGGTGGAGATGAGGGAACGCCAGAAGGAGTTGATGGCGGCTCTGCCGTGCCTGCGTTTGAAAGCCAATCTGGCATTTCGGTAAAGAGTGCCTCCGCATTTAAATCGGAGAGAGCGTCTTCTACAAATGCAGGTGGTGGCTCACCTTCTTCAGGTTTTTCCGGCTCAAAGGCTTGAGCTTCCGCATCCTTTTGCAGGGAAGCAAGCCAATCCGGCGTTTCGCTGGGAATGGGCGCGGCCGGTTCTTCTGAAAAAACGGATGATTCTGGAGCAGCGGCTTTTAGCCAATCCGGAATATTTTCCTGCTCAGCCTTCTGCTCAGGTTCTTCCGATATGAACGCCGGCGAACTAGGAGCTTGCAACCAATCAGGCACGCCACCTAAACTGGAATCAGAAGGTGCAGCTTGATCTTTCAACCATGCCGGCAATTCGGTTGAAAATGGTTCTTCTTTCTCAGCACTTTCCAATCCGGATTCAGCTTGTTGGTTTTGTATTTCCTTCAACCAGTCCGAATCAGATTTCTCCTCGGGAAGAGGTGATTCCATTTGTGGGACTTCTGAACTGACCGGTTTTTCCTCCTGCAAGTTCTTCAACCAATCTGGTAGCTCTTCACTGGAGCGTGGAAACGCGTCAGACGAGCCGGAATCCGATTCCGTTCGTGGAGAAGGCTCCTGCGCTGGAGGTTCTGCACGCGGTGACTCGGCCTCTCGCAACCATGCCGTTAATTCATCTGCCCCACCTTCTGCTGGCTCGGTTCCAGCTAACCAAGGAGGTAGACTTTCTTCGCCTGCTGACTCTGTTGGCTCCTGCGTAGCCGAAATGCTTGGTTCTTCTCCCTCTTGCATAAATTCATTTGGTTTGCCTAATTCTACCCAATGAACTTCAGTAGACCCGGTCTCTGTTTTCTTAGATTTTGATTTTGAACCGGTAATATTTGCCAGCCAGTCAGGAGTTTCTTCTTCGTCTTCTGCCTTCTGAGATTGCAGACCAGCTAGCAGGTCCGGAGCAGAAGCGCCGGTTTCAGGTTCAGGTTTACTCTCCTGTTCGGCTTGTTCTTCTGCATTTTTGCGTGCTTTGTCGCGCGCGTCCCTTAACCATTGAGGCAGAATCGGTTCAAGATCTGCAGTCACTTTTTTGGTGGGAAATTGACCCGGTGTAATAGGAGCATCCGCGCCTTTAAGAGGGCCGGTGAGTGGTTGCAAACGTGACTGGCAATACTGGCAAAATTCCTGATCTGCCGAGTTGATCTCACCACAGACGGGGCAGGTGATATCAGCCATCACTTGCCTCCATAAGGACGGTCCATGCCAAAGAGCACGCGCAGGCCTGTAGTGAGTGTGCCAAGAACTACGCCCATCAAAATACCACGCGCTCCGCCGACTGCAAGAACATTCGTCATCCAGGAACGCAGTGCCCCGAAGATTGGCATATTTCCTAAGGGCAATGTGACAGTGCCAATGAGAATCAAGAGAGCGCTGATCAAGAATATGACGCTCATGATATTCACACGACGGCGCAGAAGACGAATGGCCGCGTAGAGTAATGTAACCGCAAGCAAGCCCATCAACATGGCTTCGGCTGGCAGGATGATACCGTTTAATAGAATTCGCATACTGATGTTATCGGGACCTAATATAAAACCAAGAAAGAAGGTACCCAGCAAAGCGATGAGCAGAAGTGCGCTGTAAAGATTCCCCTTTTCACGGTGGCGGATCTTTTCGCTATGAACGGAGATGAGATTGAAGATTCCGAGGAACATGGCCGCGCCTGCAAGGATCATGGCCCAATTCAGTAGAATCATTTCCACGTTTGCCAGAGCAGGAAGGAAGTAGCCTACCAGAACCAGCAGTCCAGATGCAACCGCGATTGCGGCGATAAAGTAACGCATTAGATCAACCCCATAAATTTCGCGACCGCACTTAAGAGCAAAGTGACCATAATTAACCAGCGCAGGATATCCTGCACGGTGAGACTGGCGGTGTGTGCCGCACCCGCACCCAAATATGCACTTGAGGCATATAACTCTTCCCCAATAAGCGCATCTTGGCTGCCCGCGAATAATATGGATTGTGCCACGAGATTGTCACTTGCGCCGATGGTGATCACATTTTCTTGTTCGGCAGCATCTGTCAGTAAGGCAGACTCCGGCCCAAAGTACCCCATGAGCACATTCGCAGATACCCTTTCATCGCGGATAACAGGCATGGCTCCCGCGGCAAAGCCAAATGGACTCATCCCGGTTAGTCGTCCGGTTGTGGGAACGAACAGTTCCTCCGCGCCAGCAGCGCTATAGCCTGCCTGTAACGTATCCTGGGCAAGCAGGCTTAAGGCTGGGTCGCCCGTGGTGGCAACAGGCGGACGGTCACTTGAGGAGGTTCGTTCTGCTAGATGACGTAACATCGCCAGGCCAGCTAAACCTGATCCGCTGCGCGGCGTGATCAGACTACCATGGCCGACTGAGATATGCAGACGGGACCCATCTTCAACACTTAATCCGATGGCTCGGATGAGGCTTGCCAATGCAGGAATGCTGCGAAATTGTTGGGGTGATCTACGCTTCCAGAGTGTGAGAACAAGCAGAAGTATCGCGACCAGCCCAATGATGACGAGTTCGGTCATTTAATCATCCCTTGGCTTAAGAAGGATGCAAAAGCGCGGGCCTCATTTTCTTCTTCAAGGGTCGCGGCGAGAGCTGTGAGCTGGTCACTACCAATGAAGCCACGGCTAAAATAAAGCGCCTGTGCTCCCAGCGGAGCAAGAGGACTACCTGCTTCGAGAAGCGAGGCGACAATATCATCGAGTTGATAACGGCGCAGGGTCTCGGCCCAGCGCGGCCAATATTCGCGCGGCATCTTCATTTTTTATGAGTATAGCATAATTTTAAGATTGACTTGTATGATATGCTATGCTCCACATGGGGGAAAAGTTTCAGGCATGTTGCTTTTTTGCTCTATGCGCAATTAAAGGCGGAAGGAGTACCTGGGAGTGGCTTAAGACATGGGCTCAGGAAATTCTCATCAGGGAGAAAAATAAAGGAAAAACCTTTCTGTTGAAGCAATCGGCAAGCTCAGAAATTCATCAACTCCCCGGTAAGCCTCTCTATGAGGCATAGTATAATTTCGTTGAATATTTTTTCGGAGGAGACATGACCGAAAGCAAGACTAGTTCTGAGCGCATCGCCCCTGAAGGGGGAAGTCGAAGGATTCGTGTACTGGTTGCCAAGCCCGGCTTGGATGGACATGACCGTGGCGCAAAAGTTGTGGCCCGGGCGCTGCGAGATGCAGGTATGGAAGTCATCTATACTGGTTTGCGCCAGACCCCCGAAATGATCGCAGAGGCCGCCTTGCAGGAAGATGTGGATGTGGTGGGGCTCTCCATTCTTTCGGGCGCGCATATGGCACTTACGCCGCGCATCATGGAATTACTTAAATCCAACGGGCAGTCCAACGTAAAGGTCTTTATTGGCGGGATTATTCCTGATGAAGATCTGTACCGTTTGAAAGAAATGGGGGTAACAGGAGTATACGGTCCCGGCGCCTCGACGGATGATATTATTCGCGATGTCAAACACGCGATGGAAGGATAGTTTACAGATTACGGATTACGCAATAAGTAATCCGTAATTCGTCATAAAAGACTTATGTCCCTTACTTCATCCGTTCTCGCGGGCGACCGGTTGGCGTTGGCGCGTTTGCTAAGCCAGGTGGAAAATGATTCGCCTGAAGGGCGTACGACGCTGGCAGAATTATTTTTGTCTACCGGTAAGGCACACCTCATCGGTGTAACTGGCGCGCCAGGTACAGGAAAATCATCACTGGTCAATCAACTTGCATTGCATTTCCGCAGGCAGGATAATAAACGTGTGGCAATCGTGGCCGTTGATCCATCTAGTCCATTTACGGGCGGCGCGGTGCTCGGTGACCGTGTGCGGATGCGCGATCTGGCAGGCGATTCTGGTGTGTTTATCCGCTCAATGGCTTCACGTGGCTCCTTAGGTGGGTTGGCCCAAACAACTGCAAGCGTAGTGCAAGTCTTTGATGCTGCGGGATATGATATTGTGATAATAGAAACAGTTGGTGCGGGACAAGGCGAGGTTGATATCGCCAGACTTGCGCATACAACGATCGTAGTCGAAGCACCCGGGCTCGGTGATGATATTCAAGCCATCAAAGCAGGTATCCTTGAAGTTGCCGATATTCTCGTCGTAAATAAAGCAGATCGACCCGGTGTGGAGAATACAGAGAAAGCGCTGAGGTCCATGTTAGAACTTGCGCATCCGACCCAGCGTGTGTTCAAACATCACGGAGTATCGATGAATGTGGATGTACCCAAGACAACTCCGAGTGACAAAATGATTTGGTTTCCGCCGATTCACCGAACAATCGCAACCGAAGGGATTGGCATTCCAGATGTAGCCGAGTCGATTGCGAAGCATCTGGCGCACCTCCGTCAAAGTGGAGATTGGGCTGCTCGGGAGCGAGCCCGGCTGGAGGTCGAATTAGAAGCGTTGATTCAGGAAGCGTTAGTAAGTCGTTTCCGCGCGGGCGTTTCGCAAAAACGATATGATGAAGTCGTTGAGAGCGTTATCCACAGAACTCTTTCACCGTGGGAAGCTGTAAAGATGTTATTGAATAGCCCTCACACCATCCCTTCTTCTATAAGGAGGGGAAACCGAGGTGAGGGAGGAAAGTCAAAATGAACATGATCTATGGTGAACATATGCAATTGCATGCCATCGAACGTAATGGTGTAAGCGTATTATGCTCGGAGTGGCTGGCTCGCTCGGCTGCAGAGACGGGCCAGGGAAAGAAGGAGAAAGTAAATTAATGCAACACGCCCATCATGATTTGAAAGTGTATGGAGGAATTAAATTATTTGCAGGGACGGGTTCTCCCGAACTAGCACAAAAAATTTCTGATTATCTCGGCTTGCCGCTCAGTGGTCGCGAAGTGATAGAGTTTCCTAACGAAAACCTATTCATCAAGTTGAGCGGCAGTGTACGTGGACAGGATGTTTATGTCATTCAAACTACATCGTCACCTGTACACCGTAACCTGATGGAATTGTTGATCATGATCCAAACGTTAAGGCTTGATTCTGCAGCGCGTATTACTGCAGTAGTTCCATATCTGTGTTATGGCCGATCCGATAAGAAGGACCAGCCGCGTGTGCCGATTACGGCTCGGCTCGTGGCGGATATGCTCGAGATCGCTGGCGCAGACCGCTATATGACTCTTGACCCGCACGCGGGCCAAATCCAGGGTTTCTTTAACGTGCCGGGCGACGTTTTAACAGCCTCGCATTTGTTGATTGAATATATCAACGATAATCTGTTGGCGGATATGAAGGACCCTGTTGTGGTTGCAACCGATCTAGGGTTTGCAAAGAAGGCCCGCAATTTTGCGGCAGATCTGGATTTGCCGGTCGCATTCATTGAGAAGCGCCGACATGGGAATGATGCAGCGGCCGAAGCGCTTTCGCTGATCGGCAGTGTAACGAACCGGGATGTAATTATTGTGGATGATGAAGTAGATACGGCAGGCTCGATTTCGGAGGCAGTGGATGTAGTCAAGGAGAATGGCGCGCACGATGTGTATATCTCCTTTGTTCATGCCATTCTTTCCAACGATGGCGCGCAAAAGCTTGCCGAATTGCCCATCAAACATATTATTGCAACTGACACCTGTCCAATCCCTGAAGACAAACTAAAGCTTCTTGAAGGCCGCACCACGATACTTTCTGTGGCGTCGTTGCTAGGTGAAGTCATTCGTCGTGCACATGAGGGGCGGTCGGTTGGAGAGATGTTTAACGAATAGTGCTTAGCAGTTACCTAAAAAATGCCTGAATTACCTGAAGTCGAAACAATCGTTCATACCCTGAGGCCTGAGCTTATTGGCCAGATCATTCTTGATGCAAATGTCCGGTGGGCGCGCACAATCGCGATGCCTTCGGTGAGAAAATTTAGAGAGCTGGTCAAGGGCCAGGAAATCATGGGCGTTTCGCGTCGCGCGAAATACTTTATTATTCAGTTACAACCTGTTCAAGAACCTCAGGATAAACCTTACAATATCCTGATACATTTGCGGATGAGCGGAGATCTGCTCATTAGGGATAGTAAAATTAAACCGGAGAAACACGACCGTCTCATCCTAAGGCTTTCTGCGCAGAAAAACACTGCTGGAAATGACGGTTATAGCAGTTTGGTATTCAACGATACCCGTAAGTTTGGCCGCGTTTGGTTAACCACCGATCTGGAAGATGTGCTTGGTAGACTTGGCCCTGAACCATTTGGTGACGAATTTACTCCTGAATGGCTTTACAAAAGCCTCAGTTCCCGTCATCGTCAGCTCAAGCCTTTACTTCTTGACCAAACTTTTCTTGCAGGTCTTGGCAATATCTATACCGATGAGTCCCTGCACATGGCAAAATTGCATCCACTGGCTCTATCTAATACGGTCAAACCCAAACATGCTGAAGCGCTTCATCAAGCCATCCGAGCTGTACTCGAAGAAGGTATCCGCCGCAATGGCGCAAGTATAGACTGGGTGTATCGCGGAGGCGAATATCAGAACTATTTTCGTGTGTATGACCGCACAGGACAGGCATGTCCTGTTTGTGGTAGGAAGATTCAAAAACTTATCATTGGCCAACGCGGCACTCATATTTGCCCAAATTGCCAGAAATTGAGGTAGTTATGCCACAACTCAATCTCACCTCCATATTGATCCCATTTGGTGCGTTGCTTTTAGGATGGGTAATTGGTTTTCTCGATTCCAATCTTCGTACGTCCAAAAAAATTAAAGCAGCGGAAAATAAAGCTGAAATTGCCATCAAGGAAGCTCAGGAAAAAGTTGCTGAGGCTGAAGCGCGCCTTGGGTTATATTCTGAGACAACCCCAGATGATCCCGGCCTCTTGCGACTTAAAGATGAAAACGGTGCAATTACGCTTGAACTGGACGGTCAGAAAGCAGACACGATGGCTTTATCGCCTGATCAGAAAAAACGATTGATTGGTCTGCTTGGCCTCATGCGCCCATGGCTGGAGAGAGGATCTACTCCTATACAGGCTCCGCGTCCCATCCCAAAGCCTCAAATTTCGCCCGCGCCTGTGGTAGATGCTCGTCAGGATCCTTACGTTATTGTGCCTTCTCTTACTACTGAAGCCAAACCTGACGTAAAGAAGGCGCCCCCAGCTCCTCTTAGCATTGTGGAGCAAATTGATTCTATTTTGCAATTGCGTATGATGGATACACCTCTCGCCCAGCGCGATATTCGTTTAAAGGAATCTCATGAGGGGGGAGTGGAGGTCCTTGTAGGCCAGAAGAAATATGCAACCCTCGACGATGTCCCGGAAGAGGAGGTAAAGTCTGCCATCCGCGCCGCGATTGCAGAATGGGAAAGAAAATACACACCAGGGTTGTGAGCTTTTTTATTCCCTCTTATATCTTGCCGTCAACACAGGGCATCCTGCGCCTTCGGCAACTTCAGCAGTTACATTAGGCGTATATAACTGCCGAAAAGCATTTGAGCTGAAGGACGAGCCCATGCACAGCATGTCGTAATTCCCCTCCTTGATCTCATCTAGAATTTGTTCCACCACGTTTCCCTGCCTCCCTTTGACCGTTATATTTAATCCTTCGTGATTTGCAGATTCCATAGCCTGCCGCAAACTACGTCCAACAGGTGTATTGGTATCTTCAAGATGCTGCAGGCCTTGGCGCTCTGCACGCGTAGTAGGATAATCCAGGTCTACTGGCGGGACAACATGTAATAAAGTGGTATCTGCGTGGCTTTTCTTTGCGATTTGCATGGCGATATGTTCTGCGGTCACTTCATAACCTAGCCCGCCGATACAGATTAACAATTTCTTTAAAGGTAAACGCGACACAGGCACATACAAAACTGGGCCTGTAATTTCTTCCAGCAAATGACGAATTGAACGCCTGGCCAGTAAGCGGTGAATTTGCGGGCGGCCCAATGGCCCAAGCACGGTAATGAAATCGCCTTCTTTCGCTTTACGCGGAATGATTGCTTCTGCATCCCCATTCTCAAGTTCAAGGTTGTAATCAATTCCATATCGCTTGAATAACTCAACGGCGTATGCGAAGACATCCTCCAAAGGGTGATGGTCATCTATCGCTGCGGGACTCAGTTGCTCGGTCACGCCCAGAAGCGAGACTTTTGAATTAAGAGTCGCTGCCAGCCACGCGCCAAACTCGATGGATGGCAATGTCCCGTTGAATCCGTTGGTTGCAATCAATAGGTCGGGGTTGGACATATCATTTGCCTAACGATATAAAAGAACACCCAGAATTCCCGCGCCGAGTAAAACGAACGGGGACGGAATATCGAAAAAGAATGCCAGCGCACTAAGAGCGGCGATGATCAGTGCCCGCCTGCCCACCTTGTGGTTCTGACCGATGCGGAAGAGCTCGAATGCTACCACGATGATCAACGCGGCCACCGCGGGACTCATGCCTGCCACAAACCCATTCAACCAGTTTTCATGCTGAAAGCGTTGGAGCACCGAGGCTACGACAAGCATCATCACGGTAGGCGGGAGGACTGCACCGAGCAGAGCAGTCAGCACACCGGGAATCCCGCCTGCCGCGAAGCCGACGAACATGGCAAGTTTGAGAGCTTCGCTTCCTGGCAGAACGTTTGAGAATCCAACCGCTTCGACAAAACTTTCTTCCGTCATAACTTTGCCAACAGCCTCCTTATAAAGCAGACCAACCGAGGCAGGTCCCGAAGGGGAAAGCAGGTTCACTTTGAGGAACATCCACAGTAGTTTTAGCCAGATAATGAAGCGGGATTCTTCAATGACGGCTTGCGGTTTGATCAGAGCACGGTCCTTTTTCATCGGAATAATAACACTCCCAGTATTGCAGCAATTAAAATGACAAGCCGTTCCGGGGCTTTGAGCAACATCGCGATCAGGCTGACAATGCCGATGAGCCAGCCCTGCCATCCTGTTGCACCTCCTTTTTGGAATATTTTCCACGCGGTAAAGAGCATCAGTACAGAGATGGCAGGAGCTAATCCGTTTACGAAGTTGGTCACCCATGCCTCCCGGCGTAAACGGTGCAGGATCATTGTCACACCGAGGATGATGATAGTGGGAGGCAGGATAGATGCGATCAACGCCACCAGCCCACCGGGGATCCCGGCCGCGGCGTAACCAATGTACATTGCCAGTTGAAGAGCATCGCTACCAGGAAGGACAGCAGAAAATCCCACTGCTTGCACAAACTGGCTCTCAGTGACGAATCTCCCCACAGCTTCATGATAGAGCAAACCTACCGACGCTGGGCCGGAGGTACTAAGCAAGTTGACTTTGAGAAAAACCCAGAAGAGTTGAGGGAGAAGGTTCAAGGTCGTGTTTTATCCAAACTTCGGAAGTCTCCTAAAACAATGTGTTTGGATGACTTCCGAAGTATTTCATCCAAGAGTCTATCATGCTTGGAACGAATCACTCAAGGCAATCCTTGCTAAATTTTAAGACCCTTTGGCTCAGGGTATGCCTTCACAAGGCTGTTTTCAGGCTATCACCGCCCCTTCCATCCTCAATAGCCATTCCTTTGTCTTCAATCCCTCTCCTCCACCGTAACCGTGGAGTTTTCCGTCTGCACCAATTACGCGATGACAGGGGATCACCAACGGCATAGGGTTGGTCGCGTTGGCGCGACCAACAGCGCGATAGGCATGTTCGCGCCCGATCTGGGCGGCGATCTCAGAATACGTGCGTGTCTCACCGTAAGGAATCGCAAAGACCGCCTGCATTGCCAATCGTTGGAATGGACGTAGAAGTTCCCAATCAATAGGAAAGGTGAATTCGCGGCGTTTACCCTGTATGTATTCTCTGATCTCCTTGGTGTAAGGCTTGATCTTAGCCGCATCTATTTTCATAGGGCATTTTAGGCGGTAGAGATACTTGTCAAATTGGGGCTGGGAGTCTGCCCATTCAACGGCGACCAAGCCTAAATCCGAGGCAGCGAGGCGCAGATCTCCTAAAGGAGTGTTATCCAGTTTGCCAACATAGATCAGAAAGCCAGATCGTGTCATTTGGTTGTCCTTCAGAGCATAAAATCTTACAAATTTTTAAGTTACAGTACAAACGTAGGGTAAGCGTAGGTTATGCGTCAAGTACTATTAAGACAATCATGATAAAGTTGCATTCGTAAGGTGATTTCTCTTCTCCTCCTTTCAACAGAGAGCCACGGTCGGCGTCCGTGGTTCTCGCACTTTAAAGGGGTACTGCGCCGAGTTCTACATATAATTGCCATTTCACCCAGTATTTTACGTTCCAATCAAAATGCATGTCCAGAAGCAGTAGGCCAACATTGGCAGTATAATCTCGTTATTCCATCTTGCGAGGATAACATGACTGTTCAAATCACGATTATCGGCCTAGGTCAGATCGGCGCCTCCATGGGATTGGCGCTTGGACAGCATAAAGAATCCATTCTGCGCGTGGGCCATGATAAAAAGATCAATGTAGAGCGCGAGGCGCAAAAGAAGGGTGCGATAGATAAAACGGATCATAGCCTTTCGAGCGCAGTGAAGGATGCAAGGCTTATTGTCTTAAGTATTCCGATGAGCCAGGTACGCGAGACGCTTGAATTTATTGCGCCGGATTTAAGGGAAGGCGCGCTTGTCTTGGATACCTCACCTGTCAAGGCAGAAGTCGTGAAGTGGGCAAAGGAATTATTGCCTGAGGGCCGTTATTATGTGGGACTTGTCCCAGCTATTAACCCAAATCATATACACGATTTACATTTGGGTCTTGAAGCCGCGCAACCTGATCTATTCAGGAAAGGTGTCTTCATCATAGATGCTCCATATGGCACGCCGGGTGATGCAGTGACTCTGGTCACAGATTTTGTACGCTTACTAGGCGCCGCGCCTTTGCTGGCAGATATGACCGAATCGGATGGATTGATGGCGCACACACATATTCTGCCCCAATTGGTCGCAGCGGCTTTGCTAAATGCGACACTTGATCAGCCCGGATGGCGGGAGGGGCGCAAATTGGCTGGACGCGCATATGCTGGTGTAACCGCGGGACTGGCTTATAACGATGAGATTAATTCCCTGCGAATGGCTGCTTTGCAGAATCGCGCAAATGTTGTCCATTCACTGGATGTGATGATGGCTGCATTACGTGGCCTGCGTGACGATATTGATAAGCTGGACGACGATAGCTTAGCGGAACGTCTGGAGGCTGCATTGGAGGGACGCGAGCACTGGTTGAATGAACGTATGGCCGCCGACTGGATTGAGGAATCGAGGCGCGAGATGCCTAATCTGCCTTCTTTTAGTGAACGGTTATTTGGAGGCATGTTTGCTAAACGAACACGCCCAGAAAAATAACGATTCCAAGTTTTAACATCATGAGTTGTTACTGTTATATCCTTGAATGCGTGGATGGAACCTATTACACCGGTTGGACAGTTGACCCCGAAAGACGGCTTTCCCAGCATAACAAGGGGACCGCTTCACGCTACACCCGAACCCGTTTGCCGGTTAAGTTAGTTTATCTCGAACCTCAACCAGATCGCGGGACAGCCATGAAAAGAGAACGCGCGCTTAAGAATATGAAACGTGAACGAAAGAGAAATCTAATTGACGCAATACACAAGTAGACAGGTAAACAAGTACACAAGGAAATAAAAAGCCCTGAAGGTTGATAAGTCTTCGGGGCCTCCTCTTTGACAAATTATCCGCACGTCTAGACCGTGTGTACCTGTCTACTTGTTTACTTATATACCAGCCTCAATCCGTAAACAACGGCAAATGCCCTAATGCATGAATGTGCATCCACTGGGCGCGGTCGCCTTCGGTGAGGATGGCGGCTTCAGCCACTACTTTTGCTTCCGCTTTAGCCAAGATCATACGCATGCCTTGTAAAGTAGAGCCAGTGCTGATCACATCGTCCACAATGACTGTTTTTTTGCCCTTTAGCAGCTCACGGTCTTTTTCATCTAAAATCAAGATTTGTGGCTGGCCGGTAGTAATGGATAACGTCTCAGCTTTTAACGCGTCACCCATATATGGTTTATATATCTTACGAAGGATGATATAGGGTTTTCCCGTTTCAACGGAAAGTGCATGTGCCAGCGGAATCGCCTTGGCTTCCGCGGTCACAATCACCTCGTAATCAACATTCTTAAGTTTTTTGCCAAGTTCTCGGGCGCAAGCTTGCACTAATTCGGTATCTCCTAGAATATTGAGAATTGCGATTCGCAATCCGGGCTTGATCTCGAAGAGGCGCAGTTCTCTCTTGATCCCAGCGATCTCGATGGAATAGGTTTCGTATTTGGACATGGATTCTCTCTAGAGCAATGTTGGAATGCAAATAGTTTATCACGGAGTAGATAATTTCGTGAGACTACAAGCTCCATGATTATATGGAACGTGAAGATTTCATCTATTTTTAGATTTGATAGAAACTTTTGAGTTTATACTCTAAACCAACCCCGGGGTATAATCTTTGTTAGCGATACAACTTTATTAATCTATCCGAAGTTTCAGTGCTCTGATATTTGCAATATTTTTAAGTTTTCTGAGTTACCAAAATGCTACCCGATCTCCACCTGAATGACCACCTGCGTTTGCGCAAACAACATCCATGCGGTTCCTTTGAATGGACGGTGATCCGCCTCGGCGCAGATATTGGACTGGAATGCAAAGGTTGCGGAAGGCGCGTCATGCTGACTCGCCGCGAATTGGCAAAGAGAATGAAAGCTAACCTCACGAAACATGAAGAAGATGAACAACAGCAACGACAAAACCAATAATAAACCACCACACGTCGTTGTTTACTTTTCCGATACAGGTGGTGGTCACCGTTCGGCCGCGGAAGCTATCGTTGAAACGCTTCACATCGAATATGGCGATTCATTGACTACCGAGATGGTGGACGCGTTCAAAAATTATGCACCGCTTCCCCTGAACAAAATGCCGGACTTATATCCACAGATGGTGAAAGCGCCAAAACTTTGGGAGGCATCCTTTTATGTAACCGATGGAAGTAGGCGTGTACGTTGGATTACCGCCTCGACTTGGCCGTATGTGCGGCATCACGTCAAAGCGATGATCAAGAGCCATCCAGCGGACTTAATTGTGACAGTCCATCCTTTCGCAAATACATTTGCGCTGAAAGCATTAGGCTCGCTGCGTCCGCCATTTTTTACTGTCGTCACCGACATCGTTACTACTCATGCACTCTGGTTCGATAAACGCGCCGACCGTATCTTTATACCTAGTGAAGCAGCACGACTGCGTGCCATTGCGAATGGCATGCCTGAAGAAAAGCTTGAAGTAGTTGGCTTTCCGGTAGCTGACCGTCACTGTGTACCTGCTGGCAATAAGACTGCATTGCGCAATAAACTTGGCTGGCCACTGGATAAGAAAATTATCCTGCTGATTGGGGGCATGGAAGGCATGGGGCCACTCGCCAAAACCGCGCGCGCTATTGATGAATCGGGCCTAGATATTGCACAGGTCATTATTTCCGGACATAACCAGAGGTTAAAAACTTATCTCGAGGACCATCATTGGCAGAACCCAACCACTGTTTATGGCTTCACACGTGAGCTACCTGATTTCTTGCGTGCTGCGGATGTCCTTGTCACCAAGGCGGGAGCGGCCTCCATCACCGAAGGCTTGAACGCGAATATTCCAATTGTGATGTACGCGAAACTGCCAGGCCAGGAAGATGGTAATGTTACCTTTATTGAAGATGCAGGCGCCGGAGTGTATGCGCCAACGCCCCAGCAAGTTGTCCGTGCTCTTACACGCTGGCTCTGCCATCCGAAAGAATATAAACAAATCGTTGAAAACGCGCGCCGTGCCTCACGGCCTGATTCAGCGCGCACCATTGCACATGCTATTGGTGATCGACTCGGTTTAAAACCAATTCGAAAAGCACGTTCGCGAAAAGCTGCAAAGTCGAACATAGCTTCATCGCCAATCATGCCCGTTGAACCAGAATTGCAAGAGGCTGCGTAACAATATAATCTCACTTGCATCTATTCGCCGGACGTGATATTCACCCATTTAGGCAAGTACACTGACTACAAAATACAAAGTCTCGGCATAAGGGGAAGTATAATCTCCAAGATGCCCATCCTCGATATTCATACCCTTGAATTTTTCAGTCGTAGTCCTGACCAAACGCGCCGCGTTGGGATACGTCTCGGCGGATTGTTAAAGATAGGTGATGTGATTTGTTTGCAGGGGAATCTCGGTGCGGGCAAGACTACATTCGTGCAAGGATTGGCTCAGGGATGGGGTTCGATGGATCCGGTTTCAAGCCCCACGTTCATTCTAGTAAACATTTACCGCCGTGCGGATGAGAGTCAGCTTTTTCATCTTGATGCGTACCGCATCGACTCGGTCCCCGAAGCTGAAGAACTTGATTTGGATACAATGCTCATCCAAGGTCCGTTGATCATCGAATGGCCGGAGCGCATTGGGAATCTTGTCCCCGTAGAGCATTTGCGGGTGAGCTTTGAATACATGGCTGAAGAACATCGTCAGATGGTCCTTAGATCAATTGGCAAGCATTATGATGCTTTGGTCAATCATATGCGCAGGGACTTGTTTGGAGCTTCATAATGTTGCTTGCTATTGATACATCCACTGTGCACGTGGGACTGGCTGTGTATGACGGGACGCAGATTCTCGCCGAGATGACGTGGACCAGTCAACAGCATCACACCGTTGAATTGGCACCGGTTCTTGCGGGACTTTTAGATCGGTCTGGCGTTTCTATGGATATGCTTAGCGCTTTGGGTGTAGCGATAGGACCAGGCTCATTTACAAGTCTAAGAGTCGGGTTGGCTTTAGTGAAGGGATTGGCGCTTGCTCGCCATTTGCCTCTGATGGGCATACCGACGCTGGATATCGTCGCCGCGGCGCAACCCGTGAGCAAACATCCACTGGCCGCAGTTCTTCAAGCGGGGCGCGGCAGAATCGCTATCGGGTGGTATAAATGCACGAAAAACAGCTGGCAGGCCCAAGGTCCCGCGCGAAGCGGAACGGCTGATGAACTGGCAGATGAGATCGAGAGTCCGACTCATGTGGCAGGCGAATTATCCGCAGAAGACCGTCAGAGGTTGGCACGGAAGAGAGTCAATGTTTTATTGGCCTCGCCTGCCTTATGTGTGCGTCGTCCGGCAGTTTTGGCTGAATTAGCTTGGGCGCGCTGGCAGGCAGGTCAAATCGATGAGCCTGCTTCGCTTGCTCCGATTTACTTACACGTTGCTGGAATGCCGCCTGCATGAAGTTTCAAATCCGCAAAATGACACTCGATGACCTTGCCCAGGTTATTGCTATTGATCGGGCGTCATTCAGCTTACCGTGGCCCGAGAGGTCATTTCGCTTTGAGATCACAGATAACCCTGCCTCGCGTTGCTGGGTGGTTGAGATGGATAGCCAGGTCATTGGCACGCTTGTCTTGTGGCTGATTATGGATGAAGCACATATTGCCACTATTGCGATTCATCCTGATTATCGCAGACAAAGCATTGGACAGGCATTATTACTTCATGCATTGAAATCTGCACTCGAGGAAGGTGCAACCAGTTCCTTTTTGGAAGTGCGAGAAAGCAACCTTGCCGCACAGGCGATGTACCGGAAATATGGATTTGTAGCAACAGGTCGCAGGATGCATTACTATAAAGATAATGAAGAAGATGCGATCTTGATGACCGCCAGTCTCACCCAGCTCAAAAGCTTGACGCGTTAGGTAGTATTTGAGAAATCTAAGGCGTATTAGACTTATTTGATGAGGTAATGATGAGTGCTGAAGAAACCCTTGTCCAAATTGCGAAGGAAGTTTCAGTTTGTACAAAATGTGCTCTGCACGCTTCCCGTAAGAAAGCTGTACCAGGCGAAGGTCCTGCGAACGCTGAAATCATGTTCATCGGTGAGGGGCCGGGTTTTCACGAAAACGAACAAGGACGTCCGTTTGTTGGCGCGGCAGGCCAGTTCTTGGATCAACTTTTGGCGCAGGCTGGTGTGACCCGTGCGGATGTATGGATCGGTAATGTGGTGAAGTGTCGCCCGCCTGGCAACCGCGACCCTTTGCCCGAGGAACTTGCCACGTGCGATCCGTATCTCGAAGCGCAGATTCACGCCATTAATCCAAGTATCATCGTTACGTTGGGACGATATTCAATGAACAAGTTCATTCCCGGCGCGAAGATCAGCGCGATCCATGGTCAAATGCGTAGAGTGGGTAACCGCTTCGTGATCCCGATGTTTCATCCGGCCGCGGCCTTGCATCAGGCCACGCTCAAACCAGCGATCATGGCGGATTTTGCAAAATTGCCTGAATTGTTGAAACAGGCGCGCGCCGCGTTGGGAAAGTCCTTGCCTCCTTCAGAAGAAGTCGTGGAAGAAGCACCAAAGGAAGAACCAAAACAACTGAGTTTGTTTTAGATAACCATGTCATTGCGAGCGCACGTCGCGACACTTGCACCGCACGCTGTTCGGTGCAGTGCGGTGAGCAATCTCCTGTTAGATAAGATAATCTCATTGAGGAGTTCCCGTCCTCTAATCGGGGATTGCTTCAATGGAAGAACGCCGTCTCGCAACCCCGCCCATGTGCGGCGGGGCAATGACATAATCTAATAAGGAAAAAATGCCGATCAAAGATACTCTCGTCAAAAATCTGAAAGAAAAGAAGGCTCGCATGGCCATTTTAGGACTTGGCTATGTGGGCCTACCGCTGGCTGTCGTATTTGGCGAAGCAGGATTTTGCGTTACAGGAGTGGACCCAGATGCACGCAAAGTTGATTTATTGAATAAGGGTCTGTCTTATATCCCTGATGTCAGAACCGAAGCAGTATCAAGCTTGGTCAATTCCGGTCACCTCACTGCAACGACAGACTTTTCTGTTTTAAAAGACATGGATGCGGTTAGTATATGCGTTCCGACGCCGCTTCGGAAGACGGGCGACCCGGATATGTCCTACATCATATCTGCTATGGAGGAATTGGCAAAATATATGCATGCAGGTATGGTGGTGGTGCTGGAATCCACTACCTACCCAGGCACGACACGTGAACTTCTTTTACCAAAACTCGGCTTTGACCATGGACTCAAAGTGGGCGAGGATTGGTTCCTTGCCTTTTCACCCGAAAGGGTGGATCCAGGTCGCGAAGATTTTACAACCCTCAATACCCCTAAGGTTGTGGGTGGTATTACCGAAGCTTGCACCGAAGTTGCCGCAGCCTGGTATGCGGGCGCGATACAGCACATTCACCCGGTCACATCCGCCGAAGCCGCAGAGATGGCGAAATTGCTCGAAAATACTTTCCGCATGATCAACATTGGTCTGGTTAATGAGCTGGCGATCATGTGTGAACGTCTCGGTGTGGATGTATGGGAAGTAATTGATGCTGCTGCCACCAAGCCCTTTGGTTTTATGAAATTCACACCCGGTCCAGGACTGGGTGGTCATTGTATTCCGATTGACCCGCTGTATCTCTCATGGAAGATGAAGTCGTTCAATTACAATGCTCGCTTCATCGAGCTTGCTTCTGAGATCAACACAAACATGCCGCGCTACGTAGTCAGCCGTGTGCTGGAAGCGATGAATGATCGCAGTAAGACGCTCAAAGGCTCAAAGGTGCTCGTGCTAGGCGCAGCCTATAAGCCCGATATTGACGATATACGCGAGTCACCAGCATTGGATGTAATCGGTTTATTGCAGAAGAAGGGTGCAGAGGTCTCATATCACGATCCGTATATTCCCCACATTCATCACGAGTACGATGGCTGGTACATGGACAGTGTAATGGATGTAATGCAGGCTGTAAGAGATGCAGATGTAGTGGTTATCGTCACAAACCACAAAACTTACGATTACAAAGCGATCGTAGACGCTGCAAAATTTGTGTTTGATACCCGTAATGCGACCGTGAAAGATGCAAAGAATAGTGAGAAGGTTGTAAGATTGTGATGATATGGGACATTATCTAGTAACCGGCGCGGCGGGATTTATCGGAGCGCGCACGAGTGAGATGCTCCTTCAACAAGGGCATACCGTCACCGGCGTGGACAACGTAAATGATATGTATGACGTCCGCATGAAGGAATATCGCCTCAAGCGGCTAGAGTCCATGCCTGGCTTTACGTTCCATAAATTGGATATTGCTGATAAGGACAAGGTTTTCTCCACCCTCGGTGGAAAATATGATGGCCTAATCAACCTCGCCTCTTGGGCCGGGGTGCGCACCAGTGTGGAAAACCCCTGGGTCTTCGTCGAGTCTATCATTCTTGGCACACTGAACATGCTTGAACTGTGCCGCCAGCATGGGATTCCGAAATTTATCCTGGCCTCCACTTCTAGTATCTACGGTGCGAATCCTCCCTACCCGACGCCTGAATCTGCTCCCAGTAGTGAACCGCTTCAACCCTATGCGGCCAGCAAGAAGGGCGCCGAGGCGATGGCACATGCCTACCATCACCTACATGGTATCGACGTGACCGTGGTGCGCTTCTTTACAGTCTATGGCCCGGCGGGGCGGCCCGACCTTGCCTTGTTCCGCTTCACGCAATGGATCAGCGAAGGCTTGCCCGTACGTGTTAACGGCACCGGCGAGCAGTCACGCGGCTTTACCTACATTGATGACATTGGGCGTGGCATCATCGCAGCCTTGAAACCTCTAGGTTATGAGATCATCAATCTCGGCGGGCACGAAGTAATCACTATCAACAATCTCATCAGATTGATCGAAGATGTGGTGGGCAAAAAAGCGAATGTACAATACGGCCCCCCTAACCCTGCTGATATGTTCACCAACTGGGCTGATGTGTCCAAGGCCGGTGAACTGCTGGGATGGGAACCGCAGGTTGGCATGCGCGAGGGAGTAACGCGATTAGTCGAGTGGTATAACGCCGAACGCGAATGGGCCAAAGACGTTCTCACACCGTAAATATTTACGCAATACGAATTACTAGTCACGTAATTCGTATTGCGTAATACATATACATGTCTTCCCTGAACGAAAAAATCTCCACGCTAAAACAGGACGCCTTGCTGGGCAAGGTCGTCCGCAATAGCGCGCATTTATTTAGCAACAACACAATCAGTCTGGGCTTGAGTGTTTTGCAGGGAGCACTGGTTGCGCGTTTGCTTGCACCAGAAGGATTGGGTTTGATCAAAGTAGTCGTTGCTTATGCATCCACTGTCAACAGTCTTTTCTCCTTTCGTATGAGCGAACTGGTTGTGCGTTATGGCGGCGAGTATCTTGGAAGGGATGAAAAGGAAAAAGCCTCTGCAGTCATGAAAGCCGCAGGTCTGGTGGAAGCACTGGTTTCGTTTTTAGCGTTCCTGGTGGTTGCACTCACTGCTGGCCTGGCGGAAAGATATTTTGCCAAAACATCTGGCACTAGCTGGCTATTTACCGTCTATGCTCTGGGCTTGCTTGCGAATTTTAACATTGAAACCTCAACTGGCATTTTACAGGTGACAGACAGGATCAAGTTGCAGGGCACGATCAATCTGATACAAAGCGTTCTTACGTCGGTTATCATCGTGGCCGCATTTCTATGGAATGGCACACTGCAGACTGTGTTGATCGCCTATTTGCTTAGTAAAACGATTCTTGGCCTCGGCATGTTCATCGCCGCACAAGTCCAGTTACATCGGGTACTTGGACGTGGTTGGTGGAAGGTACCTCTTTCTGTGCTGACGTCTACTCGCGAGCTGATCCGCTTTGCGGTTAGTTCAAATATCAGCGCGACCATTATCAAGATTTTTCGTGAGAGTGAACTTTTATGGGTCGCATTTTTCCTCACCAAAGCCGCGGCTGGTTATTATAGTATCGCTTATACCATCGTCAGTTTTCTTGCCATTCCTGCTGATCCGCTTATCGCTACCACTTTTCCGGAGATCAACCGTCTCATCGTTCAAAGAGCATGGCCGCGTCTCAAGGATTTTCTGCGCAAGATCACGACGCTTTCGTTCGCGTATAACTTTGCACTTGGTCTTTGTTTCGTGCTCTTCGGCCGTTGGATTATCCTCATTTATTCCGGTGAGAAATTTATTTCTGCCTATCCCGCGCTAATTGTTTTGACGATTGGCTTTGTCTTTAACTATGTTCTCTTTTGGAATCGTCCCTTATTACTTTCGCTCGGCTTGCCTGAAATTCCCATCAAGGTTACGCTCGTCGTCGGACTGGTAAAACTCGCGCTGGCTTTCCTGCTGGTGCCACGCTTTGGTATTGTTGCAGCGGGTGCGTTGCTCTCGTTGTACTACATCGCCTCGGTCGGCACGATGGCCTGGCGCGGAATAAAAGAAATAAATGCTCAAGCGGGGGCTCAGCCCTCGCAGGAGCATACTGCATGAGAATTGCAGTTATCACAAACTCGCGTATCCCCTCCCTGACGGCCAACTCCATTCAGGCGATGAAAGTGACCCAGGCTTTGATGCAATTGGGGCATGCTGTACGTGTATTTGCGCCTGTGGAAACAGAACCGATCTCACAGGAATTACTAAAATCTCATTACGGCCTCCGCCTCTCTCCCGACCTCCACCTGCTCCCGTCCAATAAATATCTCAAACGCTTCGACTTCATCCTCCATGCCCAGCGCGCCGTGAAGAATTTCCAGGCCGATTTGATCTATACTTGGCTCCCACAATCCGCGGTGCTGGCGTTGTGGAGTAAATATCCTGTCGTTCTCGAAATGCACGCGGATGTGGCCGGGCGCATGGGGCCATGGTGGTTACGCCAGTTTTGGAAGGCGCGCGGTCACAAACTGATGACGGTCACTACTCAGGCGTTGAGAAATGCTTTAGAACGCTCGACCTTCAAGTCTCGCCCTGAGCGGAGTGAACCGCCAGACAAGCGCAGTCGAAGGGTCCCGAATGAGGCGGTACTCATCGCACCGAATGGCGTCGAATTGGAAAAGTATGAAGGTTTACCGAGTCCAGCAGAAGCGCGTCGACAATTAAATCTACCGGAAGGTTTGACCATTGGATTCACAGGTCATATCTACCCAGGCCGCGGCGCGGACTTGTTGTTTGAACTCGCAAAGCAAATGTCACAGGTCAACTTTTTGTGGGTGGGTGGCACGCCCGAGTTAGTCGAGCTTTGGCGCGGCAAGTTGGGTGAAGCAGGATTGACAAATGTGACCATGACAAGTTTTGTGAAGCATGAAAGTATCCCGCTTTATCAGGCCGCCGCAAACGTTTTGCTTATGCCATATGGCCGCTCGATTTCTGCAAGCAGTGGGCAAGATATCGCCGAAGTGATCAACCCGATGAAGATGTTCGAGTATATGGCGGCCGCGCGGGCGATTGTTTGCGCAGACTTGAATGTGATCCGCGAAGTACTGAGTGAAAACAACGCCGTCTTTTGTAATCCTGATGATGTTGGAGACTGGAGATTGGAGATCGAGGCCTTGATTGGAGATGAGGCGCGTAGGCTTGAATTGGGAATTCAGGCGCGGCGAGATGTGGAGCGGTTTACGTGGGTGGCAAGGGAAGAGAGGATAATAGAAAAGTTTACAGGCTAGTTTTTTCGCTCAACGGTTTGCAGCTCGCCGGGCGTAGGTTGTCTAGATTCTCTGTATATTTTGTTAGGTGGACTAAGAAGGGTTCGCGATTTTGTTTTCACTGGGGT
>Ga0137375_10001849_pt1 | contig 24694 bp, 28 predicted proteins | sample SagtaG_24_FD_104936 | JGI IMG/M metagenome (GOLD analysis project Ga0137375, IMG submission 104936) | Vadose zone soil microbial communities from Sagehorn Ranch, Mendocino, California, USA - Sage1_R_113_16 metaG | ecosystem: Environmental > Terrestrial > Soil > Vadose zone | place: USA... | reverse complement strand
TCGCCGCGGGATCGAAGACCAACGGCTCGTTGTCGAACACACCGCCCGTCGCCAGATGCCCACCCGTGCGCGCATTCAGCTCCTTCACCCAAGCATCGAGCTTGGCTTCGAGCTCGGGCCCGGTGAGCGGCGGCGGGCGGCGCAGGTTGATCGCGAGCTGGCGGTCGACGTGGTCGGCAGGAGCAGATTGGATCGTCGCCACGTTGACGGCGTAGCGACCCCACAGCGGATCCGCCTCTGTGAGACCGAACCCCGTGCCGTAGAGGTCCTGGCCCGCGAGCCGAGCGGCGCCGAGGAGATCGTTCGCGCCGCCCGCGGGCAGCTCACCTTCGATGATCTCCGCTAGCGCCACGAGCGCGTTGCGACCACCCTCGAGGTTCACTCCGCCATGAGCCGACTTGCCGCGGACGACGACGGTCAACGTGTCTCCCCGCGCGTCGAGCTCGAGGCGAGTGCCCTCGGGCAGCTTGCGCGTGCGAAGCTGCTCAACCAGCGGCTCCCAGTTGGGTTTGCCCGACTTCCATCGCAAGACGATGCGCGCCTGGTCGGGGACGATGCTGGCCGCGAGCCCCGCCTCGAGATCTGTCACCCGATACGGGAAAGCCTTGCCGCCAGCGCGCTCATCGAGCGGCGTCGTCAGCGTGAGGAGGTTCCAAGCTTTCTCGCCGACCACCACCGGAAAGGCGGAGTCGAGCACGAGGCTATAGTCCGGCGGCCGATGCGTCTTTAGGTATTCGGCGATGTCTCGGTTGGCGCTCTCTTCGTCGCTGCCCACGAGTAGACGAATGGTGTGCGTGCGCGCGACTCCGCTCTCGCGCAATGCCTTCATCGAAAGGAGCGCCTGCACGAGCGGCCCCTTGTCATCGGCCGCCCCACGACCGAGCACGTAGCCATCGCGGGCAACGCCGTCGAACGGCGGGATGGTCCACTTGGTCGCTTCGACCGGCTGCACGTCGCCGTGGACCAACAGGCCGAGAACCGGCGCGCCCTCGGGTCCGGAGAGCTCGATCTCGGTGACGAGACCCGCGTTGCTCACGGTGAATCCGAGCGCCTGCCCCGTCGCGGTCAACCATGCTTGCTGGTCGCTGCGCGCCTTGTCGTTGCCGGCAAACGTCGGAAAACGCAGAACCTCGCACAGCATCGGCACCATACGCGCTGCCTGCTCTCGATCGTAACGTTGCCGAACGACGGCGGCCGCACCCGCCGGCGGCGCGTCCCGCCCGTGGCAGCCGACCATGAACAGAATGAAACAGACCCGAACGATCGTGGTCATGTTCCGGTCACGGGGTCGCCGCATCGGGGTCGAGAAAGCGTTGTTCGGGGTCATCGTCGCGATCAGTGGGGGACGAGATTGTCACGTGGGCCTCCGAAGTGCACGTTCGGACGAAACCCATTCCTTCCGAGCTTCGCGTTGCGGTCGAACGCGCGGAGCGGTTGGGCCTGGAGATCTATCTGGAGGACAAGGCGTCGGCGATTGGCACCGACGTACTGATGGCTCGCGTGAAGTCGCTGAGCGGCCTCTTTCTCGGCACGCGCTGAGACAGCAAGGACAAGAACGTGGCCTCGAGTCACGCGTTCAGCAGCGCTCAGATGGCTGTTAAGTCTTGCCCCTTGTGATCCGAATTCGCGCTGTCTACACTGCGCGGAATCGACGATTCCTTTGCGTGGACCAGGACGAGATGAGGCACAAGGCGAACCCGACACTGGTTGTCAAGGTCTGCGCGCGACCCCGCCATGGTCCATGGTCACTGCTTTGCGGCGCGGGTTTGTTTCTGGCGACGCATTGCGCGTCGAGTGCGAAGGTTCGCTCGGCTCCCAACTTCAGCGGCGCGTCACTGAAGAGTCGAGCGCTTCTCATTCTTCCGATCGCGGTCACCGATGATTTTGGCGATGAGCGGACCGGTATCGTGTTGGACCACGAGAGTCGCGAGCAGGCTACGAAGCTGGCGTGCGACTCGGCGTCCGACGTGCGCGACGACGTCAAAGTCTTGTGTTTCGACAGTCCGGAGGTTGCGAAATCGGCCGGATTTCTCAAGGAGCTTTTGATCGCATACGCTCGCGATAGCGCCATCCCTGCGGAGCGCTGGCATGAGCTCGAGCAGAGAACAGGCGCCAGCTTCGTCCTTCTGTTTCGTCCGGAAGGTGCCCGCGGATCTCAGAGCGTCTCCAAGGCCGACACCCACGCGTACCCGAGGCTCATCGGAGTCTCCAGCGTAGCGCCCGTTCCGTTCGTGGTTCTTCCCCCGACCGAAGGTGTTGGCCCGAAGGTCGACAGCGTGAAAACGAGCCGGAGCTATACGCTCTCCTCCTCGCTCGTGGACCTACGCCAGGCGAAGATCGTGCGGACGGGCATCCAGTCGGCCGAAACTTCGACCTCCACGACGGAGGCTCCCGACGCACGCGAGCACCTTCACGGCATCATGCGGGACCTGATGAAAGGCTTGCTCGAGCGGTGACCTCATGCCGGCGCCTCTTCGACATTCCGTACGCGAGTCACTACGAGAACGATGGCATTGCAGTCGGCGATCTCGACTCGGATGGATGCAAGGACCTGGCGATTGCCGACTACAACCACGGCCTCGTCGTCGTCGTCTACGGTCGCGAGTGCGCGAGAGCGAAATAAGCCCAGCACCACACGAGCCAGCCGGCTGCGTACGTGGGATGCCGTTTTTTTTGCCGATCCGACCGACCGTGGCATGGTCGCGGCATGCCGACGCCGAACCTAGAGCTGACGAACCCGCTCGCGGGATCCGAGTCTGCCGACGATCTCGAAGAAGAGCTCGAGCGCGCCTTTGACCAGATCGAATGCACCGAGTACGTCGTGCTCCCCGCTCCCGAGCTCACCGACTGGGCTGATCTTGAAGTCGAGTTCTCCCCAGACGGATTCCCACGCTGACAAAGCATCAGGTCGAGCGCGTCATGACACGGGCGCGGGCGGCGGCTGCTCGCCCCGCGCGATCTCGCCTATTGGTCGCTGGTCTGCAACGTCGATGACGTCGCTCGCGACGATGACGTTGGTGGTGGGCGCCCGCGATGGGCGGGGCCGTGATCGGCATCACCGACCCGCGCTCGCCGGCCTTCGACAGCTCGCTCCGGCGCTCGAGGCAGAGACGTATCTCGCCGGGGGCGTTGCCATTGCCATGGCTTACGGTCATCGCGCTTCTCGCGATCTCGACTGTTGGTACCTCGGGAGGAGCCCGAACGTCTGGAAGAGCGCCCTCGCCGCCTCCCCGTCCGCCGCGCGGCACCTTGCATCTGGAGCTCGGAGCGGTTCCCGTGAGTCTCTCGTCTTAGACAAGGCCTGGCGACCCTGACCCCGTAGTGGCTTATTCTGGGCAGGAGACGTCTCGCGGCACGACAAGCTAGTTTGCTAGTTAGCCCTAGCCACAAGGCCTGGCGACTTTGGCGCCGTGGAGGTGAGAACCTCTCCCACCGAGCGCCACGGCGAAATTCCAATTCCAGTCGCTTCGTTCGAAGATCTGGCATGAAGCTGGCGGCCATCGCAGGGCGGGGCCGCAGCGATCGACGGAGCGGGAGTGACGCACGCCGTCTACTACTTAAAGGATGGCCGGCTGATGCACGCCGGGCGGGCCCCCTCCTGAAGGCCGAAGCCGACCTCGGTCGGTGGGAAGGGGCGGCTGGGCGGCCGCCAAGTACGGCTTGCCTATTTTCGAGTTCGCGGTATTACCAAGGCATCACGGCTCGGTTCACAGCGTACGTCGAACGACTCTTTCTCGAACTGCGAAGTGGCACACGCCTGAGCGGAATTCTCCGCGGCCCCTCTACCGATTCCGACGGCTCATCGGAAGGTAGGACCAGCTTTTTTTTCGATGTTCGAGCCGTCACATGAATCGAGAACACCGTGGGAAATCGTTTATACGTTGGGAATCTTTCTTTCAAGGCATCTACCGAATCCATTCGCGCCGCCTTCGCACCATTCGGTGAGGTCGGCGAGATTCACATTCCGACCGACCGCGAGAGCGGGCAATCGCGAGGTTTCGCGTTCGTGACGATGGGCAACTCGCACGAGGCAGCCAAGGCCATCGCCGAGATGAACGGCGCGATGCTCGACGGCCGGGCGCTGCGTGTCAACGAGGCAGAAGAGCGCCAACAGTTCGGCGGCGGCGGCGGCGGCGGTGGTGGCGGCCGCGGTGGTGGCGGCGGCGGCGGCGGCGGCGGCGGTGGCCAGCGCAAGCGCTGGTAGTCGAGCGGTCCCAGACGTGGCGCGTGCGTGAACGGCTCGAGCCGTCGCGCACGCGGCACCGAACGTGCGCGAATTTGGTGAGATACTTGCTTCGATGACTCGCCCGAAGGAAGCGGCCGTCTTCTACTGCGTCCCCGACGACGTCAAGGCAGAGTCGCACTTTTGGGACGAAGCCGGTCTGCTGCGTCGACCACCCAAGGGGGGCGTGGTCGTTGAACGTGCTCGATGTTCGCGTCACCGGGGCGAGACGGAGAAGGCGGTTCCTCCGTCGCCGACTCGAAGGTGAGTCCGTCCAGCGGCGCTTGGCCCCCGATGCAGAAGGAACCGTCGCGTTAGGGGTTCACGATGCCGTTCGTGTAATCCAAGTTGTCGGAATCTGCCCCGAGTCCGCGGGACCGACCGGGTACGAGCCCATTCCGTTCGGACTCAGAAACCGACGTCCGGTTCTGACTCGGCTTCTCGATCAGTCTCCGGATTCGGAGCGACGTTCGTCCCGAGGGGTTGGATGATCGCCGGGGGCCGGCGTACGTGTCCCCGCGCGTCGACCGCGATGAGACGGTACGTTTCGGCGAATCTGTCGCGACCCGCATGATGCCAATCTCCGGCGCAGCCGGTCATTCCGTGCAACAAGAGCAGCGGATCGCCGTCGCCGTGGAGTTCGTAATGTAGCGCGATGCCATTGATGGCGACGCTCTGTCCTGCATGCACCTCGTTCATGGTCCCTTCTCGCTTCCTGCGACCGGATGGAGGATCGTCACCTCGATCGACGGCGTGCACTGGACCGATCGCGGCCTCATCACGAACCTTCCCGCCCCTCCCCCTTCGTGCAACATCATCGAGGGGCTCGCTTTCAAAGTTGCGACGTTCTACGCCGCGTGCTCGGAAACATTGTTCCGGTCCGATGATGGCCTGCACTGGACGGCCGTCGGCCCGATTGGCAAAACCGGTGGCCACCTGTTCGTCACCTATCGAGGCGAACAGTTCGTCGCCTATGGCGACACGAAAACGAGCTTTCGTTCCGCCGACGCAATGACATGGTCGGTCATGCCCGGCGTCGAGCAGGCGACATATTGCGAGGGGCAGTTCAAGAACCAGGTGGACTGTGCCGATGCAAGCTGGTTCGATGGCGTTTATCTGCGACCGGAGTGGAAAGGAAAAATCATGCGCTCATGGCGCCAAGTTCGACCCAGTCTACGTCGACGACCAGCAAAACACTGTTTACCAGGGTCGCGCGTTTGCCGAGGGCTACGTTCGTCCGTAAGTCCTCCGTTAGAACGAAGTTCCGAGCATCACGGTGGCAGTGGGAAGCCAGTACGACCTCGCGCCGCTGCACGGGGAAACCGATGACGAGCACGACAAGCTGCCCGGGTTGGTCATCCAGGCTCCGCCGGTCGCAACCAGCAGCTGAAATCCCGTACGATTGCGGAGCTCGAACCCGACGTCGAGCTGGATCCAATTGGCTCGATCGGTCGACTGAATGGCCCGAGCTTCTCCGAGCCCGAAATCCGCCTCGCGGTATGGCCCCGTCGAGAACGCGCCCCCCAATGTAATCGCGAGAACGCGGCTCCGGCGCGGCCACACGAAAGGACGCCCCCTCATGAGAACCGTGGCTTGCATGCCTTGTAGGTTCGTTCCGATGCCGCCTCCTATCGCAACATGCGGTTCGGGAGTGTAGTCCCCGAGCAATCCGATGAGTCCCACCGGTGTGGCGATTCCCATTCCAAGGCCAAAAGCGATGGGCCGGTCAGTGAAGTCGAAAGTTCGCTTCTTCGCTTCCGCACCAGGTTCGGTGCTCGATGGCTCGACGTTCTCGCTATCCGGCGGCTCCTCGGCGTGAGCGCGCGACCCTGTCGTGACCAGGGCGACCACAAGCATGAACTGCAGGCGCGCCATCCAATGGTCGTTGGGCATTCCGTCGCCCAACGCAAGTGGCATGCCGCAGCTCGGTCAATTCGGCAATACTTGGAAGGGCAAGCTGGCGACGAGCGCGTGGTTCATCTCGAAAAGGTGGCCTTTGTTCCGATGCGACGCGCGTTATGGTATCGGTGACTTCAAATGAGACGGCTATCGACGTTGGTCCCGATGATGCTCCTCAGTGCCTTCGTGATCGGCTGCGGCGGCGTCGCTGCCGACAACGGCAGCGGTCCAGCGACCGGAGGCGGCGCTTCCGACGATGCTGCGTCTCCCACGACGGGAACCTCGAGCGGCTCCGGCGTATCGACGGGGGCCGGCGGATCAGCGGGAACAACGGGGAGCGGAGGGAATGGCGGGAGTGGGCTGGGCGGCGCGGCAGGATCCAGCGGAACCGGCGGTTCGGGGGGGATCCCTGCGAACGACGGCGGCTCGGCAGATGCAGGTAACGATTCGGCGGCGCCCAGTCCCTTCGTATGTCTGGCGACGGGCGAGGAAAAGCTCGTCGTCGACATCGCGGGTACCCCTTCTTTCAGTATCGCGACGCCGAGCGCAGTCATCTGTATGTCGCGCTACCTTTCCGCGACCGCGGATAGCGACGCGATGCTCGACCTCGTGTGGAACGGCACCGACGCTCCCCTCTCCGTCGTCGTTCGGATGTACAAAGTGACGCCGGGACAAACCGGAACGTTCACTCCCTTCTCCGTTCTCATCGCCCGCGGGTCCGACGGGTGGCCCAGCCTCGGCGACAAATGCGCCGTCACCATCACGAGCAGCACGAAGATCGGCGAAATGCCGAGGACGTCATCGCTCGTCGACGAGTTCTACAAGGTTGCCGGCAGCATGCGGTGCGGCGCCGGATGGACGCCCACCAAGCCCACCGATGAGCTCAAAACGTTCGAATTTGCGACGCGGGTCACGTTCCTCCGGCAGAAGTGAAGTGGTTAGAAGGGTTGACAGATGTCTTGCCCGCTCGCGCCGCCGCTGGTGGGGAACGCCTTTTCCTGACAGACGATGATGGCCGCCCCGCGCGGCTGCTTGCCCACGTAGCGAATCATGCGCTTGTCAGTCGGCGCACACTTCTCGACCAGCTCACATTGCGAGCGATCGCCGCTTTGTACGGGGTCGACGTAGCACCAACCGGTGATGGTGGAGCTCGGCTCGGCATCTCGTAAGCAGGACGACCGGTCGGACCCTTCGAGCTGCTCGATCTCACATCGACAAGTTCCGTAATGATCGTATTTGGCGACGAGGTTCGAAAGATCAGGCGTCAAGTCGCGGCGACCGGGATATTCGATGTTACCTTCGCATCGGCAGGTTTCACCGGAGGGTGGGCTCCAAATCTCGACCACGACGCAAGGAACCGACCCTTGCTCGTCAGGCTCGAGAGCGCGTGGGAGGCACTGATTGCGAAGGGCGCGGCGAAGCCGTACGATGATCGATTCGATAGCCGGTCGATAGCCGTAATCGGGTTGGGTGGGGTCGGTCGTGTTTTTGGGACAAATGGATCCGACGATGCCCTGGTTGCCGACCCCTTTCAGAAACTCGAGCTCGCGCAATCCGGGATACGCCTTGGCGCCATATTGAATCTTGCCATAGGCGCCGGAGCCGTTCTGGCAAAGCGGATTGTAAGTCACATCGCCGTTCCAACAGTCGCAGTCGGTGTCCGTGCCCGTGCAATCGCGGGGCTTGGAGAGGGGGAAGATGCATGCGTACTGCAGATCGGCATAGTTGGGATCGCTCGGAACTCGCCATTCGTGCCCGTTCTTGGGATCGGCGCCGGGCGGCGAATCGGGTCCTGCGATCCCCGCGCGCGGCTCGGTCGACACGATCATGTGCGGATCGCTCGGCACGACGGGCGGGGACGCCGACGGATGACCGAGAATCGTCGACCAGGTGCCGTTTTCGATCATCTCCTCGGACGTCTGGAACCCCTTCGAGAGGTCCACCGGATCGCGAGCGATGTCCTGCCAGGGCACCCCCACGATGCCGGCGAAGAACACGAGGCTCGGGTCCCGCTGGGGAACGCCGTCGAACAACGGATTTTTGGTGCCGTTTCCAAAATGGTCGAGCGTGGAATGGGTGAACCCTTCGACGTAACGTTCCAAGGCCCAATCGAAGTCGACGCCGTATTGGGCTTTGCTTCGCGAGGCGCGTAGATTGATCGGATCGGTTGCGTCGGTAAGGGCCGCGGCACAGGCCGGATCGGCGGCGTGAAGCGTGCAACCGGGAACGTCCGGCTGGCCGCAATTGACGCAGCACGGGGCGTTGGGGTCGCTCTTGCATGCCGAGGTCCCCCCTTTCATCCCGAGCCGGTCGGCGGTGTGGGCAATCGCCCGCCACCCTTCGCCGCCGTCGATGATGGAGTAATCGTTTTCGTCGCTGATGGCGATGACCGCGACCAGTGAGTCCGGGCGCAAAAAGTCCGCACGCTGGCGGAGCACGACGTCATCCACCCCCTGCGGCGTGGCGATGCCACCTGAAAGTGTGATGCTCTGATAGGGAGCCGGATCGACCAGAAACCGGTAGACGGACTCGAGCTGCGCTTCGTAGCCACATCCGGTCTGTCCCACGCCCGTTACCATCGTGCGAAAATCGACGTTCAGCTGTGCAGGGTCGCTGTAGGCACCGTCCAAACTTGGATTCCAATTCAGAAAGCCTTGGTTTTGAAATGTGGGCAGCGTCGTGCCTGAGCTCCGGGCCATCAAATGGGACATGTCCGCCTGGCCTACGCATACGTTGGGCGCGCCGTGCCCGCCCAAGGACGACGTAATGATGCCGATGTGAATGTCCTTCACCGGTTCGAACTCGCGCTGCGTCGGTGGCGGGCAGTTACCTGCCGCGTCGGGGCTCACCCCGGAACCAGAGCCATCGGAGTTCACGCAAATCGGGTCGACCAGGCGATTGAGAAGATCCGGGACAGCAGCGGCCAGAATCTCCTGCTTGTCCAGCATCGACGACGAGTCGTCGATCATGAAAAGGACGTCGATTTTCGAGACGATGCTCTGGTTGGTCACCGCTTCGAATCGACCGGTGACTTTGGGTGTCGCCAGCGCGACCGGTCGATCCAGGCACGCGACCAAGACGCCCCCCATCAAGCAACCCCAGACCGGGACACACCTTCCCCCGACGGCCGGCACATACGACATGCAGATCTCCTTGTGCAGCGAATGGATCGGCTCGATATCGCCGCGCAACCGGCGGAGCCGGTTTCTCATCCTGATCCGTATGTCGCCGCAGACAGCCAGAAGGAGCAGCCCCCTCGCTCAAATGGCGAAGTCCACTCCGCCTTACTTGGCGTTGGGCACAACGAGCCGGCAGTTCACCTCTTCGTGGTACTCGTTGGTATCGGTGAGGCCCACGAGCGCTGCACCCGCGCCTTCGCCGACGAAGCGCGCGACGAGCATGATGGCTCAGCTCATTTGATGCCCCCCTTGGGGCGCTCCTCGGGGACGAGATCGTCATTGCGCCAGTAGGTGTCGTTTTTGCCGGCGTCGTCCGTGAAGGCGACGGTTTGGATCTCCCCCTCGATGGCCGTGGCCCCTTTGGGCACATCCTCCTTTTTCACGCAGGAGAAGTTCATGAACACCTTCTCGCCCGGCTTGACCGGGCCAGCGAAGATTTCGCCCGCGCAAGTCAGTCTGCGGCGCGGCTTGTCGCCGCCAGAGACGTCGATCTGCTTGCCGGCCTTGTCGTAGAAGTAGACGACGATCTTGCCATAGAGGATCTCGAGCTTCGCCTTGTTGATGATCTGGAAGGTGGGCCCCTTCTCTCCGATCTTCTTGTTCCACGCGACGTCCATGATCCGCGTTTTGCCCTTCGCCTTGCAGGGGTCCTCGAAGGTGCCCTTGCCGATCGAGCCTTCGGGGCATGGGTGAACGGGCTTCTTCTCGGGAGCGCTCGCGACGGGGGCGCTCGAGGTTTGGGGCGGCGTCGACGCCGCCGGAGTCGGCTTGCTGGCGCCCGGGGGGGTCGGCTTCTCTGTCTCTTTCTCGCAGCCGACCAGGCACGCCGCGAGAGCGGCAGCGCCGAGCGTCCGGATCATCCTTGAAGTGTTCGACATGGTCACCCCCGGACGCTATCTCAACCGACGGACAATCTCCACGGCGTCAGAGCTCGCCCCCATCGACCAGGTGAAGTCTGCCGAGCTCGGCGCACCGGCGGGCTCACTGGCCGTGAAGTTCGGTTGGTTCTAAACGAACCGCGGTGGAACCCTTGGGCGCGTAGAGAAAACTGCGCAACGAGGTGCCGAGCGGTGCCGGTCGGGCGAGCGTGAGCTGATAGCGCGACAGCATCGTCGCGAGCACGACCTCGATCTCCCACAGCGCGAACGCCATCCCCAGGCATCGTCGCGAACCGCCGCCGAACGGCAGCCAGGCATAAGGCTCGGGTTTCTTGCCGACGAACCGATCGGGACGGAAGCGGTCGGGCTCCGGGTAGAGGTCAGGGCGGCGATGAGTGATGAAGATGCACGGCACGATGTACGCCCCGGCAGAGACATCGTACCCGTCCAGCGTCGTGTCGCGCGTTGCCGTCCGCGCGAGCACGCCGGTGACCGGATGAAGACGGAGCGATTCGCGGACCACCGAGTCGAGCCGCGCCAGGGAGGGCACGTGCCGAGACTCGATCGGCCCCCCGCCGGTCACCTCGAGCACCTCGTCGCGCAGCCGGGCCTGCTCCCCGTCGCACCGCAAGACCTCCTCCATGACCCAGCACGCGCTGGTCGCGCTCGTTTCGTGACCCGCGAACAGCAGCGTCACCAGCTGATCGCGAAGCTCGACGTCGCTGAGAGGCTCGCCGCTCTCGTCGCGGGCTTCGAGCAGCAACCCGAGGACGTCGCCGCTCTTCTCGCGCTCCGTTCGTGCGCGGTGGCGCGCGATGTGCTCATACAGCAGCGCATCGAGTCGACCGCGCTCGCGACAGAAGCGAGCCCACGGCGTGATCCCGCCGAGTGAGAGTTGCAGCGGAGGGTAGAGCCAGAGAGCGCCCGTCGGTGACTGGATGGCACCGAGCAAGCGGCCGATTTGGCGTGCCAGAGCGCGCTTCTCCGGTTCGTCTCGCAGCCCGAGCACACAGCGAAGGATGATGTCGAGGGTGATGCGCTGCATGGCGGGAAGGAGCTTCACCGTCTCTCCCGCGCGCCATCCGGCCATCTCCGCCAGGGCAGCGTCGCGCATGAGCGTGGTGTAGGTCTGCATGCGCTCGCCGTGGAAGGGGGGCAGCAAGAGCTTCCGTTCGCGGGCATGCTCGCGACCGTCGAGCAGCAGGATGGATCGCGAGCCTGCGAAGGGGGCCAGCATCGCGTTGGCGCGCCCGCCGACGAACGTCGTGTCGTCCGTCAACACCTGCCGAATGGTATCGGGCTTGGTGACCACGATCTCGTCTCCGAAAATGACGAGGTTGATGCGGTAGGTGTCGCCGAAGCGCTTCCAGGTGTCCATGATGCTTTGCGCCGGCGACGCCAGCCATCGCACAAGATTCCAGATCGCCGGACCACCGGCCGAGGGCGGTAAGGGCATACTGCAACTTTGGGTGCGCGCCGCGGGCGAGACAAGGGAGATCGCCCGAATGACGATCGTGCTAGGATTAGAGCGAAGCCTTTGCTAGCGCATGTCCATTTTTCCGTTCGGAAGCGTCCGAACCCTTTGGCGTAACGCATGGCAAGATGTGTCAGAGGCCGCTTCTTCGCCGAGTACGTGCGAATGATGCGCCGGCGGAAAGACGTCGAATGGGAGCGCATGCTCCCTGCCGAGGACACGGCCTACCTGAAGCAGCGCATCGAGCCCGACGAATGGTACCCGATGGAGGCTTTCGAACGGTTCGGGATCGCGATTCTATCGCAAACCGACGGAGCGACCCTCGACGCGGTACGATCATGGGGACGGTTATCTGCCAACCAATACGCCGCCGAGCATCCCAATCTCGTCGCTCCGAACGATCCCGTAGAATCGTTGATGCGGCTCAAGGTGATGCGTAGCACGCTTTTCAACTTTCCCGCGTTCGACATTCCCATGCTCATCGAGTCCCACGCGCACGTCGTCGTCACTTATCACATGGGCCCCGCGGCGGAAGAAGCCGCTTGCCACCAGACGATGGGGTTCTGCGAGGAGGTGCTCTCGCTTTCTGGCGCGACCGAGGTGCAGGCCGTTTTTCAGGAGCGATCTTGGACCGGGGATCCGCGGACGCTCTTTTCGGTCGAGTGGCGATCACCCGAGCGCGCTTAGATTAGCTTTACTGCCTGAGTCTTGGCATCGGCAGATCGCGATCAGCATATTTGGCCTTTAACCCAACGTAAGATACGGCGAGGCCGTCGGAATCTCGCATTCGAAAAAAACCAGCCGCGAGGCCCGGCCAGCCACGCTTCGCCGAACCGAGAATCTGCCTGTCCGGTCAGTTTGAGTGGCCGCAGAAGTCGCTCCGATGATCGATCTGGTAGCGAGAAGTCTGCGGCAGTAATGTTAGATGCCCCGCCAGGCGCCGAGGAAGGGGCCGTCTCCTTCCATGCGTCGAGCGCCTGATGTCGACATGCACGAGCTCGAGATCGATCTCGAGCAGCGACGCGGCCATCCGTGCTTTGAACGTCGTTGCGCGCACTCCGCCTCGATCTGCGGAGTGCGCGCTTCAATCAACGGAATCCGATTGCGTCTACGACGTAGGCCTAATGCGAGACATGCGAGGGGCCCGCTTCTCGAGCCGGAGTCGGTTCATGAAATTCGTGCGGAGGCCGGGCCGCTTCGCCCTGCTCTTGGAGCAAGTCGGAGAACAGGACGCGGTAGTGCACCACGGCTTGCCGTAGCTTTTCCGTGTTGATCTGTTCGTTGCGCTTGGAGTCGGACAGGGCTCGCGCCGCCCGATAATGCTCGATGACCTCAGGGTGCGCGACCGAAAGGTCCGCGACACGCTGCTCGAAGCCGTCGGCTGGATAGCCGCGCGCCCGCATGACTTCTTTGATGAGTTCGTTCGCACGCGCGACCGCAGCCGCTGGCTCGTCCACGAATTGCGCCTGAATGCGATTCCAAGTCGACTCGAAGCGTGTGCGGTCCTCGTCGCTGAGGTCGCGGAATCGAAGGTGCTCGACGCGCCGAGCCCGGGCGGCGAGTTCACGCTCGGCCCGAGCCGGGCTCCCCAATTCCTGGACGGTCCTGTCGTACTCGGGACCGAACTGTCGCCGCAGCTCGGCACTGCGCATCCTGGTTCGTCGACGCAACGCGATAGCCGCCACAATCACGGCAGCGGCCAGAACAATGATCCACAGCAAAACGGTATTGGTCATGACACTTGTCTCCGTCCTTCGTGCATGGGTGATACTCATGCCAGAAGCGGACCAATCGCGCGGGCGGAGGAGCGCGCGCGGACGAGTGGGAAAACCTTGCCTACCGTTCTCCCGCGAACGTAAGCGATGATTACTTGAGGCCGCTTGGGAAGTCCGCGATGAGCATGCCGCCTACGCTCGCCCGCCCGTCCGAAAAAGGCGCTCCACATCGCCCTCTGGTGTTCGCAGATTCTGCTCGCCCTCGCCTTCGCAATGGCGGGATTCCTGAAGACCACCACCCCGATCGCCGAGCTCGCGAAAAACATGTCGGTCCCCAGGGTCTTAGGCGAGGGTATGACCCGCTTCATCGGCGTATCCGAGCTCGCCGCCGCCATAGGACTCATCCTGCCGGCGCTCACCCGCATCCGTCCGATGCTGACCGCACTTGCCGCCGCGGGTCTCTTGGTCGTGATGGTGCTCGCCGCCGGCTATCACGTCCTCGAGGGAGAATCACAGGGACTGCCCGTCGTTGCCGTGCTAGGCGGCTTGGCGGCCTTCGTCGCCTGGGGCCGGTTCCGCGGCGCTCCCATCCCGAGCCAACCATGACGCCGCAAACGCAGGTGGGCTGGCTCGAGCCTGTGACCGGAGAAACGGCGCTTCGCATCGCGAACGATAGCCAGCACCCGATGCGCGTCCTCTTCTTTGCGGGCCAGCGGCAGAACACCCGCATCGCGTGGTACGGCCCATTCATTGGAAACACCGGAGCGGACATCATCCGTTCGTTCGAACGCTATCAGGCGGGGTCGTTCGTCAGGGTCTAATGCGAACGAATGGCACGCGCGCCTCGCCGGCGGATGGGCCAATGTGTATGATGGGCCAATGCAACGGGAGCTCCTATGCCTCCTCGCCCTTTCCGGCGCCCTATTCGCATGCGAGAGCGGATCGATGCTGCCGCTCGACGTGGAGGTGAAGGACAGCGCAGGCTTGGCCGGCGGCAGGTGGGACGAGATTCAAATCATCGTGAATTCGATTCCCGGGGCCGAGGTTCGCCTCGGGGATCAGACGAAGAGCATGGAGGCGACGCGCGCCAGCCAGCAATTCGTGGTGCCGAAGAGCCAACTCAAGCTCGGCAAGAATTCCTTCGTCGTGCGGGCAGAGAAAGCGGCTCTTTTGACCAAGAGAACGGCCGAGAAGAGGATCGAGTGGGACGCCACGCCGAAAGCGCTGCTGCGCTTTCATCGATCGTCGAAGGGGGATGCCGAGGCGTTGAACTGTACGTCGACGATCTGCGGAGACTCGACCCTGAAGGTCACCAAGGCGGGGCATCTGCCATTGGAAGTGCAGAGCGCGATCGCTGGTATCCTGACCTTCGGTGGCTCGAAAGTGGACGTCGTGTCGGGACAGCGAGCGGCGCTCGATCTCGATCTCTTGGGGCTCCTCGCCGCGCATCCCGCGGGCGAAGTCGCACAGGTCACCATTCCATTTTCGTTCGAGGCCAACGGCGTGAGGGCCGATGGCGTGCTGGATCTGGGTGGGTCGGGGCTCTCGGACTTCGCCGCGCGGTCGTTCGCGCAGGTCGAGCAGAGCCCATTGACCTTCGCCGGCGAGAGCACGCCGACCGCTCCGAAGCGCGAGCTTTTGCTCGTCGTCGGTGCCTCGGCCGCCAAATTCATTACCGTCGGGAACCCCGGTAAGTTTGCCGATGTCGATCTCGTCGGCATTGCCAAGAAGGCCGAGCGGACCTTCGCCTGCAGCGCGGATACCGAAATCCTCTACAACGATCTCGAGATCCGCGTGATCGATCGGCGCTCGGCCAAAACGATCGGGATGAAGAAGCTCCTGGCGGACCGCATGTCTTGTCCCCCGACCCCGGCGGGCAAACTCACCGGAGAAGTACGCGAAGACGACATCAAACGCGTGCTCGCGGAGTTCCTGGAAAAGTAAAGAACCAGGGCCGAGGCCGCGCGCAGATGATTCCTGTCGACGTGGCACTGATGCCGCTAGCGCTACACCTGATGCCTCGCGCATCATGGGTTACGGGCAGGAGCCGCCGCTCGTCGCCCTTGCTTTGTTGGGGTCGGTCGGGTCGGTCACGATCTTGAAAACGCTCGACGAGCCGCCCGGATAGCCGCTCCAGTACGTGGAGGACTGGGCATTGGTGAGGATGCAAGCGCCGAGATCCCAGTTTTTCGCCAGGCGAAGCTTTTCGTAGTTGGCGCAACGATAGGTGTTCGTCCGCCAAGTCGAATCGTTCTTCATGATCGTGGCGCGGACGTAGAGAAAGGCGGCCAGCCACTTGTCTTCGTCGGCCATGGTGGGCGGATTGGCAAGCGCTCCTGCTTGCGCATCGGCTAGGGACATCATCTTCACGACGCCGAACTTGGGGTCCGTTTCTCCCTGATTGATCTGCGCATCATAAAGCGCCGCCTTGGTGACGGCGGTGGTGAATTTCTTACTGGCCACGTGCTTCATGGCGACGCCGTAATAGACGGCATCCACGACATAGTCTTGGCAAGCGCGGAACACCGAATCGGTCGCGGCCGTGCCCCAATCTCTGGTGTACGATCCGACGGCGTCGAGGTCCGCCGTCGAACCTTGCAGCACCGTCCCGCCGGATGCGACGAACTTCGCCTGAATTTTGATGAGCGCAGGCATGTACTTTTGCATGACGTTGCCGGGCTTCGCGAGGTCGTAGCATTCGACGACGAGGATGGCATCGCCGGTGCCCGTGCAAAAACCAGCGCGCCCGCTGGTGTATCCGCGGTTGTCGCGGATGTTCTCGGAATAGGCATATTCGATGGTCGGCGTATCGTTTTCCCAGATGCTCGTGAGCATCTCGGCCTTTTGCTTTTGCGCGCTGGTGAGCGCGCCGCCGTTTTGACAAGCGCCTACGGCACCTCCATTAACCGAAGGGGTCGCGGAGCAATACTGTCCCGCGCCACACGCGCCACAGTACACGCTGTGATAGCCTCCGGCGCTATCGGCAATCGTGTCGCCGCCGCAATTTTTACCCAAGCAGGCACAAAACTGGCTGTCGCTCTGGTACGCGCAACCGCTCGATCCGGCGCTACCCGCGGCTCCCGCACTACCGCCCGCCGAACCGCCCCCGCCGCCGCTTCCGGCCCCACCGCTGCCACCCGAGCCGCTGGCCCCGCCACCGCCCGAACCGACGGACCCGCTACTGCCTCCGGCACCCGAGCCCGCGCTGCCGCCTGCCCCCGCTGTTCCCGAACCACTCCCGCTCGTGACCGTGGAGCTCCCCGTCGTGACGTCCGACCCTGACGAACCGGAGCTGCTGCTCCCGCTCGCACCGGAGGGGCGGGTGCCAACCGAATCTCCAGGCTGCGGCGCTTCGTCCGAGCCACAGCCGGGCCCCATCACCGTCGCGAGCAAGATCGCGAATCCTGTCCAAAATGCCACGCCGGACATTCTCGTGCTCAAAGCGCATCTCCTCGAAATTGGCAGGCCATTCTCCCTCATGGCCGCCAGTCGCTGCCTTCGTGAAAAAAAACGGCTTCGACGGTCGGCGACCCCGACGAACGCTGGCACAATCCCCCACGTCCGTGGACCCCGCTCGTGATCTGGGAATTCTTTCACAACCCGCCGTACGTGAACTGATCATCACAGCCGTAGAACCCAGGCTCCTCGAACGGAGCGTACCTGCTATTTAGCAGCCTGCGCCGCGGCACGACGCGCCTTCGGGCTCCAGGTCGTACCGGTTTCGCAATCGACGTGGGCCAGGCGGACATCCGAGGGGGTGACCTCGATCGTGCCGAACACGATGGGGAGATGGAACCGTCGGGGCCCGATCGAACCAGGATTGAATACCGCCAACCCGCGATCCTCGCCGATGAAAGGCACGTGCGAATGACCGCACACGACGAGGGACGCCCGTTCGGCGCGCGCAAGCCGAGCAGCGTCGGCACGTATCTTCGGTCCGACGACCGCGATATGAATGATCACAATGCGTAGGCGGAGGCGATCCGCTTCGACCACGTCGAGCGTCAGAACGTCGGGCAGCGCGCGGGCGCGGGTGTCGATGTTGCCGCGTATCGCGTAGAGCGGCGCGATCGCGGCGAGCTCGTCGAGGACGGCGAGATCGCCGATATCCCCGGCGTGGAGAATCGCGTCGGGCGCGAGCGCATCGATGAGCTTCGCCGCCGCCGCATGGGGTCGCGAGTGGGTATCGGCAACTACGGCGAGCCGCAGCGCCCCGTCGCTACGAACCGCGATGCTCTCCCTTCGCTTCACCGGCTCCATCGCTCATGTCATAACGCGTCCGTCTTGTCCGCGCACCTTTCCCGGCAACGCGGCGGCCCCCCGGGCGAGCTAGAGAGCGCGACCGAACATCGTATGTCGCCCGGAGCTCATCCTGGATGCGCCTGAGACAAGGACCTCAATTGACATCCTAGTTTAGGCGGGTTCAGCGTCGGCGAGGCGCGACCAAAAGGCGCTTTCAATTCGAACGCTCTAGCCGCGCCAGCCTCGCTTCTGGATCCTGGACTCAATCCACGCAAACCATCGCAGGCGAGGTTAGCGAGGCTACCCATGAGATCCAGAACGGTAATATCGCGGTTGATTTCGAAAGCAACGAAGCAGCGATCACGGTCCAGCTTGGTGTATCCTCGCGTGTCCCTTACCCCAAAAGGAGGTTCGCATGGCCGTCGCACGCGTCACGAAGATCACCTCGTCCTCGAAGAAGAGTTTCGAAGATGCCACCGCCCAAGGCTTGGAGCGAGCTGCGAAGACGGTTCGCGGGATCAGTGGACTCGAGATCATCAGCCAGAAGGCAAAGGTCGAGAGTGGCAAGATCGCCGAGTACCGGGTGACGATGGAGATCACGTTCATCCTCGAGTAGATCGAAACGATGCGGGCGCACGGCCCAAGTGGCTTTTCCCGGCCATCGCGCAGGGCCGCGATGGGCCACGGACAGGCGTCAGTACCGCTCCGCAGGCCAGCATCACTTGATAACGTTCTTTCAGCGGCCACGGCTGGTGTGTCTCCACTCGGGCGAGGTCGTCCACGAGTGGGCGGATATCGATTCCGGTGACGTTGTCTCGAGTATCGTTCACGAGCGACCATGTCCTTCTCTTGCCGTTGACCGATCACGTGCTCGATTTGCCCTAGCGACAGCAGATGCGATTGAGGTTGTTACCATCGACGCATCGAAGCTGCCCGTGTGCCCTGGTGATCCGGTTCTCATGCCAATGGCATAGTCGGGTAGCCTCGATCCGGTGGCCAATATCGATGAGACCAGCAACGCCCTTATTACTTTCCGCGCTGCGGCGCCGCGGTCGTCGATCTCAGGTATCGAAACAGGTCGCCGTCCGTCGAGAGAATCACGGTGCTCTTGCCGTCCACCGTGGTCCGATACGTCTCCATCGTGCGCAAGAACCGGTAAAGCTCAGGGGCGCGACCGTAAGCGGCCGCGTAGATCGACGTGGCCTCGGCGTCGGCCTTGCCCATGATTTCCTGCGACTTGCGGTAAGCCTCGGATTCGATCTTCTTGAGCTCGCGCTCTTTCCTTCCGCGTATCTCGGCGCTCTTGCCCTGTCCTTCCGACCGGTAGCGATCGGCGATGCGCTTGCGTTCGGAGATCATCCGGTCGAACACCTTGGCCTGAACGGTATCGATGTAGTTGATCCTCTGGATCCGCACGTCCACCATCTCGATGCCGTAGTCGGGCATCACGATCGAGGCGCGCTCGAGAATCATCCGAGTGATTTTCTCGCGCCCACGCTGGACCGGGGCGGCCGCCTCTTCCGAAATGACGTCCTGGGCCGCATCTCCGAGCTCGAACGGCCGGTTGCTGCTCCTGACGACTTCGATGAGGTCGTTGCTCGCGATGACGTTGCGCGCCTCGCCGTCGACGATGTCATCGAGGCGCGACTGTGCGCTGCGCTCGTCCCGCAGCCTCTGGAAGAAGAGGAGCGGGTCGGCAATGCGCCAGCGAGCATAGGTGTCCACCCAGATGTACTTCTTGTCGCGGGTCGGCACCTGATTCGCCGCCCCGTCCCACTCGAGCCAGCGCTTGTCGAAAACGTTGACCTCTTGAACGAACGGCAGCTTGAAATGCAGGCCCGCCTGGGTGATGGGCCGGCCGATGGGCCGTCCGAATTGGGTGATGACCACCTGCTCGGTCTCCGCAACGGTGTAGAACGCCGACCAGGTGGTGATGAGGGCGGCCACGGCCGCGATGACGGCGAACCAGTGCGACCGGGTCATGGCTTCACCTGCTCTTTGACGGCGTCGGGTTTGGCGAGATCGAGCAGCGGCAGCACCCCTTTGGTCTTTTCGTCGATGATGAGCTTCTTGCCCGCTTGCGGCAGCACGTCGGTCATCGTCTCGAGATAGATGCGGGTGCGCGTCACTTCCGGCGCCTTGGCGTACTCCTGCTGCAGAGCCAAGAAGCGCTGCCCGTCCCCTTTGGCGCGGTTCACACGTTCGACCGCAAACCCCTCGGCCGCCTGGATCTGCTGCTCCGCTCGGCCGCCGGCACGCGGGATCTCCTGGTTGTATTCGGCCCAGGCCTCGTTGATCGCGCGCTCGCGCTCCTGGATGGCCTGGTTGACTTCGTTGAACGACGGTTTGACCGGTTCCGGTGGGTCGACGTCTTGCAGCACGAGCTGTTGGACGACGATGCCGGTCTCGTAGCGCCTACAGAGGTCGTCCAGGAGATCCTTCGCTTTGCCAGCGATGCTTTCGCGTCCGACGGTGAGCAGCTCGGTGACGTTGTGATCGCCGACGACCTGGCGCATCGCCGCTTCGCTCATCAGGCGGAATGATTCCTCCACCGCGCGGACGTTGAAGAGATACTTGTACGGATCGGCAATCTTGTACTGAACGATCCATTCCACGGTTGCGACGTTGAGATCGCCCGTCAGCATGGTCGCCTCGGCCTGCGTTTGCTCGTCCTTGTGAAACTCGGATTGGATACCCGGACGGGCCGTGCGAAACCCGAACTCCTGCTTGAGCTGACGCTCCACCGGAACCTTCTGCACGCGCTCGATGCCGAACGGCAACTTGCCATGCGGTCCAGGAGGCGCGGCGCGCACGTACCGGCCGAAGCGTGTCACCATGCCCACTTCTTCCGGCTGGACCTGGTAATAGCTGCTGAAGAGCGCAGCGGCGACGACGATGAGCACGACGCCTCGCCAGATCCAACGGCCTCCACGCACGAACTTTTTGCGAATGGCGTCGACGATTCGTCCCACGTCGTCTTCGCTGAACTGGTTGCGACGAGGATCGTATTGAGTCACCCACGTCTCGTGCCAGAGGATCGGGAAGGTGGCAAGCTCTCACTGCATCCAGGCGATCTCGCCGGCCGACCCGAACCACGAGCTGACCGACCGGTCTCGAAGCCTTCCTGCGCTGGTGTTGGACGTCCGAATGGGTTAATGCGTGTTTCGCCGATATGGCGTTGAAGGAGACCCGATGTCGTTCGTCATTGGCTTGATCCTGTACGTCGTGGTCGCGGGCATGCTCGATGCTCGTATCCCGTGGCCCCGAGCAAGGACGAGGTCTGCCTCGTGATCGCCGGGCACTTCGGCCTTGCGGCCGCCGTCAAGTCGCGCGAACGGGCCGTGCCGCTTTGGGCGCTGATGCTCGCCACTCAGTGGCTCGACGTCATTTTCGTGCCCCTGTTCGCGGCGAGCATCGAGCGGCTGGAGCCCGTTCCGGGAACGGCTGGCGGTTACGGTTCGGTGCTCATCTATGCCGACTACACGCACTCGTTCGTCGGCGCCGTCGCGCTGGCGGCCATGTTCGGGCTCGTGGCTACTCTTCGCTGGGGAGCCCGAGGTGGGACGGTGCTCGGTGGGGTCGTTTTCTCCCACTGGATCCTCGATCTCATCGTGCACCGCGCGGACCTACCGATCCTTCCCGGGAATGCGGGCCAGCTGCCACGGCTCGGTTTCGGACTTTGGGCGTTTCCCGCAGCAACGGCTGTCGCCGAGCTCGCACTCGTCGTGGGCGGCTCATTCCTCTACTGGCGTGCCGCGATCGAGACGTCGCGCCATGCGAACCAATCGACCAAGAAGGCCTCGATCACGGCTAGTTCGTTGCTGGCGTTCGGCGTTCTCACCTTGGTCCTGAACGTCCTCGGCCTCTAGAAGTCTCGAGCGTTCAGGGACTCTTCGGCAACTCGTCTCCCAGGTCGGTGCTGAGAAAGACCTCGTGGATCACGAGCTCGCTCGGCCCGGCGAACATCTCCTTGGGCGCGCGGTTGGCGTGAGCCTCGGCAAAAGCCGGACTCCTCGTCCAAGCCACGAAATCCTCGAGCGACCGCCACCAGGTTTTCACCTCGTAATATCCCTGCTTGTCGGGATCGTCGACAAACCCGCCCGACTCGTGGCTGAACTTCATCGGACGGGGCCGGTGCACCTCATTTCGCACGAACCCTGGCGCTTGGTCGACCAGTTGAACGCGCTTCTTGAAGCGATCCTCGAAATCGATCCGGTGGGCCTCGGCGACCGGGATACGGTTGGTGACGACGATCATCGAAACTCCTTCGTGCCTGAGAACGCAGCGGGACAAGTGTGGCACGGCGCGGGACCATTGGGCGAGCTCATTCGAGCGGACAGAATCGCACAGGGCGGTCGCGCCGCCGAAGGGCGGGAATTCGCTGCATGTTAATGTTTGGCGCGCGCGAAGGCCGCTCTTTCCGGATCTCGCTCACGTACGACGCGCCGACCGGAACCGGCAAGACGACCGCGCACACCGACACGTCCCACGGCCACTTCGTGAAGCTCGTGCTGGACGAGCAGGTTGTCGAAGTGGTCGAGTTCGAGACGACGGATCCCGCGATGGGGGGCGAGATGACGATCCCGGCTGGCGGTCGTCAGTAGCGAAGCTCGCGGCGCTCGTCGAGGCGGTGGGCAAAGGCAACGGGCGCGACAGGAATGTCAGTCCTCGCTTCGGCGCCGATGCGATTGCGTGACTTTTTCGCTGCTTGCAGCGAGCGCGCGGCTGGTCCGGCTCTTGCTGGTAGCGCGTGGATGACGTCAGAACGAGCGTGGTTGCTGCGGTTGCTCACAGCATTGGGTGCGGTGGGATCGGCGGGGACGCTGTCGGATTGCGTTACCATGTCGTCGAGCTGCCCGGACACGCCCGCCTGGCAAGATCGGTGCTTCTCGAAAGCGGAACTGATGGGGGACGCCGGTGGTGACGACGCCGCACCAGACTCAGATGCAGGAGCACCGGGTTCGAGCTGCCCCGGCATCGAAGAAGTGACCCAGAGCGTGTTGTCGGGCTACCAAGTGACAACGGTCAGCGACAACGGCGATCGCTGTTGTTACCACGGCTACTACCCGTGCGAAGGCCGGCCCCTTCTGCAGGCGGACGAACCGGTACTCGCCGACACCGTGCTTCGTGGCGACTGGCTGATAGAATACGCGGAGGAGCTTCTCCTCGATGACCTCGCCCCTGACACGAGATCTCGGCTGGCGCGCGCCTGGGCTCGCGACGCGGCTTTCGAACATGCGTCCATCGCTTCGTTTGCACATTTCATGGCCGACCTCTTGTCATTCGGCGCGCCTCTCGAGCTCGTGCGAGAAGCAGAGCGTGCGCTGGCCGATGAAGTTCGCCACGCCGAGCTCTGCTACGAGCTGGCCAGTCGGTACGCAGGTCGTCCGCTCGGCCCCGGTCCGCTCGCGGTTCCGGCGTTCCGACCGCGGACGCTCCGCGAGGTCGCATTGGCGACGCTCGACGAAGGATGCATCGCAGAGACCCAGGCGGCCTACGCCGCGCGCCAGCGTCTCGCGTCGGCCAGCGACCCGGCTGTTCGAAGCGCGCTCCAACGGATCGTCGCCGACGAGGAGCGCCACGCCGAGCTCGCCTTTCGGTTCGTCCGATGGGCGCTCGATCGTGAGCCGGCGATTCTCCCCGAAATCGTGCGCGCGTTCGACCGTGCGTGCGCGTTTCGCGCCGCCGCGATGGTCGCTGACCTTGGCGACGCCGCGGTGCTACACGCCCATGGGCAGCTACTCCCTGCCGAGCGCCAACATTTGGCCCAGGCCGCGATCGAACGAATCATCGAGCCGTGCCGCCAAGCCCTCGTGTCGTCTTAACTGTCGGACGGCACGCGATGCACACGTAGGATCACGCCCGAAATCCAGGGGGACCGATTTACTTCATCACTACGCAACGGCGTTCGCATTTCGAGCGTCGATGACGGCTCTGCTGCGCGAAAGACGGACCTCAGCCGCTCGCAGAGACAACTGTCTATATTGAGGATGCAGTCCTTCGGCGCCGCCGATCGGCGAGCCGTGTGGACTCCGAGCAAGCCCGTCCTCGAACCCGTTCCCAGGGCACACGATGATGTCAAGCGGCCAGTCCGTGAACCTTGGCCTGTCCCTCCTGCTGCTCGTCTCCGGAACGGCATGTAGTGGTGAGATCGAGGGCACCGGCGGCTTCAAAACGATCGACGGCGGGAGCGGCCGAGACGCCGCCGTCACCGTGCGCAACGACACACCCGATGTTGGCTCCGAGGGCGCTCCGGGGCGCGCGGAGCCGGACGCCGACGTCGCGACGATGGACGTCAACACGATCCCGCCCGGTCCGACGGACTACGGCGGGGTCGGGGAAAAAATTCCCATTCCCCTTCAATACACGCCCGCGCCGGTGCCCCCGTTGGTCGCCCCGGAGTGTCCCGACGATCCGATCAACGGCTTCACCGAATACCAGGACACCTTCGTCATACAACGCCCCTACGATCTACCGGCGGCCGCTCGGTTCAGCTACGAGGCAGGCATCTATACGTTCTGGGTCAACTCGAATGACAAGCCGCACGAGCCCGGCAACACCACCGCGCCCCGAACCGAAGCCCGCTACACCAACTTCTCGACGGGGGAGCACCTCTGGTCGGCCGACGTTCTACTCGATGCTCCACTGAGCCGCACGTGCATCATGCAGACCCACAACGTCGTCGGCGCTATCGCGGTCTATTATCGGGTCGTGGACGGCCGCATGTTCAACCTCGCCACCGGCAAGACCATCCTGACCAACTCCTACGGCAAGTGGTTCAATCTCAAAGTGGCGTTCAACACCCAGACGCTGCGGGTCAGGACGTTTGTCAACAACTGTCTGAAAGAGACCAGCCAGGCGCCCCATGGTCCGACTCCCGACTGGTATTTCAAAAACGGCGTGTACACCTGCGACTCCGGGACTTGCCGCGATCACTTCAAGAACGTGCATCTTTACAAGAACTAGCTCGAGTTTACCGCCCTCGCGCGTAGCCGTCGCCGTGGTCTGACCCCGACGGGACGATCCGAAGCCATTTTGCCGTGGGGTGGCGCCTGGCGCTCCGTCGCGAGCCCGCGAAGCGCATT
>Ga0137375_10001846_pt1 | contig 24724 bp, 20 predicted proteins | sample SagtaG_24_FD_104936 | JGI IMG/M metagenome (GOLD analysis project Ga0137375, IMG submission 104936) | Vadose zone soil microbial communities from Sagehorn Ranch, Mendocino, California, USA - Sage1_R_113_16 metaG | ecosystem: Environmental > Terrestrial > Soil > Vadose zone | place: USA... | reverse complement strand
TCGGTGTGGAAGGCGTGGATGGTGCGGCCCTTGAACGCCTTGATGGTGTCCTCGACGAAGCCCGACTCGTTGAGGGTGTCGGTGTGGATCATCACCTGCACGTCGTAGTCGTCGGCGACAGAGAGGCAGCAGTCGATCGCCGCCGGCGTCGTGCCCCAGTCCTCGTGCAGCTTGAGCGCGCAGGCGCCGCCCTTGACCATTTCCTCGAGCGCCGCCGACCGCGACGCATTGCCCTTGCCGGCGAAGCCGAGATTGACCGGCAGGCCGTCGGCGGCCTGGATCATGCGGCCGATATGCCACGGCCCCGGCGTGCAGGTGGTGGCGAAGGTGCCGTGCGCGGGCCCGGTCCCGCCGCCGAGCATGGAGGTGACGCCAGACATCAGCGCCTCCTCGACCTGCTGCGGGCAGATGAAGTGGATGTGGGTGTCGAAGCCGCCGGCGGTGAGGATCTTGCCCTCGCCGGCGATCACCTCGGTGCCGGGCCCGATCACGATGGTGACGTTGGGTTGGATGTCGGGATTGCCGGCCTTGCCGATGGCGGCGATGCGATCGCCCTTGAGGCCGACGTCGGCTTTGACCACGCCCCAGTGGTCGAGGATCAGCGCATTGGTGATGACGGTGTCGACCGCGCCCTGCTTGTTGGTGACCTGGCTCTGGCCCATGCCGTCGCGGATCACTTTGCCGCCGCCGAATTTTACCTCCTCGCCGTAGCTGCAGAAATCCTTCTCCACCTCGATGATGATGTCGGTGTCGGCGAGCCGCACCCGGTCGCCGGTGGTGGGGCCGAACATGTCGGCGTAAACGGCACGTGAGACCTTGGTCGCCATAATCCATTCCCGCTTTCCACAGCCGATCCGAACGCGTTCCGATTGATTCCCGGCCTAACTCGAGTACGATTGCATCAGCTCGTAGCGTTCACGTTGGTGACAGGAAGCTGCCTCGAGACGCTCGGTCTTCGTTGGTTGTGCGCACGATCGGCATCTGACCGAGTTCATGAAGGCTCCTTGTCGTCCAGAGCGAACCTTAGGGCTCGGCGGGCAGGCTTCGGCCTGCCCGCTGCTATTTTGCCGGCCCCCGTCACGGCGCGGCCTCTTCATCAGGCGCGCGCCAGAGATTCTCGAATGCCGGCCGCAACACATCCTGCGCGAATTTAAATCCGTCGCGACGCCGGCGGCGGACGGTGTCCGGAGAGAAATCGCGCATGCCGTCCTTGTCGTCGGCCGCGGCCTGTGCGGCGGGAACCAGCGTGACGGCCGGGTCCTGCATGTCGATGTTCACGATCGCGTCAATGACCTTGTAGCGCCGGACCTCATCCAGACGGGCATGCATCCGGTCATCGAGCGCATCCGGTGCAACCAGGGCGGCAAGACCTTCAACGGTCTCGACCAGCGCATTGATCCGCCGCGCCGTATCGTGATCCTGACGCATGCGGTTACCGTAACTCAGCTCGTGCATGCGATCTTCGACGCCGGCGAGGTTGCGCGGCAATCTTGCGCGCAACGGATATAAGTTCATGACCACGAGCATGCGGTCGACGTCCGGATCGGTGCTGAATGCATCGATGGCCAGGCCGAGCGGCGTGTTGTCGACGATGCCGCCATCCCAGTACGGCATGCCGTCGATTTCGGTCCATGGAAACGCCGGCGGCAGGCTGCCGCTCGCCAGCACGTGGCGAGGCTCGATCTTGATCGCGGGCACGTTTCCGATCGCCTTGCTGGCGAACGGTCGCAGCTGGCCGGTCACGACCTCGACCGCGGTCACCACGAGCGCGGTCGGGCTTGCGTTCAGCGCCGCGAAATCCACGTGCCGTCCCAGCGTCGCGAGCAGCGGACGCGTATCGTAGAGGTAAGTCCAGGTTGGAGCAGTCCAGAAATCCGGCCGCGGCGTATAGAAGCCCGGCAGTCCGAAATAGGCGAGGTCGCGCTGCGCGGCTGTGATCCAGAACGGCGGTGCTTCCAGCATCAAATCGTCCCACAGCGCGTCGAGCCGCGCACGCGCGTCGGCGCCGTTCTTCGCGCCGACCACGCAGGCCGCATTGATGGACCCGATCGACACTCCCGCCACGACCTTGAGCGCGATCTCGCGGCCCTTGGCGGCGAATTCGTCCATCAGCTCCAGCAGCGCGTTCATGGCGCCGCATTCATAGGCGCCGAGAGCGCCGCCGCCCTGCAGCACGACACCGACCTCAAGGAGCTTGCTCGATGTCCCGGACATGGCCTGTCCTCACTCAGTCGGAGCCAACTTGGATCAGAGCTTCCCCATCACATCCTGCCTGAAGCCGTAAATGGTACGCTTTCCCGCGAGCGCGACCAGCGTCACATCTCGCGTTTGTCCCGGCTCGAAGCGCACCGCCGTGCCGGCGGCGATATTGAGCCGCATGCCGCGCGCCTTCTTGCGATCGAACTTGAGCGCCGGATTGGTCTCGAAGAAATGATAGTGCGAGCCGACCTGAATCGGCCGGTCGCCGGTATTGGTGACGGTGAGCGTCAGCGTCTTGCGGCCGGCATTGAGCTCGATCTCGCCATCTTTGATGAACATTTCGCCGGGGATCATGGGGGCCTCATCGTATCGGCTCATGCACGGTCACCAGCTTGGTGCCGTCGGGAAACGTCGCCTCGACCTGGATGTCGTGGATCATCTCGGGAATGCCGTCCATCACCTGCTGGCGCGTGAGCACGTGGGCGCCCGCCTCCATCAGCTCGGCGACGGTCTTGCCGTCGCGCGCCCCCTCGACGATGAAATCGGTGATCAGCGCCACCGCCTCGGGATGATTGAGCTTGACGCCGCGCTCGAGCCGGCGGCGCGCCACGATCGCCGCCATGGCGACAAGAAGCTTGTCCTTCTCCCGAGGAGTGAGATTCATGCTTCACCCTTCAATTGAGCCAGAGCCGCGGCAGCGCCGCACCGCGCAGCGCGGTCAGGACGGCGACCAGATCGTGGCGCAGCGCCGCTCCATCAGCGGCGCAGAGCCGCACCACCGCGAAGCCGTTCCACGCTGACGCACCGATCTCACCGCGGCATCCGTTATCGAGCGCGCGCACGGCGGCGGCAGTGGCATCGTCTCCCGGCACGACCAGAACGGTCGCGACCGCAACCCCGCCCTTGGCGAGCGCGGGCTGCGCAAGCTTGGCGGCGATGCCGCCGTCGAGCCGCACGGCTTCGGCGTGAATGAGCCTGCCGTTGCGGCGCAGGCGCCAGCGATCGAGCAGCCGGCCGTCGTCGACCGTCTCCCCCATGCCGGAGCGGCCGAGCACCAGCGCCTCGGCCAGAATGAGCCGCGCATCCGCGGCGAGATCGACGTCGATCGAGCGCTTGAGCCGCGCCCGGTCGAACAGGATCGTCTCCTGCGGCAGCCAGGCCAGCGATGCGCCGGCGCCGACGTCAAGCTTCACGTCGATCGCCGCGTCCGGCTCGAGGGTGCGGTAGACCTTCTCGGCCGCAGCGGTGGTGACGACGAGCCGCGCGCCGGGCTCGACCGTCACGTCGAGTTTGAAACGGTCGCCACCGGCCACTCCGCCCGCCGTATTGACGATGACGGCCTCGAGCTCGCCGACCGGCGGCCCCGGGCAGCGCACGCGCAACGAGCCTTCCTCGCGCACGCGCAAACGGCGGGTCACGCCGGCGCTCGCCCGCACCGCAAGCGCGATGCGCCCGACGGCGCGGTTGGCCGCGAATGTATGGGCCGCCTCGGCTGTCGCGCTTCTCACGCTTCACCTAAAGAGCAATGCACTCAAATCGCCATTGCGCGCTTGAGCGCCGCCTCGTCCATGGTGTCGCGGCTGCAGGAATAAACGATCGCGCCGCGGTCCATCACGGCGAAATGGTCGCCCAGCTCGCGCGCAAAGTCGAGATATTGCTCGACCAGCACCACGGCGATCTGCCCCAGATTGCGCAAATAGCCGATGGCGCGGCCGATATCCTTGATGATCGAGGGTTGGATTCCCTCGGTCGGCTCATCCAGCAGCAACAGCCGCGGCCGCATGACCAGCGCCCGGCCGATGGCGAGCTGTTGCTGCTGGCCGCCGGAAAGATCGCCGCCGCGGCGGCGCAGCATGCCGCCGAGCACCGGAAAGAGCGCGAACACGTCGTCCGGGATCGAGCGCTGGTCGCGCTTGAGCGGAGCAAAGCCGGTCTTGAGATTTTCCTCGACCGTAAGCAGCGGAAATATTTCGCGCCCCTGCGGCACATAGGCGATGCCGCGTCGCGCCCGCTCGTCGGGCTTGAGCCGCGAAATGTCCGCCCCATCGAAGGTGATCGTGCCCTTGCTGATCGGCTGCTGGCCGGCGAGCGCGTCGAGCAGGCTGGTCTTGCCGACGCCGTTGCGACCGAGCACGCAGGTCACCTTGCCGGGCTCGGCCGTGAGCGAGACCGCGCGCAGCGCCTGGGCGGCGCCGTAATGAAGGTCGATGGCGTTGACTTGCAACATGATGCTAGCGTCCCAGATAGACCTCGACCACGCGCTCGTTCTCCGAGACCTGATCGATGGTTCCTTCCGCCAGCACGGAGCCTTCGTGCAGGCAGGTGACCCGCACGCCCAGCTCGCGCACGAAGGTCATGTCGTGCTCGACCACCACCACGGTGCGGTCGCGATTGATCTCCTTCAGAAGCTCGGCGGTCTGCCGGGTCTCGGCGTCGGTCATGCCGGCGACCGGCTCGTCGACGAGCAGAAGCTTGGGCTCCTGTGCGAGCAACATGCCGATCTCGAGCCACTGCTTCTGGCCGTGCGACAAGGAGCCGGCGACGCGGTCGCGCACCGTAGACAGCCGGATGATCTCGAGGATGCTGTTGATGCGGCTCGCCTCCTCGGCGCTCTCGCGCCAGAACAAGGTCTTGCGCGCGCGCCGGTCGCTCTTCAAAGCGAGCCCGATATTGTCCTCGACCGTATGCATGTCGAACACGGTCGGCTTCTGGAACTTGCGGCCGATGCCGAGGAGCGCGATCTCGGTCTCGTCGAGACGCGAGAGGTCGTAGCTGCCGTCGAAGTAGACGTCACCGGTGTCGGGCCTGGTCTTGCCGGTGACGACGTCCATCATGGTGGTCTTGCCGGCGCCGTTCGGCCCGATGATGGCGCGCATCTCGCCGGGCTCGACCGTGAACGACAGGTTGTTGAGCGCGCGGAAGCCGTCGAACGACACCGTCACGCCGTCGAGGTAGAGAAGCGCCGTGGTGGTGCGCGCGTCCATCGATCACTCCGCCGGCCGCGGCGCCGCATCCGGCACGCGAGTCGTCTCGGGCGCGGCGGCCTGCCGCCGCTGCCGCCATTCACCCCGCCAATGCCAGACGGTGCCGACGACGCCGCGCGGCAGCAGCAGCGTCACCGCGACGAACAGACCGCCGAGCACGAACAGCCAATAGGGCGCCAGAAAGCCGCTGGTGAAATAGGTCTTTCCGTAGTTGACCAGCACGGCGCCGAGCACCGCGCCGGTCAGCGTGCCGCGCCCGCCGACCGCGACCCAGATCACCGCCTCGATGGAATTGGCCGGCGAGAATTCGCTCGGATTGATGATGCCGACCTGCGGCACGTAGAGCGCGCCGGCGACCCCCGCCATGCAGGCCGACAGCGTGAACACCAGGAGCTTGTAGGCCTCGACCCGGTAGCCGAGGAAGCGCGTGCGCGCTTCGGCGTCGCGGATCGCGACCAGCACCTTGCCGAACTTGGAGCTGACGATGACGCGGCAGATGATAAAGCCGATCCCGAGCGCGACGCAGGAGGTGGCGAACAGCGCAGCGCGCGTCCCCGGCGCCTGCACGTTGAAGCCGAGGATGTCCTTGAAGTCGGTGAGGCCGTTATTGCCGCCGAACCCGAAATTGTTGCGGAAGAAGCCGAGCATCAGCGCAAAGGTCAGCGCCTGGGTGATGATCGACAGATAGACGCCGGTGACGCGGCTGCGAAACGCGAACCATCCGAACACGAAGGCGAGCGCGCCCGGCACCAGCACGATCATCAACAGGGCGTAGGGGAAGTGCTGGAAGCCGTACCAGTAGACCGGCAGCTCCGGCCAGTTCAGGAACACCATGAAGTCGGGCAGGACCGGATGCGCGTAGACGCCGCGGGTGCCGATCTGGCGCATCAGGTACATGCCCATGGCGTAGCCGCCGAGCGCGAAGAAGGCGCCGTGACCGAGCGAAAGGATGCCGCAATAGCCCCAGATCAGATCGATCGAGAGCGCGAGCAGCGCGTAGCAGAGATATTTGCCGAACAGCGCGACCAGGTAGCTCGACACGTAGAACGGCGAGTAAGGCGGCAACGCAAGATTGAGGACCGGCACCAGGATCGCAATGGCGGCGAGCAGCACCAGGAAGACGATGCCGCCGCGATCGAGCGAGCGGAGGATGAGGCCGCCGATCATGCCTCCACCGCCCGGCCCTTCAGGGCGAACAGGCCCCGCGGGCGCTTCTGGATGAACAGGATGATGAGCACCAGGATCGCGATCTTGGCGAGCACCGCGCCCGCGTAGGGCTCCAGGAACTTGTTGGCGATGCCGAGCGTGAAGGCGCCGACCAGCGTGCCCCACAGATTGCCCACGCCGCCGAACACCACCACCATGAACGAGTCGATGATGTAGCCCTGGCCCAGATTGGGGCTGACATTGTCGATCTGCGACAGCGCCACGCCGGCAAGGCCCGCGATGCCGGAGCCAAGCCCGAAGGTGAGCGCGTCGATGCGGGCGGTGCGGATGCCCATCGAGGCCGCCATCGCCCGGTTCTGGGTGACCGCGCGCATTTCGAGCCCGAGCCGGGTGAACCGCAACAGCCCCAGCAGCCCGACGAAGATCAGGAGGGTGAAGACGACGATCCACAGCCGGTTATAGGTGATGGTGATGTGCCCGAGCTCGAAGGCGCCGCTCATCCAGGACGGGTTGCCGACGTCCTTGTTGGTCGGGCCGAAGGTCGTGCGCACCGCCTGCTGCAGGATCAGCGAGAGCCCCCAGGTGGCGAGCAGCGTCTCGAGCGGGCGGCCGTACAGGAAACGGATGATGCCGCGCTCGATCAAGATGCCGACGAAGCCGGCGACCAGGAAGGCGAGCGGAATGGCGATGGCCAGCGAATAGTCGAACAGCGCCGGATTCCTGGCCCGGATCACTTCCTGCACGACGAAGGTCGTGTAGGCGCCGAGCATGACCATTTCGCCATGCGCCATGTTGATGACGCCCATCACGCCGAAGGTGATGGCGAGCCCGATCGCCGCCAGCAGCAGCACCGAGCCGAGCGAGAGCCCGTACCAGGTGTTCTGCAGCGCGGTCCACATCGCGAGGCTGTTCTCGATCGACGCGATGGCGTCGGCCGCCGCCTTCTTCACCGCCGGCGGCGTATTCGCCGGCAAGCCGCCGAGCAGGCCGAGCGCCTCCTGGTCGCCCCGCTGGCGGATCACCGCGACGGCTTCGAGCTTGTCGGCCTCCGACGCGGTGTCGAGATAGAGCACGACCGCGGCGCGTGCCTCGATCAGCGCCTGCTTCACCCGCGGGTCGGTTTCCTTGGCGATGGCCTGATCGAGCGTCGGGAGTGCATTGGCGTCCCGCGATCGAAACACCGCCTGGGCCGCCTCCAAACGCTTGGCCGGGTCGGGGGCAAGCAGGGTCAAGCCGCCGAGCGCCGCCTGGATGATCCGCCGCAGCCGGTTGTTGAGCCGCACCGGCGCCAGATCCGCCGGCCCGGCGCCGGCCACGGCTTCGCCGCTCGCCGCGTCAGTCAGCTTGTCCGACTTGTCCTTGATGAAGACGCGTTTGCTCTCGGCACTGAACAGGAGGCGGCCGTCCTGCAGGGCTTCGATGACGGCGGCGGCGCGCGGATTGCCGCTTAGGGCGACGCCGTTGATGCCCTCGATCGTGTCGTCGAAGCTGTCGGCCGTGAGGCGGAGCAGCGCGTCCTCGTAGGGCCCGGCCTGCGCGCCCGACGCGAGAGCGGCCAGCACACCAAGCGCGAAGACGAGCGCCAGCAAGCGATCGCGGAAGGCACGCATCCTGATAGTCCCGGCATTGCAACCGGAGGCCGCCCAATAATCACGACATTTGGGCCGCCTCCGATCTTGTCATGGAGCGGCTGTTACGACGCGCCGCCGCACTTCTTGGTCACCTTGTTGTAGTTGCCGCACTTGAGCGTCACCCAGTCGGCCTCGAGGTCCTTGGAACCCGGCAGGAAGTCGGACCAGGCGTCGCCCGGGACCAGGCCCGGCGTCTTCCATACCACGTCGAACTGGCCGTCCGCACGCACCTCGCCGATGAAGACCGGCTTGGTGATGTGGTGGTTGGGCAGCATCTTCGAGGTGCCGCCGGTCAGGTTGGGCGCCTCGATGCCGGGCAGCGCGTCGATCACCTTGTCGGGCTGGGTGGTCTTCACCTTTTCGACCGCCTTCACCCACATGGCAAAGCCGATGACATGGGCTTCCATCGGGTCGTTGGTGACGCGCTTCGGATTCTTGATGAAGGTCTTCCAGTCGGCGATGAACTTGTCGTTGATCGGCGTCTTGATCGACTGGAAGTAGTTCCAAGCGGCCAGATGCCCGAGCAGCGGCTTGGTGTCGAGACCGGCGAGCTCTTCCTCGCCGACCGAGAAGGCCACCGACGGGATGTCGGTCGCCTTGACGCCCGCGTTGCCGAGCTCCTTGTAGAACGGCACGTTGGCGTCGCCGTTGATGGTGGAGACGACCGCGGTCTTCTTTCCCGCCGAGCCGAACTTCTTGATGTCCGAAACGATGGTCTGCCAGTCGGAATGTCCGAACGGCGTGTAGTTGATCATGATGTCGGCGTCGGCGACCCCCTTCTGCTTGAGATAGGCTTCGAGGATCTTGTTGGTGGTGCGCGGATAGACGTAGTCGGTGCCGGCGAGCACCCAACGCTTGGCCTCGCCGCCGTCCTTGCTCATCAGATAGTCGACGGCTGGGATCGCCTGCTGATTCGGCGCGGCGCCGGTGTAGAAGACGTTGCGCTCGCTCTCCTCGCCTTCGTATTGCACCGGATAGAACAGGATGCTGTTGAGCTCCTTGAATACCGGCAGCACCGATTTGCGCGACACCGAGGTCCAGCAACCGAACACGACCGAGACCTTGTCCTTGGTGATGAGCTCGCGCGCCTTCTCGGCGAACAGCGGCCAGTTCGAGGCGGGGTCGACCACGACTGCCTCGAGCTTCTTGCCGAGCAGGCCGCCTTTCTTGTTCTGCTCGTCGATCATCATCAGCATCACGTCCTTCAGCGTGGTCTCGCTGATGGCCATGGTGCCGGAGAGCGAATGGAGGATGCCGACCTTGATAGTCTCTTGGGCCTGGGCGGGAAAAGCCGCCGTGAGGCCAAGCGCAAGACCCGCCGCGGCGGCAAGCCACCGGGCGGCTGACGGTCGCGAGGCGACCGTGCCAACGGATGTAATCATCGCGATGTCCTTCTGTTGACGCACGCGGACGGCCCGGGGCCGGCTCGCGACGCCTGGAATCGCAAGCGCCGTGCCAAGCGGTCGCGGCGCGGTAAGCTATTGCCCGATCAGGCTGATCTTTTGGATTTTGGCCCGATCTGCCGGCCAAAATTGCTGCGTTCGCTCAAAAAATAGATGGTTGCCTAATTTGTGAGCAGAGACCCGTTTGGCGGCCCCCGGCATCCGTCCCCACAAAACGCCCAATCGCCTGAAATCACGCGATAAAATTCGCTGTTGCGCCGCTGTCGACGAGGCCGGTCAACGCCGCGGCGGCTTGGCGGCGAACTCCGAGCCGCGCACGCACATCCGCCCGCGCGGATCCTGCCAGAGCCGCTCGGTGGTGTGCAGGTGGCCGAGCGCCCGCGCCACCGTGCGGAAATCGTAGGACGAGAAGCGCTCCGCAACGTCCGTGTAGTAGAGCGGCTCCTTGCCGATCGCCGCTAGGATCTTCTGCGCCAACTCCTCGACGACGCGTTCGTCGCCGGCCTCGCCCGCCTGGTCCGCCTTGCCGTTCACGTAGTCGTCGATCTTGGCGCGATCCGCATAAGCGTAAGTGATGCGCTCGTAATATTCGCGCGGGATACCCTCCGGAATGGTCGCGTCGATACCGACCTTGGCGCCGGTCGGCACCACGCCGTAGCCTTGCGGCAAGCTCGGATCGAGCGGTTTTGCGCGCGCGTTGGACACGATCATCACGTCCTTGTCGCCTTGCACGCGGGTGGCAATCGCCCATTCGACCTCGGTCGGATCATTGACGTCGATGTCGTCGTCGACCACGACGACGTGCTTGAGGTCCATGACCGAGAGCGCGGCAAGCAGCGCGTTCTTGCCTTCGCCCGGCTGCTTCTTGATCGAGATCACCGCATGCCAGAACGCGCAGCCGCCGAGCGTGACGTTGATGTCCTTGACCTGCACGCCGGCGGTCTTGAGCGCCTGGCGGATCGCCGCATAACGCGTGGGCGCGGCGAGCCAGGTGTTCTCCCACGGCATATGCAGGTTGTAGTAGATCGCGTCCTTGCGCATCGAGATCGCCTTGATGCGCACCAGCGGGTTCCAGTGCAGCCCGCCCATCAGCCGGGTGAACTCGCCGAAGCGCCCCTCCGGCCAGGTCCAGCCGGTCGGCAGGATTTCCGCCTCCAGCACGATCTCGGCGTCGGCGATGTAGGGCAGATCGATGGTCTCGCAGGGCGCGAGCTCGACCGCTGCGCCGCGCAGGCCGCCCGCGATCGCCATCTCGTCGACCCCGAGCGGCGCCCGGTAGCCGGAGCCGGTGATCTCGATCGGATGGGTGCCGATGCTGATCGAGATCGGACAAGGCCGTCCGGCCTCGTAGGCGCGCTGCGCGAACATCCGCATGTTGTTCGGCGTCACGATGTCGATGCCGGTGAGGTTCTTCTCCTTGACGATGAAGCGGTAGATGCCGCTGTTGATGCCGAGCTCGGGATCGCGCGCGATCACCACGCCGGCGGTGATCATCGGCCCGCCATCATAGATCGACGACATCGGGATCGGCAGCTTGTAGAGATCGACGTCGTCGCCGAGCAGCATCACTTCGCGGGTCGGCGAGCTCTTGACGTATTTGGGCGGGATCGGGTGGTCGATCGCCTGCTTGAGCTTGTCCTCGATCTCCCGGTAGGTCTCGCAGCCGAGCGCCATCATGGCGCGCTCGCGCGAGCGGATGATGCCGGAGACGACCGGCATGTCGTAACCGATCACCTTGTGGAAATAGAGCGCGGTCTTGGCCTGGTCGACCAGGGTCGCGATATGGCGGATGTCCACGGCCTGGTGCAGGTCGGTGAGCTCGCCGGTTTGCCGCAGCCGATCAAGGAACTGGCGGAAATTTTCCTGCATCCGTGGTCTCCGGCACTGAGAAGCGAAGGTTGTTGGCGAGCTCTATTGCGTTTGACGCGTTTTCTGCGGCGCACCGGTTCCCACTTCGCCGGAAAACGCTATCTTTGCCTAAGCTACTTAGACCGGGCCCCGGCGGCAATCCGAATGGCGAGGGAAGAGCGGTGAACGGCAACAAGACCATGAAAGCCCTCCTTCTGCGCCAGCATGGCGAGCTCGACCAGCTTGCGGTCGTCGACGACTATCCGATGCCGAAGGCGGCCGAGGGCCACGTGGTGATCCGGGTACGGGCGTCCTCGTTCAACTACCACGACGTGTTCACGGTCCGCGGCATGCCGGGAATCAAGGTGCCGCTCCCGGTCATCATCGGCCTCGACATGGCGGGCGAGATCGTCGAGGTCGGCGCGGGCGTGACCGGCTGGAAGGACGGCGACCGGGTGCTGGTCAATCCGGTCAACAAGAAGAAGGGGCTGATGGGCGAGATGCTCGACGGCGGCATGGCCGAATATTGCCTGGTCGCCGCCGACCAGCTGGTCGCCATGCCGGACGAGGTGAGCTCCGAGGACGCCGCGTCGCTGCCGGTCGCCTACGGCACCGCCCACCGCATGCTGATCACCCACGACACCGTGAAAGCCGGCGAGCGCGTGCTCATCCTCGGCGCCAGCGGCGGCGTCGGCACCGGCTGCGTCATCCTCGCCAAGCATCTCGGCGCCGAGGTGATCGCCTGCACCAGCAGTCCCGAGAAGATGCAGAAGCTCAAGCAGCTCGGCGCCGACGAGGTGATCAACGTCAAGGAGACCGATTTCTCGAAATGGGCGGTCGAGAAATACGGCAAGCCCCAGCGGCGCAGCTACGACGGCGGCGTCGACGTGGTGATCAACTTCACCGGCGGCGACACCTGGCATCCCTCGCTGCGCTGCCTCAAGCGCGGCGGCAAGCTCCTGGTCTGCGGCGCCACCGCCGGCTACGACCCGAAGGAGGACCTGCGCTACGTGTGGAGCTTCGAGCTGAAGATCATCGGCTCGAACAGCTTCTACGACGACAATCTCGCGGCGCTGATGGCGCTTATCCAGCAGGGCAAGATGAAGCCGGTGATCGACAAGGTGCTGCCGCTCGAAGAGGCGCGCGACGGCCTGCGGCTGATCCAGGACCGCGAGGTCATCGGCAAGGTCGTGGTGGCGCCGTGATCCGGGAGGGCTCCGTGAGCGAGGAAATGACGGTCGAAAAAGTGCAGGAGCTGATCACGCGTGCCCCTTACCATCAGTGGCTCGGGGTCAAGGTCATCGCGGTGCACGACGACGGCATCGAGGTCAAGGCGACCTGGCGCGAGGAATGGGTGGTGAATCCGGAGCGGCGTTATACCCATGGCGGCGTGCTGGCGGCGCTGGTCGATCTCGGCGCCGATTGGGCGATGGTCAAGAAGACCGGCCGAGGCGTGCCGACCATCGATCTGCGCGTCGACTATCACGCCGCCGCCATGCCGGGCGACCTCACCGTGCGCGGCAAGGCGATCAGGATGGGCAGCCAGTTCTCGACCGCCGAGGCGCAGGTGCTCGACGCCCAGGGCAAGCTGCTCGCCAGCGGCCGCGGCACCTATTTCACCGCGCCGCCCAAGAGCTGACGCGAAGCCCCGCGATGTCGAGCTTCCACAATCTCGGCGATCTGATCCGCCGCGATCGCGACCTCGACAAGGTCGCCGTCGTCGACCTCGGTGGCGAGGACGTTCCGCGCGAGCTCAGCTACGCCACGCTCGACGCGATGGCAAACGGCGTCGCCCGCGCGCTGGCCGAGCACGGCCTCGCGCGTGGCGACCGCGTCGCCATTCTGTCCGCCAATCGCGCCGAATATCTCGCCGCTTACTACGGCATCATGCGCGCGGGCCTCATCGCTGTGCCGGTGAACTTCAAGTTCCCGCGCCAGACCATCCATTTCATCCTGCAGGATTCCGGCGCCAAGCTCGTGTTCTGCGACCACCCGCGCCGACCGGACTGTCCGCCCGGACTTGCGGTCATATGCTTCGGCGGTGAAGCGGCCGAGGGTTTCGATGCGTTCCTCGATCCCGGGCCATTCGACGCCGTCGTGCCGGCGCCGGGCGAGCCGGCGATGTTCCTCTACACGTCAGGCTCGACCGGCGCGCCGAAAGGCGTCGTGCTATCGCACCAGAGCCATATCTGGGTGGTGGAGACGCGGCTCGCCCCCGACCTCTGGCGCCATCGCTACCTGATCGCGGCGCCGCTCTATCACATGAATGCGCTGGCGCTGGCCAAGCTCGCCTGCGCCGCCCACGCTACTATCGTGCTGCTGCCGCAATTCACCGCCCGCGCCTATATCGAGGCGATCGAGCGTCACCGCTGCACCTGGCTCACCGCCGTTCCGCCGATGATCGCCATGATGCTGCGCGAGCAGGACCTGCTCGCGCACACCGATCTTTCAAGTGTGGAGTTCATTCGCATGGGCTCGGCGCCGGTGAGCCAGAGCCTGATGGAGGCGATCCGCGCCGCATTGCCGCATGCCTCGGTGACCAACGCCTATGGGACGACCGAAGCCGGGCCGGTCGTGTTCGGCCCACACCCGAAGGGATTGCCGCAGCCGGACATGTCGGTCGGGTACCCGCATCCGAAGGTCGCGCTTCGGCTGGTCGACGGCGACAACCGCAACGCGGATCAAGGCGTGCTCGAAATGAAATGCCCGGCGATGATGAACGGCTATCACAACCGGCCCGACGTGCGCCCGCCGTTCACCGCCGACGGCTTCTACGTCACCGGCGACGTCTTCCGGCGCGACGGCGACGGCTTCCATTATTTCGTCGGCCGCACCGACGACATGTTCGTCTCGGGCGGCGAGAACATCTATCCGGCCGACGTCGAGCGCATGCTGGAGCGCCATCCCGACGTCGCGCAGGCCGCGGTGGTGCCGATCGCGGATGAGATCAAGGGCCAGAAGCCGGTCGCCTTCGTCATCCGCAAGCCGGGTCATTCGCTCGGCGAGGACGAGGTGAAACGGTTCGCGCTCGCCAACGCGCCCGCCTACCAGCACCCGCGCTTCGTCTGGTTCGTCGACGAGTTGCCGCTGGCCTCGACCAACAAGGTCGACCGCACGGCCTTGCGCCGTCTGGCCGAGGAGCGGATCGCGAGCGCCGTCCGCTGATGGCCTTCACTCGACCTTGAAGCCGGACGCCTTGACGACGGGACCCCAGCGCGCTGTCTCCTCGCTGATGAAGCGTTGCGCCTTTTCGGTGTTGGAATCGGGCATCGCCTCGAGCCCGGACGCAAGCAGCACCTTCTGGAACTCCTGGTCCGCCATCGCCGTGCGCGTCGCATCGCCGATCCGATCGACGATCGCCTTGGGCGTGGCGGCCGGCACGAACAGGCCGAGGAAGAGCTGCCCGATCATGCCCGGCAATCCTTCCTCGATGGCGGTCGGAATCTCGGGCGCCGCCTTGAGCCGCTCAGCCGAGTTCACCGCCAGGATGCGGATCTTGCCGGTACGGTGAAGCTCGAGCACCTGACCGGTGATGTTCGGCGTCATCGCCGGAATATGTCCACTGACGAGATCGGTGAGCCCCGGACCCGCGCCCTTGTACGGGATGTGGACCAGGTCGGTCAGGCCGGTGAGCTGCTTGAACAATTCGCCGGAGAGGTTGGACATGGTGCCGGTGCCGGCGGAGCCATAGGACAGCTTACCCGGATTGGCCTTGGCGTAGGTGATGAACTCCTTCAAGGTTTTGACCGGCACCGATGCATGCACCACGACCGACGTGGTGGAGACGCAGAGAATCGCAATGGGGGTGAAGTCCTTGATGGCATCGTACGGCACCCGCGCCATGGTCATCGGGTTGAGAATCAGCGTGCTGGTGCTGCCGAGCAGGATGGTGTGCCCGTCGGGCCGCGCGCGGGCGACCTCGCCGGTCGCAATCGTGCCGGTTCCGCCGCTCTGATTCTCGACATAGACGGTGCCGAGCAGCGTCTTCATCCGGTCGGCCCATTGGCGGCCGACGACGTCGTTCACCCCGCCAGCCGAGAACGCGACCATCAGCTTGATCGGCCGCTCGGGGTACTTGGCCTGCGCCAACGCCGCGAGCGGCGTCAGCGCGGTCGCCGACAGCGATGCCAATGCAAACGCCAGCAGGTCACGCCGGTTCATGGTCGTCCTCATGCTTCACATACGCGCCCGGTCGATAGCTTAAAGCTATCGCGCCTTCGAGTGCCAGCCGGTTTCTTCGGCACTTTGCCGCACTGCAACCCGACGAATCCATCGCTATGCGAGATGTTCACGCTGGTCATGCGCAGCACAGCTTGTGCCGACACCCTGTTCTCATCAACATGCGCGGCACGCGACGATTCGACAGCCATCGGCAAAAAAAGAGTCCGCTCGTGCCAGACGCAAGAAGAGAGGCGGACCGCCAACTCCCGCTCGCCGACGAGATTTTCCTCGATCATGTCGCGCATTTCGTGCACGACCCGCAAGCGGCGATGCAGGCGCTTGCGCGCGTCGGTTTCGCTCCGACGTCGGCCTCGGTCCAGGTCAACCCCGATCCGGCCGGCGGCGCGCCGCAACCCACCGGCACCGGCAACGTGACCGCCATGTTCTCGCGCGGCTATATCGAGGTCCTGTTCAAGACCGCCGACACGCCGCTCGGCCGCGAACTCGATGCAGCGATGGCGCGCTATCCGGGCGTGCATCTCGCGGCGTTCGCGGTGGACGATGCCGCGAAAGAGCATCGGCGGCTCGCCGATAAAGGTTTTCGTGTCCAGCCGCTGGTCGACATGCGGCGCCCCGTCGATACCGGCGCCGGCACCGCAACGGCGGCCTTCACCGTCGCGCGGGTCGAGCCGGGCGAGATGCCGGAGGGCCGCATCCAGATCCTCACCCACCGGACCGAGCGCATGGTCTGGCAGCCGCGCTGGCTCTCACACCCGAACGGCGCGCTCGGCTTGTCGCATGTCGTGATCGCCGTCGCCGACGTGGCGGAGGCGGCGCGGCGCTTTGCGCGCTTCACCGGCCGCGACGCTCGGTCGCACCCCGACGGCCAGACGATCGAGCTCGACCGCGGCCGCGTCGATCTGGTCACCGCCGACGCCTTCGCGCAGATGCTGCCTGAACTCTCGATCCCGTCCCTGCCCTTCATCGGCGCCTATGGGATCAGGGTGACGTCGCTGACGGCGCTTGACGACATGTTGAAGCGTTCCGGTCTGAGCACCCGACGCCGCGAGCAGGATCTGGTCGCGATCTTTCCCGGGGAGCTCGGGCACGGCGCCTGGCTGTTCGCGGAGTAATTACGCCACCGAACTCGCCCCGCGCACGCAATCGACGACCGCAAGCGGATCGTCCGGCATGGCGTCGGATCGCCAGGCTACGTGGCCGTCGGGCCGCACCAGCACGAAGCGGCGCTGGTAGAGCGCGCAGATGCCGGGATCCGCGATCGCCACCACGGCGAGCGGCACGCCGCGGCAGCCGAAGGCGGATTCGAGCGAGGCTGAGTCGGCAAGGCCGGCGCCGAGCCGCAGCAGTACAAAGCCGCGGCCGAACAGATCGAGCGTCGAGCGCCCGTCCGGCAGCCAGGCGTGCGGCGCCCGCGCGCCGGGACGCGTGGTCGGGCGATAGTCCATGATCGAGTGAACCGCCGGCGGGGAGCCGTCCGCCCAGCAGATCGGCGACGGATCGTAGACATAGCCGAGCGCGGTGCCGTCGGTGACATACACCTGGGCCTGCGAGCGCACGATGGCCTCGCCCATCTCGCGGCGGGCACGCGCGCCCTCGGGGCTGTCCTCGGCGATCTGCGGATGCGACACCCGCCGGCGATCGCGCATGAAATTCCCGGTCGCCTGTCTGACGATCCGCTCCGCCACCGGCCGGCGCTCGGTTTCGTAGGTGGCGAGCAGGCCGCTGCCGCCCCAGCCATCGAGAGCGGCGGCGAGCTTCCAGCCGAGATCGGCGGCGTCGCCCATGCCGGTGTTGAGACCGAAGCCGCCCGAGGGCGTGTTCTGATGCGCCGCGTCGCCGGCGAGAAAAACCCGTCCGACGCGGTATTTTTCCGCCACCAGATCGCGCGCGATCCAGCGCAGCGCCGACACCACCTGGTGCGGCACCGGCTTGCCGACGACGCCGTTGATGAGCGCCGAGGCGTCCACCGTGTCGGCATTGTCGTAGTAGTATTTGCCGCGCAGCCCGAGGCGCCAAAGCTCGCGGCCGTCGAGCTGCACCAGCGTGCGCCAAATCCCTTGCGCGTCGACGAAGAAATGCAGCGCGGCCTTGCCCTTGTCGTGCTGGGACCACAGCTCCGGCGTGCGAAAGAAGATGTTGAGATTGTATTCGAGCGTGGGATTGCCCTGCATCCCGATGCCCAATGTCTTGGCGATCGAGCTCCCGCCGCCGCAGCAGGCGACGAGGTAGTCGGCGGCAATCCGTTGCCGCTCGCCGGTCGCCAGATCGTGCACGGTCGCAACCACGCCTTCGTCATCCTGCTCGAGCTCCTCGAACCGGCAGCGAAGCCACAACGTGACGCTCGCAAAGCTCAAGGCCCGATCGCGCAAGATCGGATCGAGCCAGAGCTGGTTGCAACGCTGCGGCCGTTCCGGGCTTGCGGCGGTCGGCGCCCGTCCACCATGGCCGGGCCGCTCGATGCGCGCGATCTCGAAGCCGGTCAGCGAGGTGAGATAAAGAACGGTGTGCGGATAATCCTCCGGCGTGCCGGCCGCGCGCACCTGGTCGGCGATGCCCCATCGCCGGAACAGCTCCATGGTGCGGGCGTTCTCGGCATTGCCGCGCGGATGCGCGATGGCGCCGTCGCCTTGCTCGACCAGCAGGCACTCGATACCGCGCCAGCCGAGATCGACGGCAAGCCCGAGGCCGACCGGCCCGCCGCCCACGATCAGGACCGGGGTGTGGATGACGCCATCCCGTGCGACTGCCATCATCTATTCCCATGCCAGACCGGACTGACCATACTCGCCGTCCGGCCCGGCCGAGAGAAATAGCATGCAGGCTCACCACGTCACGTTGAGTTTCTCGTTACGCATCTTGCTACGCTGCTTGCAGCCAGCGGTCGTTGCATTGGCGGCGTTGGCCTTCTCGCCGTCCGTCGCCGCCGCGCAGATGGCCGGACGCCCGATCACCATCATCGTTCCCTACACGCCCGGCACCGGCATCGACATTCTGGCGCGCGCGCTCGGCGGCGAGCTCGCCAAGCACTGGGGCCAGCCGGTCGTGGTCGACAACAAGCCGGGCGCCAGCGGCAATATCGGCACCCAGGCGGCGGCGCGCGCCGCACCCGACGGGCAGACGCTGCTGATGATCGCCAAGACCTTCGTCACCAATGTCAGCCTGTTCAAGAACGTCCCCTACGATCCGGTGAAAAGTTTTGCGCCCATCATCAAGCTGGCGACCGGCTCGATCGTGCTCGCGGTCCATCCATCGGTGCCGGCGGACTCGGTGCCGGCCTTCATCGACTACGTCAAGGCACGGCCGGGTAAGATCAATTACGGCTCGCCCGGCTTCGCGACGCCGCACCACCTCGCCATGGAGCTGTTCAAGCACGCGACCCAAACCAATCTCGTTCATATCCCCTACAAGGGCACGTCCGGCGTGATGTCGGATCTGGTCGGGAACCATGTCAGCGCCATGTTCGTGCCCACCCACGTTGCGCTGCCGTTGGCGCAGGACCGGCAAATCCGCATCCTCGGCGTGGCCAGCACCGAACGGGTCGCCGCGGCGCCCGGCGTGCCGACGCTCGCCGAGCAGGGCGTCACCGGCTTCGAGGTCGACATCTGGTTCGGGCTCCTGGCGCCGGCCGGAACGCCGGCCGATATGATTACGCGCTATAACGCGGTCATTAACCAGTTCCTGCGCTCTCCTGCCGTTACGGGCACATTGGCCAGGCAAGGATTGATCACCGCCGGCGGTCCGCCCGAGATCCTGGCCGAGTTGATCGACCGAGACATGGCGAAATGGCAGAAGCTCATTCAGCAAGCGGGAATCACGGCCGAATGAGCATCGTCTCCCGATTTTGTTCCATCACCCCGCAGCGGCTGACGCTATAGTACCCCTCAAACCAACATGCCCTCGCTCGGTTCGAGGGTGGAGCGGAACGTCCGACCTCCAAGATCATCCCTGTGTGCTCGAGTCCATCGTCGATTCATGGCGCCAATGCTTGAAGACGTTCTGCAGCGCAGGCCCTACAACGTCGTCACCGATTTCGTCGATGCCAATGTCGCGCGCGGTCTCGGCGACAAGGTCGCATTCACGGATACCGAACGCTCGCTGACCTATGGTTCGCTGCAAGAACGCTCGTGCCGCTTCGCAACGGCGTTGAAGGCGTTGGGCCTGCGCGAAGAAAATCGCGTCATCCTGCTGTTCCACGACACCGTCGACTATCCGGTCGCCTTCTGGGGTGCGATCCGCGCCGGCGCCGTCCCCATTCCCCTCAACACGCTGCTCACCGCCGAGCAATATGGCTACCTGTTTGCGGACAGCCGCGCCGCAGCGGCCGTCGTCGCTGCGCCGTTCGCTCGGGCCCTGCTGTCGATCCGTGGTCGTCTGCCGCATCTGCGCACGATCATCGTCGTCGAGGCGAGCGCCGGGGACAAAGCGGACTTGCACGACGTGCTTTTTTTCGAGGACATGCTCGCGCTCGGCAAGCCGGCGCCCTTCGTTGCGCCGACCATGTCCGACGAGGTGGCATTCTGGATGTACACGTCGGGCTCGACCGGCGATCCCAAGGCCGTCAAGCACGTCCACACCAGCCTGATGGCCACTGCCCAGCTGATGGGACAGGGCGTGATCGGCATCCGCGAGGATGATGTCGTGTTCTCGGCCGCGAAGCTGTCCTTCTCTTATGGGCTCGGCAACGCCATGACGTTCCCGATGTCGGTCGGCGCCAGCTCGGTCTTGCTGCCGGACCGGGCGACGCCGCGGGCGGTGCTCGACGTCATTCGCCGCCATCGCCCGACCATCTTCTATGCGGTGCCGTCGCTCTATGCAGGACTGCTGGGGCATCCGGAGATTGGCGCCGGCGCCGGCTCCGACCGGCTGCGGTTGTGCGTCTCGGCGGGCGAGCCGTTGCCGGCCAATATCGGCGAGCGCTGGCGGACGACCGTCGGGGTCGATGTTCTCGACGGCATCGGCTCGACCGAGATGCTGCAGACTTTCTTGAGCAACCGCCCCGGCGATGTCCGCTACGGGTCGACCGGCCGGCCGGTGCCCGGATACGACGTGAAGATCGTGGACGAAAACGGACACGAGCTGCCCGATGGCCAGGTCGGCGAGCTGATCGTGCGCGGGCCATCCGCCGGCGAAGGGTATTGGAACCAGCGCGCCAAGAGCCGTCGCACCTTCGCGGGCGAATGGACCTATACGGGCGACAAATATCTCCGCGACCAGGACGGCTATTACTATTACTGCGGGCGCACCGACGACATGTTCAAGGTCAACGGCATGTGGGTCTCGCCGTTCGAGGTCGAGGCGGCACTGGTTTCCCACGAGGCGGTGCTGGAAGCGGCGGTGGTCGGCAAGGAGGACGGCGACGGGCTCTTGAAGCCGAAGGCCTTCATCGTGCTCAAGAGCGGATACACAGCCGACGAGCGATTGCTGGAGACGCTCAAGGTCCACGTGAAGGAGCACGCTGGCCCGTGGAAATACCCGCGCTGGATCGACATCCGGCCGGATTTGCCGCGGACCGCGACCGGGAAGATTCAGCGGTTCAAGCTGCGGGATTGAGCGGTCTCGTGTCCCGGGCGCAGCGCAGCACGAAGCGTAGCGGAGTGGTGCGCTGCCGACCCGGGACCGTTACAGTCTGTGGCGGTCCCGGATCAGCGGTGCACCGCTTCGCGCTTGCGGTGCGCCGCGTCCGGGACACAAGAAAATTTCACCCCTCGAACAGCCGCATCACCAACCGGCGTGCCAGCACGCCGGCGACGCGGCGGCGGTAATGCCCGGGTGTGAAGGTGGTCTTCATCGCCATGATCTGATCGCGGACGAGATCGTCGAGCCCCTTGATGACGCATTCGTCGAGCAGGCCGCCGCAAAGCTTTGCCGTGCCCTCGAGCAGCACCGGCCGCGGATTGGTGCCGGTGAAGGCGACCCGCAGATCGGCGAGCGTGTCGCCGTCGCGCCGCAAGGCCACGGCGACGCCGCAGACCGGATATTCGATCGAGCGGCGGATGCGGATCTTGTCGTAGCCCGAGCGCAGGCCAGGCGTGTTGCTCGCCCGCACCGCCGTGACGAGCTCGCCGGGCCGCAGCGAGAGATAATACTTGCCGTCGCCCATAGTCTCGGTGACCGGCTGGTCCTGCCGCGCGTAGCCGATATAGAGGCTCTCCAACGGCACCGTGCGCCGGCTGTGCGGGCCGGCAAGATCGACTTCCGCGCCCAGGGTCAGGAAGGCCGGCGCCAGATCGCCGCTGAAGGTCGCGAAGCAGACGCCGCGGCTCTTCGGGGCGACGTGGCAAATCTCGCCGGTGGTCTTGAGGCAATGGTGATTGGCCGCCCGCCACCATTCGCTCTGGTTGTAGAAGATGCAGCGCGTGTCGAGACAGAGATTGCCGCCCACGGTTCCCATGTTGCGGTGGGTCGGCCCAGCGATGATGGCGGCTGCCTGCGCCACGACCGGATAGTGACGGGCGACATCCGGATGACGGGCGAGCTCGCTGAGCGTGACCGAGGCGCCGATCTCGATGGTCTGCGCGTTGGCCTTGATGGCGCGCAGCTCGGTCACGTCATTGACGTCGATCAGCACCGGCGGGGCGACGATGCCGCGCCGGATGTTGACGACGAGATCGGTGCCGCCACCGAGGAGCCGGCTGTCGGGATGCGCCGCGCGCGCCTTGATCACGTCGTCCAAGGTTGTCGGCCGGACGACTTGGAATTCCGGCAGCGCATCCATCATGCGCCTCGGCTGATCTCGGGCTTGGCCGCGCTGCCGTTGCCCGACCCGCGCCGGCGCTTCTCCAGCGCCGCGAACACCCGGTCGGGCGTCACCGGCAGGTCGTTGAAGCGCACCCCGATGGCGTCGGCAATCGCGTTCGTCAGCGCCGGCAGGAAGGCCGCCAGCGACCCCTCTCCGGCCTCCTTGGCGCCGAACGGTCCGTGCGGATCGTTGCTCTCGACGATGCCGACCTCGATCGGCGGCGAATCCTGGATCGTCGGCACCCGATAGTCGAGCATGTTGGCGGTGACGAGCAGGCCCTCGTGATAGGCGGCCTCCTCGCTCATCGCCTGGCCCATTCCCATCCAGACCGAGCCCTGCACCTGGCCTTCGACGGTGAGCCGGTTGAGCGCCTTGCCGCAATCGTGCGCGACCCAGACCTTGTCGACGTTCACCACGCCGGTCTCGTCGTCGACCGTGACCTCGACCACCTGCGCCGAGTAGCTGTAGCCCATGGTGCCGCCGATCGCGGCGCCGCGATATTTCTTGCCGCCGTGCGACGCTGGCAGGGTGGAGTAGTTGCCGGTCACCGTGGTGGTGCCGGTATCCTTCAGCGCCTCGGTGACGACCTCCTCGAAGCTCGCGCCCTTGTCCTGGGCGCCGGCGCGATAGAGCTCGCCGAGGCACTCGATGTCGTCGGGCTTGGCTTCGAGCTTGCGCGCCGCCGCCGCGACGAGGACGCGCTTGAGATTCTGCGCCGCGTCGATCGCCGCGTTGCCGACCATGAAGGTCACGCGCGACGAATAGGAGCCGTTGTCCTTCGGCACAAGGTCGCTGTCGCCGGTGACGACGCGGATGCGCGAGAGATCGAGCCCGAGCACCTCGGCCACGCTCTGCGCCAGGATGGTGGTCGAGCCCTGCCCGATATCGGCGGCGCCCGAGAGCACGACGACGGAGCCATCGAAATCGAGCTTGATCTTCACGGTAGCATGCGGCTCGCCGGTCCAGTTCACCGGCTTCGAGGCGCCGCTGATGTAATGCGAGCAGGCAAAGCCCAGGCCCTTGCCCTTCGGCAGCTTGCCCTTGCGCGTCGTCCAGCCGCTCTCCTTTTCGACCCAGTCGACGCATTCGGGCAGGCCGTAGCTGTTCACCATCAGATCGTTGTCGGTGAAGGTCGGCGCCGAGAGGTAGTTGGCGCGCCGTACCGCCAGCGGGTCGAGCCCAAGCTCGTACGCCATCTGGTCGACCAGGCTCTCGAAGGCGAAGCGGACGTCGACGGTGCCATGGCCGCGAAAGGCGCCGCAGGGCGGCGTGTTGGTGAGCGCGCGCCTGCCGACATATTTCACATTGTGCAGGTCGTAGATGGCGTACAGCATCGAGCCGGAATAGAGGATCGTCACCACGCCGTAGCCGGAATGGGCGCCGCCGCGCTGGTCGCACTCGCATTCGACCGCGGTGATCTTTCCATCCTTGCGCATGCCGATCTTCAGCCGGATATCGGTCTCCGGCCGGCCGCGATGGGTGATGAAGGTCTCTTCGCGGTTGATCACCATCCGCACGCTGCCGCCGGTTTTGCGCGCGAGCAAAGCGGCAATCAGCTCGACGTTGAGAGCCTCGGTGCGGCAGCCGAAGCCGCCGCCGACATGCGGCTTGATCACGCGGATGCGCGACATGTCCATGTCGAGGATCTGCGCCAGCATCAGGTGGACGTAATAGGGAACCTGGGTGCTGGCATGGACGGTCATGCGGCCGCGCTCGACGTCGTAGTCCGCCACCGCGGCGTGCATCTCCATCTGGTTCTGGCAGACCTCGGCGCAATTGTAGGTGCCCTCGCGCACGAGGTCGGCCTCACCGAATCCCTGTTCGACGCTTCCGAGCTCGAACAGGACGTCGCGCTCGATGTTGTTCGGCTTCCGCTCGTGAAGGTTGGTGGCGCCCGGCGCCATCGCCTCCCTGGCGGTGTAGTAGGCGGGCAGCTCGCGCACCTCGAGCTTGATCAGCCCGACTGCCTTCTTGGCGGTGGCGTCGTCGACGGCGGCGACGGCCGCGACCGGCTCGCCGCGGTAGCGCACCTTGTCGCGCGCCAGGGGGTGCTCGCTGCGGGCGATCGGCAAGACGCCAAAGGTCTTGTCGCAGTCGGCGCCGGTGACGATCGCCTTCACGCCCGGCAGCCGCAACGCCTCGGAGATGTCGACCTGCAGAATCTCCGCGTGCGAATAGGGGCTGCGGTAGATGCGCCCCGCCAACATGCCCGGGACAATGAGATCGGCGGTGTATTTCGCCCGGCCCGACACCTTGTCAGGGCCATCGACCATCGGCACGTAGGCGCCGATGGTGTGGGTCGGCACGATCTCGTTCACGGCGCCACTCCGGCGGCGTTGAGCTCGGCGGCGTATTTCACCGCCTCGATGATCTTCACGTAGCCGGTGCAGCGGCAGATATTGCTGCCGAGCGCCGCGCGGATCTCGTCTTCGCTCGGCCGCGGATTGCGCCGCAACAGGCCGGCCGACGCCATGATGAAGCCCGGCGTGCAGTAGCCGCATTGCGAGCCGAGCTTCTCGTGGAACCCGCGCTGCACCGCCGAAAGCCGGCCGTCGGTGCCGAGCGCCTCGA
>Ga0137375_10001844_pt1 | contig 24730 bp, 28 predicted proteins | sample SagtaG_24_FD_104936 | JGI IMG/M metagenome (GOLD analysis project Ga0137375, IMG submission 104936) | Vadose zone soil microbial communities from Sagehorn Ranch, Mendocino, California, USA - Sage1_R_113_16 metaG | ecosystem: Environmental > Terrestrial > Soil > Vadose zone | place: USA... | reverse complement strand
TCGTCCGCTCGGCGACTACCTCGTCGACGCGATCGAGGCTGAGCTCCGCGCGGAAGGACTCCCCGCCGACACGTTCTCCCAGCTCGAGCGCCACGATCTTCGGCTTGCCAAGACCGCGAGCCGCGCACGCTCGGCTTCATGACCGAGATGGCGTTCGAGCTCGGATGGATCATCACCGACAAGGGTGGCCTCCGCGGCAGCGACATCAACGATCTCAACCACGCGCTACGCCGGATGCTCTGGAACCGCGGCGACCACGTCCGACCAATCGAGCTCGTCAACCAACGCCTCCACGCTCGCCGCTGATGACGACCACCCGAAGCGACTCACAACAGACCAACGCCGCTCCGGCCCACCTCGGTCCAGTGCGCCCACCCAGCCGGACGAGTATCTGAACCCTACGAGCTTTGGCAGGTCAGAGACGCGCACTTCGGGCTGGCGCTCGTCCGAGCGGAGACGGAGGAGGACGCCGTGGACATCTTCTACACCTGGGCCCGCAAGGCTCAGTGGCGTTGGGCCGTGGAGGGGCGGTACTACCCTATTCCTGACAAGGGCACCTACTGGGCTGTGGAAGTCCCGCCGGAGAAGAAGGCAGCATGAGTCGACGTCCACTCTCCGCTGCGCCCCAAGCACCTTCGACCTGCGCTTTGATGCTGTGTGGACCCCGAAGTCGTTGGCTGGGGTGAGATCTCTGTCGCAGTTTCCAACAGAAGGCGACGTCTTCATCCAGGAGTGAAGTCTTCTTGGGATGATGTGGTGAGCGTCCGGTTTGGTGCAACCCTGTGAAACGGCGAGAAGAGACGTGAGCGACATCGAGATCGCCACCCTCTTTTTGGAAGCGATGTCGTCGGCGCGACCCGCTCTGCGCGGGCCTCGATCGCGGTTGCCGCCTTGGTGAAGAAGGCCGCACGTTGCTGTGCGGGCAGGTCCGCCCAGCCGGGGAAGGCCTCGGCGGCCGCGTCGACGGCCGCTCGCGCGTCGTCCGCGTCCGACGCCGGGTAGACACCGGTGATCTCTGAGGGTCTCCAGGGATTGCGCTTCTCGTACGTCTCTCCGCAGAGGCTGTCCCGCCACTCTCCGCCCATGTAGTTCTTCGCAGGAGAGGTCGTGAGTTTCTCAGCCATGAGGGACGTCGCGAGTGAGAAATCCGAGTTCGTCGCGCACGCGCTACTCCGCGGTGAGACGCAAACGGAGCTGGTCGACCGCAACGGCAATGATAAGAAGCAGCCCACGCACGACGTCCTGCCAAAACGACTCAATATTCAGGAGGACGATTCCGTTGTTAACCACCCCGATGATGAGAACGCCAAGGATCGTGCCGTGAATGGACCCTCTTCCTCCGGAGAGGCTGGCACCGCCGAGGACGACCGCTGTAATCGCCGAGAACTCAAGACCCGTTGCCGCGTCCCCTGAGCCCCGACCTGTCTCGGATGCGAGTAAGAGACCGGTAAGGCCAACCGCAAAACCCGACAGAAGAAACGCAACGAAGATTACGCGCCGTGTTCGAATTCCGGCCAAGCGTGCGGCCGCCGGATTGGCACCGATTGCGTAGAGCGCTCGGCCGTAGGTTGTGGCGCGCATGACGAACGCAGCGACGAGGACGACCGCGAAGAAGACCCAGACCATCCATGGGATGTTCAGGAACGGCCGGGAAAGACCCAATGTTGTAAATCCGTCAAAACCGATCGCCTGGCCGTCCGACCTGATGAAGGCGAACGCACGAGCCACTCCCATTGTGCCGATAGTCGTGATCAGGGCGTTGACGCCGATGACGGTGACGAGAAAGCCGTTCACCGCACCGACGCCGAGTCCGACACCGAGCGCGATCAGAATCGAGACGATTAACGTGTTGTTGTCCGCGAACGACTGGGCAAACATCACCGTCACGAGCGCGGTGGCGCCGCCGACCGAGAGGTCGAACTGTCCGGCAATGAGCAGCATCGTGGCAGGGCAGGCGATAACGCCCACGACCGACGAGGCAATGAGGATGTTGATGAAGTTGTCGCTGTTGAAGAAATAGGGCGACTTGACCGAGAAGAAGACGATGAGGGAAGCGAGGACGAGGATCAGCGCAGCTGACTCCGGCACACGTGCCGCGAGGCGTTTCAGTCGCCTGCTCGGGCCCGGCTCGCCGACGAAAGGCGGTGGTGCAGCGGGCGCAGTCCCTTGATCGACGGTGACCGCTGTCTCTGACTCGCTCATCCTTCCTCGACTGTCTCCATGAGAAGTCGGCTCGTCGTGATTGAATCGCCGTCGAGCTCGGCTGCGATCCGACCTCGGACCATGACGAGGGCGCGATCCGACACCTGAACGACTTCCTCTTGATCCGATGTCGAGATGAGAACGCCGACCCCCTGCGCCGCGACGGTCCGAAGGGAGTGGTAGAGGTCTGCCCGAGCCCCAACGTCTACGCCTCGCGTTGGCTCGATCATCACGAGCAGTGGAGAACCGCGCTCGAGCCAGCGTGACAAGACGACCTTCTGTTGATTCCCGCCGGAGAGGGTTACTACCGGTTGGAGCGGGTCGTGCCGCGACCGGATCGAGAGCGTGTCATGCCATCGCAGATAGGCCTGCGCCTCGGGGCGCCGTGAGATGAAGAAGCCGAATTTCGCAAGTCGCGCCCAGGATGAGATGGCCACGTTTTCGGCCACCGGCCGCACCGGCAAGATCGCATCACGCTTGCGGTCTGCCGGGACAAAGGCGATCCCCCGAGCAACCGACTCGGCGGGGCTTTTGGCAACACGGCCAACTCCCGCGACCGCCAGTGTCCCCGACGAGAGTTTCCGCAGACCGAATATGGCCTCCGCGACCGCAGCACACCCGGCGCCGAGCTTGCCGTATAGGGCGACGACTTCGCCTGGATACACCTTCAGATTCGCTCCTTCGAATTCGCGCTCACACGAGGCCTCTCGTAGTTCGAGGACTGGCTTCGAACCGAGCTCCCATGTCCGCGCCGGAGGCCGAACGACGTCGCTTGCGGCTCGCCCGAGCATCGCCGCAACGAGCGCGCGCCGGTCAAAGCCTTCGGTGCTGCCTTCGACCGCGACATAGCCATCGCGCAGTACCTGCACGCGATCGGAGATCGTGCGCACCTCGTCGAGCCGGTGTGTGATGTAGATGATCGCTCTTCCGCGACCACGAAGGCGTCGGAGAAAGTCGAACAAGCGGTCGACTTCTTGCTGCGAGAGGGCAGCCGTGGGCTCGTCCAAGATGAGAATGCGAGCCTCGTCCGAGAGGGCTTTGACGATTTCGACGAGCTGCCGTTCCCCGACGCGAAGAGAACCCACCGACGCTTCGGGATCGAGGACGACGCCCATTTCGTCCAGGATTGCTCTGGCTCGCGCACGAACCGCTCTCCACCGAACGAGGCCGAACCGCGACGGCAGCCTTCCGAGCGAGATGTTCTCGGCGACGGTCAGCGTCGGCGCGTCCGGGAACTCTTGGTGAATCATGCGTATGCCGGCAGCGCGCGCGGACGGAAGGGTGAGGTGCGCGAAGCGCTCCTCGTCTACCGTGATCTCGCCGGCATCGGGAACGTAGTCTCCGGCAAGGATTCGTACGAGCGTTGACTTCCCTGCGCCGTTCTCCCCGAGGAGGGCGAGGATGGAGCCGGCGTGGGCGTCGAGGTCGACACCGTGGAGGACCTCGACGCCCCCGAACGACTTGCGAACACCTCGGGCGCTCAGCAAGACCGGCACGAGATTTAACCCATAGAACTTCTACTTACAGGCGCTTGGATAGAACGACGTGATGTTCGCTTTCGTAACAGCCTTGTGCTTGAGGTAGACGGTGCGCGGCACCTTGACACCCTTAATTAGCTTTAGCAGGAGCGGGACGATGTAGCTGCCGTACCGCTCCGGGAAGTAGCCAGTGTCGGCGACCCAATTCTTGAATGGCGTTGTGGCACAGATGTAGGGCCACGAAGTAGGGTCAGCGCCTTGTCCAGCGACGTAGATGTCATCGAGCCGGTTCGCCGATTGGGCTGCTTTTACGGCCCCAATCGCGACGTCGTCGTTGATTCCGAGGACGAGGAGATGATGTTTGCCAGGTAGACGGGTGAGCGTGTCCGTAAAGGGCTGGATGGTGGCGTCTGTCGTGTATGCGGTCGGTGTCACACTGATGACCTGAACGTCTGCGCACTGCGATTTGAGTCCTGCAAGCTCGCCATTTTCGCGCACGACCACGAGCTTGTTCGCCGGGCTGCTGATCGACAGGACTGCATCGATCTTACAATTCCAGCGTTGTTTCGCGAATCGTCCGAGGGCGACTCCAGCGATGCGGCCGGCCCCGTAATTGTTCGCGCCGAAGAACACTTTTTGGCAGGGCTTCTGCGGGATGTCGACCGCGACCACCGGAACCTTCGGCCCCGCCGCGCATACGCGGGGCGCTCCTGCCTGATCGGCTTGGAAGTTCGCGATGCCCTGCACGTGCTGACTCTTGAACTGGCGCGCGCAGTTGATCGCCTTTTCCACGGAGAGCCTCGAGTCACAGATCACGAGTTGGACGTGAGCTTTCTTTGCCGCAGCCTGAACGCCCTTACGCACCGAAAGGGTGAACGGGATCTGATCGGAGAGGTTGATGAAGCCGATCTTGATTCGTTTAGTGGAAGCGGCGTTGCCTGCTCCCGCTGTAACAGCACCTGCGGTGATGGCTATAGCGAGCAACGTAGCTACTCCCACCACCACGGCACGTGCGAGCCTCCCGGGAGACCCTCTCATGGTTGCCTCCTAAAGAAGAGAAAGAGAATTCAAAGCAGCCGACCGAACGAGGATCTCTACCACACCTCCTTTTGGGACTTGCTGACGCGCGTCGCACGAGGATGCGTCACCCGGCGCGAGGTGCGGCCCCTACCTCGATCGAAAACAAAGGTCACAGACGCACGGTCACGAACCTGCGGCCCGTCCCATGTCGAAAGCGCCCTCGGGTTCGTCGTCATCGGCTCCGCTGCCGTTATCTGCCCGTGAGCATCGCGACGCCGTACATCCGTTGCCCCCAATTCGCGTACACAACCCTCTAGCCAAGCCGCCGGTCGTCAGCACCGTATCAACGGACTTGTGACCGATCGGATCGTTTCCTGAGCCCATCGGATCAAGGACCTGGCTCCTTCGCGGCATCCGATCCCCCGGTGGCTTCCTCGGAAACACGAGCCCCTGTCATGGCCGCCGCCGTGACAGAAACCGGGCTCCTCGAAAGCGCCCACTGGGTCTTGGCCGCTCACTACCCTTGGGACTTGGGACGGTGGGGTGCGTTCGCGCGGTTTCGTGCCAAGCCCGACTGCCGACAGAATCGAGCTCTCGCGATAGAACCGAGTGCGCGCGACCCAATTCACAGCCACTCCGCGCCTCCGATCCGATGGGCTCAGGAAACGATCCGATCGGTCACAAGTCCGTTGATACGGTGCGAGCGACCGGCAGCCGGAGCAAAGGTTTCTAGGTGAATGGGGGCAACGGATGTACCGCGTCACGTTGCGTGCAATCGGGTACCGGTAACCGTTGCAGATGACGACCGTCGACCTCCAAGCGCGCTTCTACAAGCTCTCTCCGCCAGGTAAGTTCGCGGGGCTGCAGTCGATTGAGCTCCGTGTCGATTTGGCCCGAGCGGCAATTCTGGCGGTTGACGTGTACGGGCTCGGTTTTACGCCGGAAGAAGGTGCTGCTCGACACCATCCGAGTGCCGACGACGGCAGTCCCTTGCCCTGGGAAGGTGTTGCCGCGAATGCGATCCTGCCCGCCCTCGAAGCGGCGCGGCGAGTGCGGATGCCCGTGATCTACGCCCACAACAGTGGGCCACGCATCGAGCTCAATCGCTCTCAGATCGGACGGACGCTCAACCGCTCGCTCGACTGTGACCTGGAAGAACTCTTCCGCGAGAGCGGCGTCGATGATCGCGAGTACCTAACAGGAGAGAGCGATCTCTTCCTCGAGACGAGCCAGGCTTTGGGACCCAAGCCTGGTGACTACTTCATCCGAAAGCACCAATACAGCGGCTTCAAGGACACGCGCCTCGACTCACTGCTTCGGAATCTGGACGTACGGACCCTCTTCTGCGTCGGCTTCGATGCCGGGACGTGCTTGAAGATGACGATGGTTGATGCGTTCGAGTTGAACTACGAACTGATCCTGCTCCGCGACGCCACCGGTGCGATCGAACTACCCGAGGACATCGGTCGCGGCTACTCATTCACCGATCGCATCATCTGGTGGATGGAGGCCCACATCTGCACCTCCATCACGTCAGCTGAGTTCGTGTCAGTGCTCGAACCCATCCCTGCCGCATTTTTGGGCTCGGAGCAGGCGTGAAGGTCACCCATTTCGACGTCTTTCCGGTCAACGCGCACTGGCGAACCTGGGTCTTTGTGCGCCTCGGCACCGACAATGGGCTCACCGGCTGGGGCGAGGCGACTCTTGTCTTTGGGGACGCTGCGGTCCTCGGAGCGTTGGAAGATCTGCGCGAGTTCGTGATCGGAATCGATCCACTGCGGATTGAGGACTTCTGGTCGACCCGTTTCTATCGGACGATCTTTCACGGGCCGCCCTTCTACTCGGCGGTTGCCGCAGTCGAGCACGCGCTCTGGGACCTGACTGGGAAGTGGCTCGGCGTGCCCGTTTACCAGCTGATCGGCGGCGCCCTTCGCGAGCGCATTCGACTGTACGCGAACACCTGGTTCCTCGGAGCCCGTACGCCTGACGAGTACGCGGAGCGCGCGCACGTTGTCGCGGCGGCGGGTTGGGACGCACTCAAGTTCGACCCGCTGCCTGGATCGCTCTTGGCCGCGAGTCGTCAAGAACTGCGTTCTGCCGTCGACAAGGTTCGCGCGGTCCGTGAGGCGGTCGGTCCTGACGTCGACGTCTTGGTCGAGTGTCATGGTCGGCTCAGCCCCGAGAGCGCCATCCGCTTCGCAGATGCGATCGTCGAGTACCGTCCGCTCTGGCTCGAAGAGCCGGTGCCAGCCCACAATCCGCACGCGACGCGCAAGGTTCGGGCACAGAGTCGGATTCCGATTGCCACCGGTGAGCGGCTCTCGACTCGCTGGCAGTACCGGGAACTCTTGGACCTCGATGCCGTCGACATCATCCAGCCCGACATGACGCAGGTTGGCGGCCTTCTGGAAGCCAAGCGTGTGGCCGATCTCGCGTCCCTCTACGGCGTCCAGGTCGCGCCGCACTGTCCGCGCGGCCCGATCGCGACGGCGGTCGGCGTCCACTGCGCGTTGACGACGGCGAATTTCCTCATCCTCGAGTACCCGCTCGACCTCGGCGGGGTGACCTGGCGCCAAGAGCTCGTGGAGTCACCCGAGGAGATCGAGGCGGGACACATGCACGTACCGACTGCTCCCGGCCTCGGGGTCGAGCTCGTCGAATCGCAGCTCCTCAAGCACCGTCCCGAGCACTTGATCCGAGAGATCCCAGGGTACTTTGAGCCTGAATTCACGATCGCCTGACCGTGGCCCGCGCGGTGCTCGTTACCGGTGGGCTCGGCTTTATCGGCGCTCAAGTCGTCCGCGAGCTGCTCGCGAGCGGAGCTCCCGTGCTCGTCATTGATCGTCAGCAGGACTCGAATAGCGCCGACGAGGTGTTGAGTGCCGAGCAGCGCGCCTTGGTGCATGTGGTGGGCACCCGCATTCCCGGAATCCGGACGCTGACGAGGCTTCTGCGGGAGTGGTCGGTTGAGACGGTGATTCATCTCGCGTCACCGCTCGCGACCGTGACCGAAGCCCGTCCGAGGCTAAGCGTGGACGAGATGATCACCCCCCAGCTCGCCATCCTCGAGGCGTGTCGCCTCGCCAAGGTTCGGCGACTCGTGTGGGCGAGCTCGGTCGGGGTGTTCGGCCGAGTGCATGAGTACTCCCGCGTGCCGATAGGAAACGACGCGCCGCACTACCCACTCACCTCCTACGGCGCTGCCAAATCGTTTCTCGAGCGCTTAGCGACGCACTACACCATCCGCCATCGTCTCGACACGCTAGGCCTGCGCTTCCCCTTGGTATACGGCCCAGCTCGGCAGCGCGGCGGTGGCCAATTCACGACCGAACTAATCGAAGGAGCGGCTCTCGGAAGGCGCTGCGTCCTGCAGTCTGCCGACGAGAGATACAACTGGATGTACGTTGCCGACGCCGCCCGGAGCGTGCTGCTCGCGGTCGAGGCGGCGCCCACGTCTGCTCGAGCGTTGACGGTCTGCGGAGAGGTCGCCTCGACTCGGGAGGTCGCCGAGATGCTCGGTGAGTGGTTCCCGGACGCCGAAGTGGTGGCACTCGCCGGGACCACGGACTTGGTCGCCGACTTCGATCCTGCCCCTGCGTTCGCGCAGCTCGGCTACCGACCAGCCCGAACCCTACGGGAGGGGGTGCTCGCAACTGCCAACGCCGCACGGCAACGAGCCGGACTTCCGCTCGTGGCTTGAGATGCGAATCATCAGGGCCGACGTCGTGGTGGTCGTGGCGCCGTTCCCCCGGCCGCTCCGCTTTCGCGAAGAGCCGATGACGACCAACACGGCCGTCGTCGCGCACCTCGAGGAAGCCGAAGGCGCGGTCGGCTTCGGTTACTCTCCGACGTTCGGATTCGGAACCGAGGCGGTCCGAAGGCACGTTGCAGATGACTTTGCGCCACGGATCCTTCGGAGCGAGCTGCGCAACACGCAGGACGCCATTGCGACGATGACCGAGGCTGCGGCGATCGCCGGACGCCCGGCCGGATCCGCGAAGCAGGCCATCGCTCTCTTGGAGATGGCCCTGCTCGATATCGAGGGCCAGCTCGCCGGGACACCCCTCCATCAACTGTGGGACCAGCCGACGCTTTCTGTTCGGACCTATGCGCGCGGCGGCTGGCGATACTTCGCTATGGACGAGCTCACACGGTTCGCTCGCGGCGCGCTCGGGGAGGGCTTCGACGCAGTCAAGATTCAGGTCGGGCTCAGTCCCCGCGAGGACGCCGCCCGCGTCCATGCAGTCCGCGACGTGGTCGGCCCCGACGTCGACTTGATGCTGGACGCGAACCAGCGGATTCCGAGCGATCTGGCGATCGAATGGGTCGCAGCGCTCGCCCCGTACAGCCCAGCATGGTTGGAGGAGCCGCTACCTGCTGCCAGCCACGAGTGCTTGGCAGTACTGCGTCGAGCCTCGGCCGTTCCCATCGCCGCGGGCGAAAGCGAGACAGAGTCAAGCGAGGTTGAGGACCTCCTCGCGCGGCGGGCGGTCGACGTCATTCAGCCGGACGTCCACCGGATCGGTCTCACTGCTGCACGTGTCGTTCGTGAGCGGGCGACAACCGCGAAAGCTGCTGTGTCGCCGCACATGGCCCACGAAGTGAGCGCGCAGCTCCTTAGCGGCGTGTCCGAGGGTGGCTGGCTGGAGTACTTCGACTGGTTCGAAGACTGGTGGGAAGCGCCGGTCGTCCCCGTGGCGGGCAGAGTCACCCCACCGTGTGTTCCAGGTCACGGCCTACGGCTTCGACCCGGCTGGCTGGAGGCTCACAGGATCTGACGAGTCAACGGAGACCGGATTTCGCGAACCGAGAGAAAGGGACCTCGAGTTGCTGTCACCGGACGAACTGAAGCACAGCCTGCCGGGTGTGCTCGTTTTTGCGCCGACACCCTTCGATGAGCAGACGCTTGCACTAGATCTACTCGGCTTTCGACACAACCTGGAGTTCCTAGCCGCGCGGGGTGTCAAGGCGGTAGCGGTTGCTGGCTTCGTCGGAGAGTACTCGGCGCTCGACGCGTCCGAATACGGGGACATAGTGCGAACCGCACGCGAGGTTCTGGGCTCCGAAGGCGTCGTCGTCGCCGGGGTTGGCGTGGGTCTCGCTCTCGCGACGGAATATGCCGCGCTCGCGGAAGCTAACGGGGCCGACTGCATCATGCTGCTGCCGCCGTACCTGGTCGAGCCGAGCGCGGACGGCACCGTCGCGTACACGCGTGCGGTCGCGCAAACGACCCGGCTCGGCCTCATGCTCCACTCGATGCCGGGCCATCCGTTCTCCGCCCGGCTCGTCGAGCGTCTCGCTGATATCCCCGGTGTCGTTTCATACAAGGACGAACTCGGCGATGTGCGCGGCTTCGCGGAGATCGTCGACCATGTCGGCGACCGACTGGTGTACGTCAACGGGCGGGCGGAGCCAGTCATGGGCTACTACTCCGCGGCCGGAGCGACCGTTCTCGCGAGTGCAATCGGAAACTTCGACCCGGCACTTGCTCTCGCGGCGTACTCCGCTTCCGCAGACCTCGACTTCCCCCGACTGCAGTCCGTCCTCACGCCCAGGGCGATGCGTTGGTATCGCCTGCGTGAGAGAAACCGCGGTTATCTGATCTCCGTCTCGAAGGCGTCGATGAGCTTGATGGGTCTCGCGGGCGGTGCAGTCAGGCCGCCCCTTTCGAACCTCCGGCCCGAGGTGCAGGAGGAGCTGCTCACACTTTTGACAGAGGCCAACTATCTGGAGGGCGTGACATGAGAATAAGCGGCGTCGAACTGACGAAGATCAGCGAAGAGCAGCGGCCGGCGTACGTTCTCGTCCTGCAGAGCGATTCGGGCCTATCGGGGGTCGGCGAGCTCACAGCTTCAGATGGAAGCGAAGAGAGAGAACGCTCGGCCGCCTTTATCGCCGACCTCCTCATCGGTCGCGATCCCTTCGAGATCGAAGCGCTCGTGGCTGACGCGAAGGTCGGCGCTGACGGGACCGGGCCGGATCTCGCACTCATGTCGGCCGCTACCTCGGCAATGATGGACCTCACCGGACAGAGCCTGGAGGTTCCGGTCCATCAACTACTCGGCGGTCGTGTCCGCGAGCGCGTACGTGTCTGCGCCGTCGATTGGGCGAACGGAGCAAAGACGCGAGGAGAGCTCGCGGCGGCAGCCAGGCGGACGGCGGAATCTGGATACACCGTGCTCCGCGTCGAGCCCTTCGCCCCCTCCTTGAGCTTGCGAGCCAGCGATCTTCAGCCGGCGACAGAACTCGTTCGGGCGGTTCGCGATGCGCTGCCAAACGAAGTCGACCTCGTCGTGACAGCGGATCGCGGCTTAAGCGTTTCGGCGATCGCGGAGTTCGCGGACATGCTCACTGTGCTTGAGCCGCTCTGGCTTGAGGAATATATGCCGGGGTCGGACGGCTCTGCAAAAACGGACACGCTCCCACGCGCGGCAGGACGCGGAGTCGATGGCGACGTCCTGAGGAGTCTGGCAACAGGCAATCTCGTCGATCACCTCGTCCTCGAGGTCGGCAGGATCGGAGGACTTGTGGACGCCCGCCGGATCGCAGCGCTGGCCGAGGTCTACTACGTCGGAGTCATCCCGGTCGGTTCGGGAAGCGTGCTCTCACTCCGTACCGCCATGCAGCTCGCGGCGGTGGTGCCGAACCTCTCGCTGGTCGAAGCGCGACCGGGGCTCGCGGCCGTTGAGGACGGAACGCTGCCGATCGATGATCGGCCGGGATTTTCTTCGACGGTGCGTCTGTCCGAGGTCGGGTCGTGAACGAGCCGAAGTCGCCTCGGCGCCGGCTGCTCGAAGGACAGGTCCGCACCTACTTCGAAGGGTGCAACGAGGGCAGCCGGGAAAAGATGGCAAGCGTCTTTGCGCCCCGCGTCGTTCACTACTTCCCGCCGGGGATGTTCGGGCCCGTTGTCGGTAGCGACGCAATAGCCGACCTCTGGCGGCGGATGATCAAACAGGCGGGATCACGTTGGACGATCGACCGGATGGTCTCGGACGAACAGGAAGTCGTTATCGAGTGGACCCACTTCCAGCCGATGACGGGCGCTTACGTCCGCGGCGCCGAGTGGTACGAGTTCGACGAGCAAGGCCTCATCACCGTGATCAAGGCGTACTATGCCTCACCTCGCGATCGTTCCCTGGCGGCGAACGAACTCGATGGCTATCCCTACGCGGAGCTCGGCTATTCAATGACCCCGCCTGACGAAGCACCGAGGCTCAATGAGGAAAATGACTAGCTCCGCTCAGCTGTCACGCCCGCGAGGATCGTGACGAGCTTGTAGATGATCATCGACGGCCACGCCCACGTCTGGGCCCTCGATTCGGCGACATTCCCCTGGCAACCGAGCTTTGGTTACGTGCCGAGCGCCGCCGCGGCTCCCGAGGGGTTACTGTCCGCGATGGACGGAGTGGGTGTCGAGTACACGATCCTAGTCCAGCCATCGGTGTACGGAGGAGACCATCGTTTCCTGCTCGAGACTGTCCAACGTCATCCCGCCCGTTTCTTGCCGGTTGGCCTCGTCGATCCGCGCGACACGCATGCCAGTGAGGCGGCGGCAAAGCTTGTGGACGCGGGCTGCGTCGGACTCAGGGTGAACCTCTCCTTGGATCCGCAGGAGGCCGCGGTACAAGCCACCGCTGCCACTTGGCAGGAGCTCGGGAGGCTTGAGGTGCCGATTTGCATGCGTGCCACCCCGGCGCACCACGACCTCGTGAAAGGCATCCTCACCCGCAGCCCGCGTCTCCTTCTCATCGTCGATCACCTAGGCCTGCCGGATGCTGGCCGATTCGTGGAGGCGATCCGGCGCTTCGCCGAGCTCGCAGACTTCGACCGATGCGTGCTCAAGATCGCTGGTCTCGCACGTCTCTCGACGATGAGGTCTCCATATCGCGATCTCTGGCCGCTCGTGCGAGCCGCGTTCGAACACTTCGGATCGTCACGCCTGCTCTGGGGTTCGGACTTTCCGGGAGCAAAGCCAACGAGTGGCTATACGGCCGAGGTTCGAGCGATAGAGTCGATGCCGTTTATCGGCGCCGGCGATCGGGACAGGTTGATGGCGGGAACGTCGCTTGAGCTCTGGGGTCGCCCGCCTGGCATGGTGAGGCGGTGACTGTGAGCCCGGATACCCGACGTGACAGCGCAATTGACCCGCAGGGAGAGCCAGCGCAGCCCGTCGATGGAGTTCGAAGCGAGGCCCGCCGACGTCGGCGCGCGCGCATACCAGGAGACGCCAGCAACCGGTTCGTCGAGGTCATCGCGAGCCGGGGGCAGCGGCAAGGGAACGACGGCGACACACTCCTGAACTCGATCGTGCTCGACGCGACCGAGCTGCTCGGGGCATCACGCGTCGCGATGATGCTCTACGACGCCAAAGAGCGGACCGTTGAGATTCTGGATGTGGGGACGCCCGCCTTCCCGGGACGGATCATTCAGGTCGGTGAAGGTGTGGCCGGCCGCGTGATTGAGTCCGGACAACCGCTCGTGGTCGAGGACTACGAGCACTGGGCGGGCAAGATCTCCGGTGAGGTCCTCGGCCCACCGATCGTGTCCGCAGTCGGGGTGCCGCTGCGGAATGGGACCACTTCGATCGGGGCCATGACGGCGCACTCGACGGATCCGGCGCGGCGCTTCACGGATCGCGACGCTCACGTGTTGGAAGTCTTCGCGGACATCGCGATGCTTGCGCTCAGCCACTTCAGCATGTCTGAGGAACTGCGCACGCTGAACAGTCGTCTCGAACGCATGGTGCGCGAGCGGACATCAGCCCTTGAGCGATCGAGCGAGGAGATCTCGCAAAAGAACGAGCAGCTCGAGGAGTTAATCGTCGCCATCGGTCAAGCCCAAAACGAGGAGCGGTGGCGTATAGCCCAAGACATCCACGACGGCATCATGCAGACGCTCACGGGAGCGATCTTCGAGCTCAAGGCGCTAGAGGCGGCACCAGGGTCGGGCGTCGTCGTTCAAAAGATGCGGACCGTGCGTGAGCTCCTGCACCAGCTCGAGATCGAGTTGCGCGGCGTGATCCAAGACCTGCAACCCGTGGAGCTTGAAGGTGGCGGCCTCGTCTCAGCGGTCAAGAGTGAAGGCCGACACCTGCAGGCTCGATCTGGGGTCGAATGTCGGGTTCGCACGTTCGGGTGCGAGCGCGAGCTTCCGCAGGCGGCCGAGGTGGCGGCGCTGCGAATCGTCAAGGAGGCGCTTCGGAATGTCCAACTCCACGCGACAGCTTCCCGTGCTGATGTCGACGTCCATTTCCTAAAGAAGGATGTCCGCATCCAGATCCACGATGACGGCGCCGGCTTCGATCCCGAAACGAAGAATGACACGCAGCCTCATTTCGGCATCAGCGGGATGCGCCGGAGGGCCGAGGAGATGGGGGGCGCCTTTCTTCTTGACTCAGGCCCGGGTAGGGGTACGACCATCATCGCGACACTCCCGGTCGGGGTGAAGGTGTGAGCGAACCGATTCGCGTCTTAATCGCTGATGACCACGCTGTGGTCCGCAGAGGCATCTGCAGCCTGCTCGAGCAGGAGCCCGACATGGTTGTCGTCGGCGAAGTATCTTCGGCGGACGAGGTGCAGGGCGCGGTGGCGTCGTGTGATCCGGACGTGGCGCTCATCGACGTGCGCCTATCTGGCTCGGATGCGCCCACCGGTATCGACGCCGCTCGACGCTTGAAGCGCAATGGACCGCGGCCACGCGTCGCGATTATCACCGCATTCGACGACGGCGAATACGTGTTCGAAAGCATTCACGCGGGAGCCGATGCCTACATCCTGAAGACGGTGTCCGAAGACGTTCTCGCCGACGCTATCCGCTCAATTCACGCTGGCGAACGCTTCGTCTCGGGCCCACTGCTCGGCAACGTGCTCAACCAGTTCGCCGATCTCGCGCGCTGGCGAGTCCAGCATGACCTCGCGTTGTCCGATGAGGATTTGTCCGTGTTGCGGATGCTTTCGGAGGGGTCAACGATTGCGCAGATCAGTGCTGCCATGTATTGCAGTCAGGCGACTTCGAAGAGAAGGCTGCGGGCGATCTTCAGCAAGCTCGGCGTCACGACCCGGACACAGGCTGTCGCAGAGTCGATGCGGCGAGGCCTGATCTGACTTCGCGTTTTCGCCTGGTTTGAACTTGCCGGTGCTGCCGAAGGCGCTCGCTTCGTTGCGCAAAATCCCGCTTCTCCCCAACTCGCCGCCCGTGAGTAGCCAGTCGGCGCGACGTAGCCTGAGAGGACCGGTCAACTCCGAAGATGTTGCCATTGACCGAACAGCGTCTCCAATGTTGTAAACAGAAAGTGCCGTTTTGCAGGTCTTATTCATGTGCGGTACTGGGCTCGAACCAGTGGCCCCCAGCTTGTCGACTCGGAGCAGCGTTCGCGTCAGTTCACTGGTGTTCGCCCAGAGCGCATGGTTGAGCGTAATCAGTCGGCGACGGAACACTTGACCGAACGCGAGCGAACGTCGAGCGTTGCCATTGTTGCCACGCAGATCCGGTCGGTGCAAACGAACACGACGTCCTTGACACCGCGGTTTCGCAGTTCGGTGAGCACGCTCGTCCAGAAGCCCTTCCTCGAGGGCGATCTAGTGCTCGCGATCTACGCCGGCCATGCTGTGAGATCCAGTTGGACTCGCCAGATATTCTCCAACAAGCTCCAACACTGACCAACGCTAGTGAAGATCCATTGTTGTTGCTTATATAGGCAACGATGAGGACACGTAAGCGGCTTGCGCAAGCGCTTCTTGCGCGTCTCGCCGGGACGGTTTGCCGCGTCGGCGCGGTTTCCGCCGCGGCTTATTTGCGGGACGTTTCGGCGAGCTGCTCGGTGCGTTGCTGGTGCGTTGCTGGTGCGTACGTAGTATCCGGCTGTGTCGCCCAAACTGCGCAAGCTGTCACCGATGAGGCGCTGTTTCGCCGACGCGCTGGCGGCGAGCCGTTCCGCGACCTCGCCCCCGACTACGGTGTCCGGCACACGACTCTCAGTCGCTACTTCGCCCGTCCGGAAGCCGCCAAGGAGCTGAAGCGAATGGAGCGGCTACTCCGAGCCGAGTAGCGAGAGGCGGAGGCCGATCGGCGGGCCGAAGAGCGCGCCAAGTGGGCGGCCCAGCGGCGAGTCAAACAGCAGCCCGTGCACGCGAGCAGCGCCGCCGAGCCGCCGGCGGCGGCCGCCGCCGGCGAGGCGCGGCCCGCCCAGCCCGGCTCCGGCCGCCCGATCCGAAGACGAAACAGCGTCGCGCTCGCGAGTACTGCCGGGCCACCACCCGCACGCGAGGGTTTCTCAGCCTTCCTCGACCGCAAAGATGCCGAGCGTGCGGCACGCATGGGCCCCGCGCCCGGCCAGCCTCGGAACTCTTTCCTCGAACCTCGTGAGTGCTTGGAGCATCAGGTCCAGCTCGCCAAGGTGGACGGAGATCGGGAGCGGATCAAAGAGGCAGAGCGGATCCTCCGAGAGTGGGACGCGCAGTGAGCAAGCGCTCTTGCTACCAGCCCGCTCGGCCGAGCGCCGGTGGAGGTCGACGACCGCGCATGGAGACGGAATGCGTTAAGCCCGGATTCGGTCAATCTCAGTTCGAGGCGCCTACAGCCTGTCGCCGCGAAACCTTGAAAGCTGCCCGGGAGCGGGCAGGCGAGCTGGCGCTCAATCGGCTCGACCAGCTCCTCGCAATGCTCTGAGGTGTCGATCGCCTCGGCGCCAAACCGAGGCGATACTCGCCTCCGCCACGGACTGTCTGTTGTCGCACTTTCTTGGAAGCACGACAAAGTGCGTCGCTGTCGCGTTCTGGCGGAAAGGCGACACGACTTCGGCACTGTCACCTGTGCTCGTAACCCCAACCCGGCCGCTCTGGCGGATCTGCCGGAGGAACGCGCCCCCGCCTCCGCAGGACTTGGCGCTTTCCGGGACGATTGATCGGATGGGCGAGACGCGCGAGCCGCTGCGGCGCACCTTCGACAAGGCCGCCGACCTGTACGAGGCGGCGCGACCCGCCTATCCGGAGGAGTTGTTCGACGACCTCGTGGCGCTTGCGGAGCTCGAACCCGGCGCTCGTTTGCTGGAGATCGGCTGCGCAACCGGCAAAGCGACCCGTCCTCTGCTTGAGCGCGGCTGTTCAGTGGTCTGCCTCGAGATGGGTGCGCAACTCGCGGAGCGGGCGCGCGCCAACCTGGCCGGCCTTCCAGTTGAGATTCAGGTCGGGACGTTCGAGGGATGGGAGGGCGAGCCTGAGGCGTTCGAGCTCGTCTACGCCGCGACCACTTGGCACTGGATAGATCCCGCGATCCGCTACCGCAAGGCGCACCGCCTTCTGCGACCCGGCGGGCACCTGGCGTTCTGGAGCGCCAGGCACGCGTTCCCCGCCGGCTTCGATCTCTTCTTCGCCGAGATTCAGGAGGTGTATGACGCGATCGGCGAGAGCCACCCTGGCGAGTGGCCACCGGCTCCGCCGGAGCAGATCCCGGATGAGGCGACCGAGATCGAAGCGAGCGCCCTCTTCGAAGAGATCCAGGTCCGGCGCTATCTCTGGGAGAAGCGGTACATGGCCGAGGAGTACATCGAGCTTCTGAACACGTTCTCCGGACACATCGCGATGGATGCGGCGAAGCGAGAGCAGCTCTACCGAGAGATCCGACGCCGGATCAGCCGCCGTCCTGATGCCAGCGTGCGGCGCCACTGGTCGGCGATCCTCCACGTAGCCCGCCGCGCAGCCGGGGCTCCCGCCGCGTGAGCACGCCTCGCGACGATTGGTGCCGCCAGCTCTAAGCTCTCAAGGCCAATGTGTGTCGCGATTCCGCCAGAAGGCGACATCGCCGAGATACCGACGGCTCGGAGCAGGACAGCCCATTCGTGCAAGAACGGACCACCGGAATGAGCTACGCACAATCGGCTCAACCCGCACAGGTAGTGGCCGGACCGGCCCTATGAGGCAAACAGCCCGAAGTCAGGACGTGTCGTCAGCAACGAGCTGCGCCTTTGGCGCGAGGTGACCCGGAACAGCCGTCCTTCAACGATCTCCACGGACTGTCCTACGGTCGAGCCGGCAGGCCGGCACATGCCGAGTGCACGGACGGTCAGCACGGTACGCGGTTAGCATCCGGTTAGAGCGCTGCGAAAGGGTTGGGGCGCTGGATACCACCAACCTGATTGGAGGACAAATGCGCCTACTCGTCCTGTTGCGGCTCGCTGGCGTCCTGGTCTCGCTGGTAGTAGCCGTCCTGGCTGGGCTGATGACAAGCGCGCACGCGGCAGTCGCGAGTAGCCAGATCACGCAGTTCTACGTCGGTGGGGTTCCGGCCGACATCGCCGCCGGTGCCGACGGCAACCTCTGGTTCACCGACTACATCCGTAACGAGATCGTCAAGATGACTCCCGGGGGAGTCGTGACGCGGTACTCGATCCCCACGTTCTTCAGCCTTCCGTCGTCGATTACCGCCGGCTCTGATGGAAACGTGTGGTTCGCCGAGGTGAACGGCAACAAGATCGGCAGGATTACTCCGGCTGGAGTCATCACGGAGTTTGCCGTGCCGACCCCCGTGGCGGGCCTTTATGGCGGCATTACCGCCGGCTCTGACGGCAACGTCTGGTTCGCGGAAGGCAACAGCGGAAAGCTCGGAAGGATCACGCCGGCCGGCGTAATTACCGAGTTTCCCGGTATCGGCGCCTATGAGCTCACTTCAGGCCCAGACGGCAACCTCTGGACCGTCAACCCATTCTCGACGGCGATCGGCCGGGTCACCACCTCCGGCACGGCAACGTTCTTCTTCCCGCCTGTGTCGGGTGGTACGGGAGGCGCGATCAGCGGCGGCCCCGACGGAAACGTCTGGTTCACGTACGTCGCCAGCGGCCAAGGACGGGTCGGAAAGATGACGACCTCTGGGACGTTCGTCGCCGGATACCCGATCCCGACGCCGAGCACGAGCTCGCTCGCCATCACCGGTGGGCCGGACGGAAACGTCTGGTTCGGTGAGTGGGATTACGGAAAGATCGCCCAGATCACGCCAACGGGCGTGATCACCGAATACCCAGTAAGCGGTGCTCGCATCTCGGGTATCACCGCCGGCCCAGACGGCAACATCTGGTCCGCCTCGCGGGACGGGTGGATCGGGCGGATCCAGGCGGTGGCGGCCGACACGACCCCGCCCACGATCACGGCGCCGGACGAGGTAACTGTCAACGCGACCAGCCCGAGCGGCGAGATCGTAACCTATGAGGTGACGGCATCGGACGACACCGACCCGAATCCGACTGTCGTCTGCGACCCGCCGTCCGGAAGCACGTTCCCGATCGGAACGGCGGTCGTGAGCTGCACGGCGACGGACGTCTCCGGAAACCAGGCAACAGCGTCGTTCCAGGTCCGTGTCAAGGGGGCAGCCGAGCAGCTCGCCGACCTCTACAACGCCGTCCTCGGCCTAGGCCCTGGCACCAGTCTTGCCGACAAGATCGGACAGACACAGGCTTACCTCACCGCGCAAGACGTCACCGACGCCTGCGCGACTCTGGACAGCTTCGTTCGCCAGGTGCGCGCACTATCGGGAAAGAACGTCCCCGCTGCCGTTGCGACGAGCCTGATCGCAGACGCAACGCGAATCGAGAGCGTCATAGGCTGCTAGCCGAGCATCATGTCCGAAGCTGACGCGCGAGCTTAGGAAGTTCGCAGACAATCGGGAGCTCCAAGGGAGCAGATCCACAATCAGGACGGCGAGGCCCCGTGCGATACCCCGGGCCTCGCCGTGCCTGCTCTCGCCGCTCGCCATCCTGCAAGCAGATCCACCGGGTGGAGTCGCCAAGCCCGCCTCGGTCAAAGCTGCCACAGTTCGGGGACTGCCACCGCTCGGGTGGGGGATGAAGTCGGGCAGTGCGACCCACCAGATCGCGCTCGCAGTGCCATCGCTGTCGTGTTTTGGCGGAACCGCGACACGCTCCCTGGACGTCGCCGCGCGCTCGTCTACGTAGGCAAGGCGGCCGAGCGGATCACCGTCGTAAAGCCGCAGAGAACGTCCGCCCGTGGACTAGCAACAAGCGTCTCCACTGGACGAGGAATGCTGTCACCCGGCTAGGCAAGGCCCAGTAGGTTCGTCCGGTAGATGATTCCCCGACGGATTTCGAGGTAGAGCCTCCGTCCGGTTGTCGCCCGCTCAACCAGGACGATCCGTTTGGGGCTGCCGAGCCACAGACCGAGTTTGCCGGTGGGTGGTGTTGCCTTGGCACTATCCAGCGGCACGACGTGGCCTCCAAGGCGGCGAGCAACCTCTTTTGTGGATAGCGGCTCACGCGCGTAGCGAATGTCGTGGAAGATGCGGGCGCGCGCGAGCCACGCTATGTCACGGGCGGCGGCGCGTTCTAGGAGGTAGCGTCGGCCCTTCGCCGTGAGCGGGACCTCGATGAGGTCGTGCGTCCCGTGCGCGTCGTTCCAGGTTTTTCCGTACCTTCCGCTGGCGGTACAGCCGTCGAACGGCGCCGAGCGGCCGCCGTAGGGACGGACACGGACGATTGTTCTAAACGGCTCTGTGACATAGACGCCGCTTGCGTTGGTCGCGCCGCCGACCGTGACCAGCTTGAAACAGCCGATGACGACCCGGCCGTCTTTATAGACGAGCAGCCGCCGCTTCTCCGCAGAGATACCGGTGAAGTCAGCCTGGATCTCGGCACCCCTAACGATCACGCTGACGCCGTCTGCACGCCCTCGCTGGACGACGAGCGGGCCTGTCGGCTTCGCAGGTTTGGGCGACGGCGTGACGGAGGACAGCTTCGGTGGCGGCGTGTTCTCGTACTTGCCGCAGCCGCCGTGAGGAAAGTGAGCGAGTGGTCGTCCGCTGCCGATCGCGTGGCACTGCACCCACAGCACCTTTCCGTCGTCGGCAAGTGCGACGATCCCGCGTCCGCCCGGAAAGGCCTTCTTACCTGCCGTGTAGACGTTCTTCTCGACCGGAACGCTGAAGACGATCTGGTTGTCCCTGCCGATTACGCCGACTCGCTCCACCGGGTCGGCCGCGAACCCTCGAAGTCCAACGAGCCGTGCCAGTGCATCACCCGGCCGGTAGGAGTAGTAGGAGTAGTTGAGTACCGGCATGGCTTCCGAGGGGAAGACGCGCGGGTCGATGCAGCCGCCCCCGCCGAAGCGCATGCGTCCCTCGACCTGCGCGGGCGTGAGGTTCTTTCGAACGTCGCCGATCGAGTAGCAGAGGCGGCCGTCGCTCCTGCGGATCACGTAGAACGCAGTCGAGTTGCGCGTGGCGATCAGCTCGACCTTGCCGCTCATGTCGAACTCGCTGAGCAGAAAACGCTCGCGTGGCGTCAGATCGTTGACGGGTGTGCCGTGGAAGAGGCCACCGAGCCGACCACTCAACGCGAGCGCAGAACCAACCACAAGCACAGCAAGGAGCGCCACCGCGACTAGGAGGGCAAGACGCCTTATGGATGAGGAAGGACCCTGCGTGCGGCGCAGAACGTCGTCCCAGTCTGAATCTGCCTCGGGCGGGAACATCTCGAACAACAGGTCGCGGAGTTGAACCTCTTTCATTCGGGAACCTCACTCAGTGCTTGACGGAGGGTCTTGTGGGCGGCGTGCAAGCTCGCGGAGACTGTGCCTGTGCGGACGCCGAGAATCTGGGCTATGCGTCGATAGTCGAGATCGGCGTAGTAGCGCAGGAAAAGCACGAGCCTTTGACGCTCCGGGAGAAGAGCCACGAGAGATGCAAGCTCCAAGCCTTCCTCTCGGTGAGGAAACGATCCGTTCGTCGCCACCGCCGTCGCGTGTGCCTCCGCCTCACGGGCAAAGCGCCGTCTCTTTTTGCGCGCCGCATTTATGACCGCGCGCCACACCCATGCTTCGAGCGGTGCCTCACGCCGAAAATCGCGGTGGCTTCGCACCACCGACGCAAAAGCATCCTGTACGACCTCGCGCGCGCTCTCCCGCTCACCCACAATCGATGCCGCAACAGCCACAAAGTCGGGAAACCGCTCGCGGTAAAGCGACTCGATCTCTGCCACTAGATTTGCCTCGGAGTGCGGCACTTCTAGAGAGTACGATCCCTCTCGCCGCCATTTTGTTGAGCCGGGCCCTCCCACCGCCCCGCCGCTCCTGCCCCTAGGCCCCCGCCAACTTTGTCGCGCTTCCGCCAAAACGCGACAGCGACCCACCTTTGTCGCGCCTTCGGCGAGAGGCGATAACGGGGAGTCGGTGGCGGGAGGCGAGTGAAGTCCCAGGACGTGGACTGGATCGGTAGCGCTTCCCGCGAGTGGTTGCTGAGGTAACGCCAACGACCGAACCCGCGGACAGGCGTACTAGCTCAACGTCCGTCCATCCCCCGACGGGGCGGAAAATGAGCCATCGTGTCCGGGTGCGGGTTGCAGAACGCGAGAGGCGAGACCACCAAGGATTTGCTGTGCGGCGCCTTCTGGTCGCCACGGCCGTGGGTCTGGTCGGGACAGGAATCGTGGTCGTCGCCGGCGCGGGCTGGCCGGTTGCAATCCTCGCCGGCTGGGACACCCTGACGCTCGTCTTCCTGCTGCGAGTGTGGGTCACGGTCGCGGGGATGAACGAGCGGGCGACCGAACGACACGCCCTGGCCGAGGACGACTCGCGCACTGCCGCGGACGCCGTCCTGCTCGGAGCGAGCCTCGTCAGCCTCGTTGCGGTGGTCTGGACGCTTGCCGAGGCGCAGAAGAGCAGCGGCATCGACGCCGTCCTGCTGGTCTCGGTCGCCCTGCTCAGCATCGCGCTCGGTTGGGCCTCGATTCACACGACGTACATGCTCCGGTATGCGCGGCTTTACTACACGAGCCCGATCGGCGGGATCGAGTTTGAGTCCCAGCCCGACTACCGCGACGTGGCCTATATGGCCTTCACGATCGGCATGACCTATCAGGTGTCCGACACCGGTGTCAGCCGGAAGGAGATCCGGCACGCCGTCGTCATGCACGCGCTGCTCTCTTTTGTCTTCGGGACTGCGATCATCGCGGTCGCGATCAACGGCGTCGCGAACCTGATCAACGGCTGAGCAAGAACACGTGAGGGATTGTCGCGTTTTGGCGGAAGTGCGACACGAGCTCTTCCGCGTCGACGTCAGATCGACGACGCGGACTGGGGGCGCGTCGTCGCCCACTTCTTCCGCGGCAACGAGCTCGCGATCGAGTGACTCACCCCGGGCGTGGGGCTGGCGGACAGCAAAAACGACGCATGCTCTGCCGAGCAGGCGGTCGCAGCTCAAGCCCGCTGCCGATGCGGGCTCGCATGACGCGTGGTCAGCGATGTGGTCAGTCCGCCGTGCCCTGCGTGACGTAAAGAGCTGCGCCAGGCGCGGTCAGGTCGGAGGTGCAACCCGGAACCGATCCGAAGCTCGACCCCGAGGCCGACCCCCGAGGGCATCCTCCCCCGCGCGTGATGAGCCTCTCGCGTCAGGCGGAGTCCCGGTGAGCCCGTTCAGCAGGAGAGTTTCGGGCCACGAGGGCGCGGGATCACGAGTCGAGCGACGGTCCGTCCTGCGGCGTTGCGCGCCACGAAGCTTCTCGGCATTGCTGGACGACAGGGCAATATTGCCGCGAAAAACCGGGTGCCGCGATCGAGCGCAGGTGGCGGTGGGATCGTCGAGATGCGAATCGACCGGCCGTTGAAGAACGTGATCTGAACGGAACGAGCCCTCGCGATCACAACGCCGAGCACATAGTTCGGGGCGGGGCGCCCGCTGTGCGCTAGATAGGTGATTCCGTCGTTGCCCAGCTCGCCGCAACTCCGGCCCTCTTCGCGGCCGCCGACCGTCATCGCGATGCAGTACGAGCCGTCCGACCCGGCTTGGGCTGTGAACTTCCACGTGATTCCGTGCCAGCGGCCGGTCTTCACCGTCGCCTCGCCGAGCGTGTGGGCGTAGATAGCCGAGGTCGCGAGAAGTGTGAGAGTCGCGACCGCGACTACGACGACACGCCGAGCGAGCGCCGACATCTCCCGACAAATCTAGCAACCGGTAAACGAGCGCGGCGCTCGCTTTCGGGCTGATGCCGAGGATCGCGGACGCCTGCTTGTAGTCGTCGGCGTACCGCCGTAGGAGCGCTCGGAGCCGACGTGCGAGCCGAACGCCGCGGACGCTTTCCCGCCGCCGGCCCGCCCCGATAGTACGGCAGCCGGCTGTCGTGCGGTAGACGCCGAAAAGGACATGTCTAGAACGGGATGTCGTCGTCGGCCGGCGGGCCGACGTCGAATTCGAAGTCGTCCACCGGCGGACCGAAGTCGTAGTCCTCCGCAGACGCAAACTGCGTTGCGGCCGGCGCGAGCGCGGTCATCGCGTTGTTGAAGTCCTCGACCGTCTTGTTCACAATCCACGGCTTCACGACGAGCCGGAACTCTTCGAGGATGTCGAGCATCGCGTTTGCGATGCCGTGCGTGTACGTCGCGTACTCCAACTCCTCGACCGTCTTGATGTGGACGCGGTTGCGGAACCTCCGCAGCTGCTGGAGCTTCTTCGCCATGGTGTCGTCGATGATCTCGCCCGCGTGCGCGGCGCGGATGAGCAGGTCCATCTTCGTGTTGCGGTCGAGCTTGTCTTTGACGACCTCGCGCTGCACGCCCGCGACGACGCGCAGCCCGTCGGGCGTAGTGAACCCCTTCAGGGAAAACTCTTTGAACTCCTCGAACACGTGCGTGCGGGTCTCGATGATCGCCTGCACGCGTGGGTCGTCCTCGATCATCTTGACGGCGATCTCGAGCACGGCCTCCGCGACGCTTGCGGCAGCGATAATGGCGTGCTTCAGGGTCATCGCCTCGGGCGAGTAGTACACGTTGTACTCGTTCACGAGCAGGATGTCGAAGTGCACCTTCTGCAGCTCGGCGGCGATGTTCGAGCGCAGCGTCTCGTTCTGGATGAAGTCCCACTCGTCCTTGAGCGGACCGAGGCGCATCACCTGCGGTCCGAAGCACACGTCCTTCCGCGAGCCGATCGGCTTCTTGCTCCCCTCAAAGCGCTCGTTGAACATGCAACGAGTGTAGCCGCGCGTCTAGACCGTGCCTCCTCGCCGATAGCCGCGAAGTTGTTGCACCATGGGCCGG